>Ga0209165_10000886_pt1 | contig 10100 bp, 11 predicted proteins | sample tdAd001_FD_187122 | JGI IMG/M metagenome (GOLD analysis project Ga0209165, IMG submission 187122) | Marine sediment microbial communities from the Atlantic coast under amendment with organic carbon and nitrate - tdAd00.1 (SPAdes)... | ecosystem: Environmental > Aquatic > Marine > Coastal >... | reverse complement strand
AGTGCAGTTGCGTTAAGCCTCTGCTTGAGGTGGTTTTACAGGGCTGCCATCTCAATAGCGGACGCTGAATAGTTCTTCTTGAGCTTCGTTCTTCGGCCAGGAACGGACGCTTGGGAAATATAAAATCAAAAGGATCAGTGTTGATGAAGGCCAGTTATTGCCAAAGCAATCGACATGGGTTCTCTTAATTCTCCAGGGTTCCATGCCGCGCTCGGCCAAAAGATCCTCAACATCGCGGAAGCTAAGACAGAACCGATGATATAGCCAGATGACATGGCCGATGATTTCAGGAGGCAAAAGATATCCGAGATACTGGGTTTTTTTTTGATTCATATTATCAGTTGGGCTGACTGGATCTTAAGTTGACAGTAACCGTCAATACCCTTTACCGTACAATAAAAATTCATTGGAGGAGGTATTGTGGCAAAAATTATTCATACGATGATTCGAGTGCTAGAACTTGGTCGTTCCCTTGAGTTTTATGAACAGGCATTCGGATTGACACCGTCGCATCAGCTCGACTTCGAGGATTTCGCTCTGGTTTACCTGCGTAACGACGAAAACGATATGGAAATCGAGTTAACCCTGAATAAAGGCGAATCAACCCCTTACTCACATGGCAACGGTTACGGCCATGTGGCAATGTGCGTCGACGATCTTGATGCAGAACATAAGCGATTTGAAGAACTGGGCTTTGAACCGACCGAGATAGTAGCGTTTGCACCAGACAATAACCTGCTGGCGCGATTTTTCTTTGTTACAGACCCTGATGGTTACGAAATTGAAGTACTTCAGCGTCATGGCCACTACCAATAGAACGGATGCTAACAACAAGCAAATTTATAAATCTACAGTTAGCGAGGAGATGATTGATGAAACAAGCAGCAATTAAAGTGGATGCACCGATAGCTATCAGTCGGCGTCATTTTCTAAAAACCGGTTCCGGTGTGCTTGTGGGCACGCTTGCTGCCGGCAGCGGGGTGCTGGCGGCACTGGCTCCGAGCCGCAGTTGGGCACTGACGCTTAGCGCTTTGAACGAAACCGAGGGCGGCAAACTGCTGAAAGTTACGCGTGGAATCTTCCCGCACGACACACTCGACGATGCGGTTTATGCACTGGTGGTCAAAGATCTGGACGCCGCGGCGGCAAAAGACGCCAGCGTTGCAACTCTGTTGCGCGACGGCTTCAAACAACTGGATAAACTGGCTAGTGGCGACTGGGCTAGTCTCGACTACCTGGCCCGCGAAAACATTGTTATCAAAATGGCCGGCACCGATTTTTTCGAGAAAATTCGCGGTACCTCGGTAGTTTCGCTTTACAACAATGAAATGGCCTGGGCCCATTTCGGTTACGAGGGCGCGTCCTATGAGATGGGTGGTTACTTCGACCGTGGATTCCAGGATCTCGACTGGTTACCCGATCCTGACGCAGCCGCTAGCCCGGCCAAAGCCTGATATTTGAGGAGATGAAAACATGGCTAAAATAGCATTAGATGATGATACCGCCGTTGTTGTTATTGGCTCCGGCGCGGGTGGAGGCACACTGTCTAACGAACTTTGTCAGAAGGGCGTAAAGGTCGTTCTTCTTGAGGCTGGGAACCGAGAATCAGCAGAAAGCTTTCAAAACGATGAATGGGGCTCATTTGGCCAGATTTCCTGGCTCGATAAGCGCACAACCTCCGGCAGCTGGCGCGTATCGCGTGACTTTTCGGGGTTGCCGGCCTGGATTTGTAAAACTGTCGGCGGCAGCACGACTCACTGGGCGGGCGCGAGTCTGCGAATCCAGGAGCACGAGTTCAAGGCCCGCACGAATTACGGCGACGTGGCTGGCGTTAATCTGCTTGACTGGCCGCTTACGCTGAAGGACCTGGAACCCTATTACGCCAGGGCGGAAAGCAAGATGGGTGTCACGCGCACCAATGGTATTCCCGGGCTGCCCGGCAACAACAATTTCAAGGTCATGTACGCGGGTGCTAAGAAACTGGGCTACAAGGATTGCCACACTGGACGCATGGCGATCAACAGTCGCGAACGCGATGGACGCCCGCATTGTCGGCAACTGGGTTTCTGTTTCCAGGGCTGCAAGATGGACGCCAAGTGGTCGACCATGAACGCCGAGATTCCAAAAGCGGAAAAAACCGGTAATCTCGACCTGCGCCCGGGCGCGCAGGTGCTCAAAATCGAGCACGACAAGTCGGGTAAGGTCAACGCGGTTGTTTATGTCGACAGTGACGGTAAAAAACAGCGGCAGAAAGCTCGGGTCGTTTGTGTTGCCGGCAACTCGATCGAATCGCCGCGCCTGCTACTCAATTCGGAATCCAGCATGTACCCCGACGGTTTAGCCAATTCGTCAGGGCAGGTCGGTCGCAACTACATGCGACATATGACAGGTTCGGTCTATGCGACTTTCGACGAGCCGGTACATATGTGGCGTGGAACGACTATGGCGGGCATCATTACCGATGAGGCGAGGCATGACCCCTCGCGCGGATTTGTCGGCGGGTACGAAATAGAGACACTTTCGATCGGCCTGCCGTTTATGGCTGCGTTTCTCGATCCGGGTGGATGGGGCCGTGATTTCTGTCGCGCGATGGATAATTACGCGTACATGGCAGGGATGTGGCTGGTGGGGGAAGACATGCCCCAGGAAAACAATCGAATCACGGTTCATGCGACGGAAAAGGACCAACACGGCATGCCGGTCCCCAACGTGCATTTCGATGATCATCCAAATGATATCGCGATGCGCGAGCACGCCTTTGGGCAAGGTCGCGCGATATACGAGGCTGCCGGAGCCAATCATGTTTACCCGGTTCCACCCTACCCATCGACCCATAATCTCGGCACCTGCCGCATGAGTGCGAAAGCAAAAGATGGGGTGGTCAACAAAAATGGCCAGGCTCACGATATCAGCAACCTGTTCATTTCCGACGGCAGCCAGTTCACCACAGGTGCTGCTGAGAATCCGACTTTGACTATCGTGACACTCGCTATCCGTCAGGCGGATTATATCGCCGAGCAAATGTCGGCAAAGGCTATTTGACTCTCCTCGGTTAACCGGGGTAAGGATGCCCCGGTCACCTTCTTCTCATAGCTTTATGCGGTATGAATGAATTCACCTGCCTGGCAAATACTGCTGCCGAACCTTAAATCCAGGGACACAATACTTAACTCACGCTGCTCAACCCTCCATTTAGAGCGCCAAACAGTCGAAGACGTTACAAATCTGAGAGACCGCTTTGGGTCTCTGCCGCTGAGATAAATAATTTCAGCGGCAGTTTTTAAATTTTATGTAAAGAAAAGTCTGTATTGGCAAGGTCGAAAGTAATGCTGATTACAACAGATAGTTGTTGGTATAAGTGTTGTAACTATTGATTGGAAAAATCAATGGCTTAATAACTCTATTCGATTCCGCCCCTGGTGCCAGATCTTCTTTCAGGCCCCGACAGCCCTGGTTAGCTTCCAGTTAATGCGGAATACATGGTTGCTGTCGCCGAAGTTCAGGAATTACTTGCTTCGCTCCGATCTTCGATACCATCCAGGGTTTCATCGAGTGCCTGCCAGGCTAACAAAACACATTTTTTGCGGGCTGGATGTTGCCGAATGATCCCGAGAGCGACGAGGTTTTCATTTGGAGGGATTTCATTATTGCTAGACCCATTGCTGCAATTTTGCGATTAGCTGTCGCGCCTGCTGAAGCTTCAGGCCACTGTTGCATTCGGTCATCATCGATGCGGAAGTGAGTCAGATTGAGCAAACCCAACCACGAAAACGCACCGTTTCAAGCACCGCGGGGAGGCGAGAAAGTGTGCCGGACACGTCCAGTTTAACGTCGAGAAATCAGCACTAGGAGTCCTTGTCGGGCCCCAGAGATAAAACCCAAAAGGCGCCTGCGGCTACTACAAGAAAACCAAAAATAAATATCGCCGGCACCGCGGCATAACCCACAATATGCCAGAAAATATTTTCAAGGGTGCTCATAGTCCAGTCTCCCGGGTTATTACCATCCTTCTACACCGTGCATATCAGGTAGTCGATGTGCAACACCCTTATGGCAATCCACACAGGTTTTTTCACCGGACGCCAGCGCCGTGGAGTGTTGTACAACACTGCGTCTTCCCTGCTCTGAAAAATCCATGAAATCAAAATCGTGGCAGTTACGGCATTCCTGTGAATCGTTTTCCTTCATTCGCTGCCACTCGCGGTTGGCCAGGTAACCTCGTCGCTGACGAAACTTCTCAGTAGTATTGATGGTACCCATGGCATAGGCAACCAGTTCTTTACTGGCCTGCACCTTGCGCACAATTTTGTCGCTCCAGGCGTGGGGAACATGGCAGTCGGAGCAAATAGCCCTCACCCCCGAACGATTTGAGTAGTGAATGGTTTCGCGAATCTCTTCGACTATCGGTGCGTGACATGCGGAACAAAATTCCTCGGTATTGGTGGCTTCCATACCGGTGTTAAAAGCACCCCAGAACAGAATACCGCCGGTAAACCCCAGACCCAGTATGAGACCAGCGGCGGCCTTGCTTGGCGATGAGAGTTTTTTCCAGAATAATTTTATCAACTGCTTCATTTAGCTTCTCTCAGGCCGGCATTTACTAACGCAGAGAATCAACGCGCTTAAAATCATTTTCGACCAGTACCTCGGTATCTGACTGCGTAACATGACACTGTAAACAGAAATAACGTCGCGGTGACACATCCGACAAAATCTGGCCTTCTCGAGTACCGTAGTGGGTAACGCTGATTTTAGTTGCACCGGAATCCCTGGCTTTTCTGAAGCTGTGACAGGACAGACACTTATTCGCATTGGTTGATATTTCATAGCCACGAATTCGATGCGGAATTAACGGCGGCTGGTACACATAGTCGCTAACATAGGGGCTGCGATCCTTGGGTATGCGCTTAAATGGATCGGCCTTGTTAGTCACATCGAGCTGAGTCAGTCCTCGCAAAGACGTCTGGCCACCGTTGCTGATTTTGCCAGCCTCCATTTCGTCGGTCTGGTCACTGGTATCCTGACCCTGTGCCACAGTGATGACGCCAGTCATCAATAATACTGCGATGAATTTTTGCATGGGCTTCTCCACTATCATCTTCATGGCAATTACACTTTGGCTATTTTAATGGCGCATTTCTTGAAATCCGTCTGCTTCGATAACGGGTCTGTCGCGTCCAGGGTTACCTTGTTGATCAACGTCCGTGCGTCAAACCAGGGCACAAACACCAGCCCCTGCGGCGGTCTGTTGCGGCCTCGTGTCTCGACCCGACAGCGCACCTCACCTCGCCTTGACTGGATTAAAACCTCATCAGCACGCCGTAAACCGCGCGCCTCGGCGTCATGCGGATGTATGTAACAAAGCGCGTCCGGAACCGCTTTATAGAGTTCGGGGACACGTTGTGTCATCGACCCGGAATGCCAATGCTCGAGCACGCGGCCGGTGCATAACCACATATCATATTCTGCATCGGGTACTTCCGGCGCGGCCTCGAAAGGCGCGAAAATGATATTGGCCCTGCCATCCTTGTGACCATAAAATTCGAATCCTGCACCCTTTTTTACGTAAGGGTCAGAACCTTCCTTAAACCGCCAAAGCGTTTCCTTACCGTTGACCACCGGCCACCTTAAGCCACGCTCCCGGTGGTAGCGTTCATAGGGTGCAAGATCGTGCCCATGCCCGCGACCGAAAGTTGCATATTCTTCGAACAGGCCTTTTTGTACATAAAAACCCAGATCATGGGATTCATCATTAAGCTCGCGCGCGTCTTCGACTGGAAAACGGTCAACCTGCCCGTTGCGAAACAACACATCGTAAAGTGTTTTTCCGGCGTATTCGGGACTGGCGGCGAGCAACTCATCGCTCCAGACCTCTTCCATTTTAAAGCGCTTGGAAAATTCCATAAGCTGCCAAAGATCTGATCTGGATTCCCCTGGTGGTGAGACCTGCTGATACCAGGTCTGGGTGCGGCGCTCGGCATTACCGTAGGCCCCCTCTTTTTCGACCCACATCGCGGTCGGCAGTATCAGGTCGGACGCCTGAGCTGTCACCGTCGGATAGGGATCGGAGGTGACGACAAAATTTTCGGGATTTCGATACCCTGGCAAACCTTCTTCCATCATGTTCGGGGCGGCCTGCATATTGTTGGTACACATTACCCAATAGGCATTCAGTGCCCCGTCTTTCAGCTTCCGATTTTGCAGCACCGCATGGAAGCCCGGCTTGGCCGGGATCGTGCCCTCGGGCAGCTTCCAGATTTTTTCCGCAATATCCCGGTGCGCCTTCTTGGCAACGACCATATCGGCCGGCAAACGATGCGAGAAGGTTCCAACTTCCCTGGCCGTACCACAGGCGGAAGGTTGTCCGGTAAGAGAGAACGGTGAATTACCCGGCTGCGATATCTTGCCGGTTAGCAGGTGGATGTTGTAAACCAGGCTGTTCATCCACACGCCACGCGTATGCTGATTCATGCCCATAGTCCACAAGGACATTACCCTGGTATTGGGATCAGCGTAGGTTTTCGCCATCTCGAGCAGTTTATCTTCCGACACGCCTGACATTTCTGCGGTCTTTTCAAGACTGTATTCTGCAACTGACTTCTTATACTCCTCGAAGCTCATCTTGTGCATTTTGCCGGAATTAGGGTTCGCGGCCTTTTGCTGTAACGGATGTTCGTCGCGCAGGCCATAACCGATATCGGTAGTGGCGCGTTTGAAATTGGTGTGCTTGTTAACAAAATCCCAGTTGACGGCGTCGTTTTGAATGATGTAGTTGGCAATAAAATTGGCTATTGCCAGGTCGGATTGAGGGGTAAAGATCATGCCGTTATCGGCCAGTTCAAATGACCGATGATAATAAGTGGACATCACGTGAACTCTGACGTGAGGGTTGCTCAAGCGGCGGTCGGTTAAGCGGGTCCATAAAACCGGGTGCATTTCGGCCATATTGGAGCCCCACAGCACGAAGGCATCGGCATGTTCGAAGTCGTCGTAACAGCCCATGGGCTCGTCAATGCCAAAGCTGCGCATGAATCCACCCACAGCCGACGCCATGCAATGACGCGCATTGGGGTCGATATTATTGGAACGGAATCCGGCTTTCATCAACTTCACAGCCGCATAGCCCTCCATCACTGTCCACTGTCCGGAGCCGAACATGCCGACACTGGTAGGCCCCTTCTTTTTCAGCGCGGCCTTCCACTTCTCGGCCATCACATCAAACGCGGTATCCCATGACACCGGCTCGAAATCGCCGTTCTTGTCGTACTTGCCATCCTTCATGCGTAGCAACGGCGTTTGCAGACGGTCATGACCGTACATAATCTTGGAAAGGAAGTAGCCCTTGATACAGTTCAATCCCTTGTTCACCGGCGCCACCGGATCGCCCTGGGTGGCGACTACGCGACCTGCCTGCGTACCCACCAGTACCGAGCATCCGGTACCGCAGAACCGGCAAGCCGCCTTTTCCCAGGATATTTTGGTCTTACCCTGGTCGACAATCAGATTAGTAGCCACGGCTGGCAAGCTAATTCCGGCGACTGCCGCGGCGGAGGCTGCGGCGTTTGCCTTAATAAAAGCGCGTCTGGTCAAGTTCATAATTTATCGTTCTCTGATGAATCCAATTGCTCGATTTGATGATAGACAAGTGCGGTACTGAGCACGTGCTCAAAGTTGTTTATTTTTTCGATGATGTCGGTGATGTAACCCTGGTTTTCTGTTTCCAGCACCACGACGAGCTTGCCATTATCGGACTCGCCGTGAATTTCCGCGCCGGGTAGCTGCTCGATCTTATTTTTTACGTCTGCCAGGTACTCGGATCTGGCATGTACCACCATGCTCGAAATGTGTACTTCCCGTTGATCCATCATTCACCTTCCATATAATTGGCTCGAGTATCTTCCGCGATAGTCTAGCGATGCTTGCCAGCTTATACAACACAGGCCGGGCTGAACTAGTCAACGCTATGCTCCTGGTTTTTGCTGCACACAGGACAGTCGGGCCGTTTGGGCAGCTTGACCGACTGCCATTGCATCGCCAGGGCATCGAATAACAGCAGGCGGTTAACCATTTCCTCGCCCTGCCCGGCGAGAATGAGCAGGGTTTGCACCGCCTGCATCGTGCCGATGACGCCGACCACCGGCCCGAGCACGCCTTCGAGCTCACAGGATTCCTCATTGCCATAGGCATGCGCATACAGGCACTGGTAACAAGCGCTATTGGCAGCCGGCTGGTAATTCATGATTTGCCCTTCCAGGCGGATCGCGGCACCGGTTACCAGTGGCGTCGCGGTCTCCACACAGTAACGATTGACTTCAAAACGCGTCGGATAGTTGTCGCTGCAATCGAGCACGATATCAACCGAGTCGATAGTTTGATGCAACTCATCGCCTTCCAGTTGATAGCCAATCACCTCGACTTCGCAGTCTGGATTCAATGCCTGGATAGTCTGTCTTCCAGAATCCACCTTGTTTTCGCCAACGGCCGCATTGCGATGAATAATCTGGCGCTGCAGATTCGAAGTTTCGACGATATCAAAATCACTCAATATGAGCTTACCGATCCCGGCGGCGGCGAGATACATCGCTGCCGGCGACCCGAGCCCACCCACGCCAACGATCAGGGCACTGGCATCGAGAATCGCCTGTTGCCCCTGCTCACCGATCTGGGACAGGCGGATTTGACGTGCGTAACGATCCTGCTGGGCCTGGTTCATCCGCCACCCTTATGGAAATACTGATGAAAGCGGTGAAAAAAATTATCGCGCAATGTCGCTTCGGTAGTAGCGAAAAAAAATTTCACGTCAAGCACCGGCAAATTAAACAAGCCGAGCTTGCGTGGCGGTTTCTCGGCGACTTTTATGGCCAGCTCAAATGCCGTCCCGGGCAGTTCGAGTGACCAGTGATGGCGCGCGATTTGCGTACATCTGTAGACCGATTTTTCACCGCTGAAAGGCCCGCACAAAACCTTGCCAAATTCATCGGCACCATATCCCATTTCGTATTCGACCATGGTTGCTAAATTGGGGTCAGAGTTCATTTTTCTGGTCAAATAAACAATTATGCACAAGTTTTCTCGGAAATCCGACTCTATCCCTGTTACCTAGCCACCCGCCACCGGTGGCCAGATCGAGACCACGTCACCTTCGACGAGTACGCGGCTGGCGCGGTGTTCGCTTTCGACATAATGACCGTTAACCAGCACGATATGTGCCTCAGCGGAGGATATATGGAACTGCTCGATTAGCTGGTTGAGAATTAACCCGTCGTCAACCTTGATCTCGCGCCTGAAACGGGATTTTCCAGGCGGCAGGTATTTCATCAATGATGCATAGAACTCGATGTTTACCTGCATCAGGCATACCCGAGTTCCTGCGTGCAGGCGATATAGGCCTCCATGATGGCGGTTGGGTCCTGCATCAAACGCTCTTTCCACTCGCCCAGATGAATCTTCGACTCAATCAGCCCGCGCAGCACGCCGACATGCTGGGTCTTACCTACGCTGCTCGCGCCGACCAGGTGATCACCGTCGAATTGCAGGTTGATGTACTGAAACTCATCAGGGTTATACAGTTCGGAACTCTCACCGCCATCGACCCCCATCCACAGGCCGAAAGAACAGGAAACCAAACCCACGGTGTCGAGTACGTTCATGTTCAACGTGCCGTGGTGTTCGCCACTCGCTCCCGCCATGTTGAGCGCCGCGATGCGACCATGGTCGGTAGCAGTTGGTTGAATCGCCTGCACTTCCTGGTTACCGGTAGAAAAATCGACGCCCTGGGCGACATCGCCGGCAGCGTATATATCCGCATTACTGGTTTGCATAGACCGATTCACCAGCACCCCCTGATCGGTTTCAATGCCGGTACCCGCGAGCAGATCGATATTTGCCTTGACCCCGGTTGCCGTAATCACCAACGCGGCCGACAATTTACTGCCATCGCTAAGACTGACCTCAACCTGGTCATCCGCAATCGCAGTGACCGCATCGACGCTGCAGGAGGTATGCACATCGATACCCTGGTTCTTGCACCATTGCTCGAGCAAGCCGCCTGCCTTTTCGTCGAGCATGCGTGGCACCATGCGATTGCCGGTTTCAACCAC
>Ga0209165_10000884_pt1 | contig 10122 bp, 8 predicted proteins | sample tdAd001_FD_187122 | JGI IMG/M metagenome (GOLD analysis project Ga0209165, IMG submission 187122) | Marine sediment microbial communities from the Atlantic coast under amendment with organic carbon and nitrate - tdAd00.1 (SPAdes)... | ecosystem: Environmental > Aquatic > Marine > Coastal >... | reverse complement strand
TTACTCTTCCACCTTCTTTTTCCGATTTTGAATATAGGCATCGCGAATCGAAACATAAGGATCGATGGCGGCCTCCTTGAGGGCTTCGTAATCGCCGATTCTAAAAGACGTTTCGTTCACCGTATCATAGGCTTTTATGCCTGAGCTGGCATACCACGGATCAACGTAAGTGACCGGATGAAGAAAGTAATCGCCAACCAGGCCCACCGTGTCCCGCAACGATGACGGACCAAAAACCGGCCACACCAGATAAATCCCATGGTCGATTCCCCAGGCACCGAACGCCTGGCCGACATCTTCCGGCGGAGGATTCAACTCAGGATGTTTTTTGGTCAGGTTACCAAAACCGGCCACGCCCCAGGTCGTGTTGATTAGAAAATTGCCCAGTTCGATGCCGGCTCGCTTAAACTTGCCCTGCAAAAGACTGCCGACCAAACGGATGGGTGTCGTCAGGTTGTGAAAGAAATTGCTGACACCGGTTCGAACCGACTCAGGTGCCACTGCCTTGTACCCCTGAGCCGCCGGTTTCAAGACCCAAAAGTACATTTTGTCGTTAAAATGATACCAGGTCTTGTTCCAATAATAAAGCGGATCTGCCACCTCTACCACCTCATAGTCATCGTCTTCCAGATAATCGTCATCCTCGTTTATCGCTTGATCGGAAGCCGTGTCAGATTGAGAGAGGATCAGGGGGGTCTTTTGGGCATAGGTTTGCTCAAGATCAGCCTCTGGCGCATCAGGTGACAATGACGGGTTGTGCGCACATCCGGCCATAACCAGTGTGAACAGTCCAAAAATGAGCAAAAAGTTCCTCATGCGGTATCCTTTCTTTGTTTGGTAGCGGTTTTAAATTTCATTTGACCGAAAGTTGGGGACCGTTGTTACTCCTTTGCCCTCGTCTTTTCCCGTAAAATATTGAGCAGCTCTTCCGGCTTATTTTTGGAAAGGATCTCATTAAACTGAGAACGGTAGTTTTTGACCATACTCACACCTTCGATGATGACATCGTAAACCTTCCATTGATTCTTTTTTAAGATCAGCCTGTAGTTTATGGGTATTTGCTTGTCACCGGTATCGATGTTGCTGAACACTTCGGCCTTTTTCTCTGAAATCATGCTTTCTTTGGAAAAGATCACCTTCTCGTCCTTGTAAGCCAAGAGTCTCTCCATATAAACGCTGTCAAGCAGTTTTCGATAAAGCTTGATAAACTCGTCGCGCTGTTGGGTGTCCAGTTTTTTCCAGTTGCGGCCCAGGGTGCGCTTTGACAGCTCCACATAATCGAATATATTGTCAAAAATTGCCCTCAGTTTCTCTTTCTTGGCTGTTGCCCCGGTTTCACCGGCCAGCGACGGATCCCCTAAAACGGCGAGTATTTTCTTGACTTCGATTTCCGCAATCTCCATGGGCCCGCCGGCATAAACCTGAAACGGCATTAGCACCAGAATGGCTAAACAGATCCAAATTAACTTCAATTTCATAGTGTTCTCCTCCAAGTTTATTTTTTCTCCACATCACCAAAAGCATATTTGCTGATAAGCTCCTGAATATCCACAGGCGATTCCGTCTCTGTAATGGTGTCGCCCGATTTCAGCTCGTCACCGCCGCCGCCCACATCGATCTCTACGAATTTGTCACCAATCAAGCCTTCGGTTTTAATGGAAGCAATGGCATCATCGTAGACCTTTATATCTTTGTTGATCTTCATTTCCACAATGGCCACCTGCTCCTCCTGATCAATGGAAAAACCCGACACTTGACCGATCTCCAAACCCAGCATGCCTACCGAATTGCCCACACGCAACCCGGTGACCTTGTTAAAACGGGCTTTCAACACATACGTATGATCACCCAAAAGGCCCACTTTGCCCAGTTTGACGGTCATGTATCCGATACACAGCAAACCGACCACGACAAAAATACCTACCACTGTTTCACTTGAATACTTTTTCATTTCATAATACCTCCAAAGGAGCACTTAAAACGTGCGATGGGTTCTTGCTTATAGCGCGCAAACTCCATAATCGATTCGATCTCCACCTGGGGTTTGCCCTGAGCCAGACCAGCCAACACCGTCAATTCATAGAAATCTTCCGCTTTCGACGGCCGATCTAACGCGCATTCCAATTCTTTCATTCCATGCTTTTGAAAATCATCGGTAAAGTCGGCCAATATACTCTCGGCTTCTTCCATGTTCGAAAAAGGAAGCACGGTCCCAAATTCATCAATGGTCTGGCGGGACGAAAAAGCGCCCACTGCCCCAAAGTGTTTATATATATATGAACCTATGGTCCGCATGATCTGCTGGGCGGCATCATGGCCGATTCTTTCACCGATCGTATCCATATCTTCCAGTTTAAAAACAGCCGCCACATACGTATCATCCGGGTTGCGTCTGGAAAAGTCCGTCTGATAGCGTACTTTGAAATGGCGTCTGGAATAAAGACCGGTCAACTCCTGCTGAAGACCTTCCAAACTGCCAACCAATTCATCCAAAAATGGATGATCCAGACTCTCAAATTTTTCCGGCGGACCTTCGAATACAATCTTTTTGTCATACAAAGCCAAAATCCGGTTGGATATAAAAAACACGTCCGGAATTTCATGGGAAATTAAAACCGCCGTGAATCCAAACTTCTTTTGATATTGAGCCACCATCCCTAAAATCGCGTTTTTACGGACCGGATCCTGGCCCGTGGTCGGCTCATCGAACAGGACAATCTTCGGGTCGGTGACCAAGGCCCGGGCCAGTGCCGCCCGTTTTTGCATGCCGCCGGATATCTCTGACGGATATATGTGGGCCACCTCGGTCAAATCGGTCTGTTCGATACGGGCCATGGCTTTCTCTTCAATGGTCTTTTTACTTAAACCCGTTTTTTGTTGCAACGGCAGCGCCACGTTCTCGAACACGGTCATGGAATCGAACAAGGCATTGTTTTGAAACATGTAACTGATTTGACCGATGTATTCATTCCATTCGGTTTTGGTCATCCGGCCAAGCGGCTTTCCGCGGTACAAAATCCGGCCTTCGTCGGGAAAAAGCAGGCCGATAATATGCTTGAGCGTGACGCTTTTACCGGTTCCGCTCAACCCGATGATGGTGGTGACCTCACCTTCGTAAATCTTGAGATCCACCTGGTCGAGAATCGTACGCGTATCAAAGCGTTTGGTGACTTTCTGAAATTCAATTAACGGCTCTTTTTCCATTGTAAAATCTCTTTATAAAATAATAGAGGTGACGGCGTAATCTGAAATCAGAATCATAACACAAGACAAAACCACTGCCGAGGTGGTCGAATAACTGACGCTCTTGGCGCCGTAGCTGTCCGTGCGCATGTGGGTGAAAAACCCCTGAAAACAGCAGATGGTGACCACCAAAATGGCAAAGACAACTGATTTGATGAATCCGCCGGTAATATCCTCCATTGCCGTGCTGGATATCACTCGGGAAAAGTAAGATCCCGAGTTAACACCCAATAGAACGCAGCCGCTCACCCACCCCCCGATGATGCCGATCAAATCAAAAAAAGCGGTTAGAATCGGAAAACTGATGATGCCGGCCACAATCCGCGGGCTGACCAGATAACCCAATGGGTCGATACGCATGGTATAAAGCGCGTCGATCTGTTCCGAGATGCGCTGGATGCCGATTTCGGCGGTCATTGATGACCCGGCGCGCGCCGTGATCATGATAGCCGTCAATACCGGACCCAGCTCTCGAATCAGAGAAAGCGCAACCGCAGTGCCCAGCACCCCGGCAGAACCAAATTTAATGAGCACGTAGTAAAGCTGCAGCCCCAGAACCATGCCCGTAAAAAAACCGACCAGCATCACAATCTGGGCGGACTTGGCTCCGATAAAATAAATCTGCTGAACAATCTCCGGGATCTGCTTCAGCCTGAAGATCATCACAAAGGAACGAAAGAAAAAAACGGCTATCGCTCCCAGGCTGTTGTTGAGACGAATGACCCTTAAACCAAATAGATTGAAAAACCTCGTTATACCTGACTCAGGGGTCCGTGATGCCGAGGATGCTTGATCTTCTGATGACATTTACGCAATTCCTTTGTTTTCTACCCTAAATGATTCTCTCAATTTTGTTCACGCTCAATTAGGGTGCTATTTAACAATGACAACCAACAACACCTGATCATCGTCCGCGCTTTGACCGTCGGCAAATTTTTCAACATCATATATGATTCCATCCAAGATGTCTTTGGTATTGCCGGCAGAACCCGCTGCAAACTGTTTAATGAGGCGCTGTTCGCCATACATCTCCCTTAAAGGATTAAATCTCTCGGTAACCCCATCGGTATATAAAAGCAGCCGATCACCTTTTTCCAGCTTTTTTTCACTCACCGGTACATGATCGTAAAGATCGATGCCCATGGGGAAAAGACCCCTCATCGGCCACGTTGTGACAGCACCATCTGAGGCGCGGTAGATTAAAGGCGGCGGATGACCGGCATTTGCCATTTGCAACAATTGCTGATGGGCATCATAAACCATATACAACGCCGTGATAAAACTCGGTTCGACGACCTTGCAAAGATGTCGATTCAGGTAAGTCAAAACATCAGCAGGGTCGGAAGGTACGCTTGGATAAGCGGAAAACAACGCACGGGTCATTGCCATGCGTACGGCTGCAGGCGCGCTGTGTCCCTCGGCGTCAGCCAGCAAAATGCCGAGACAATTATCGGGCATTTCAGAAAAATCATAGTAATCACCACCCGCGTAACGGCTGGTTTCGTAATAGACAGCCAGTTCAAGTCCGTCAATATCCGGCAGTTTTTCAGGCAAAAGATCGCACTGTAGGTCTGAAACCGTTTTAAGTTCATGTTCGAGCTGATCTTTTTGGGTTTCGACTTCACTTTTTAATCGATGAATGGTCAAATGGGTGTTTACCCGTGCAATCACTTCTTCGGGCTGGAACGGTTTGGTTATATAATCAACGGCCCCGATGTCAAGTCCTTTTACTTTGTCTTCTGTTTCACTCAGAGCTGAAAGAAAAATAACCGGAATATTTTGGGTTAACGACTGGCTTTTTAACCGACGACACACTTCATAGCCATCCATTCCAGGCATCATAATGTCCAACAAAATCAAATCCGGCAATTTCTTTTCAGCAATGGTAAGGGCTGTTTGGCCATCCTTGGCCACCAGCATTCTGCATCCCACACCTTCAAGGGTCTGAAATAGAACTTGAAGGTTGGTGGGATTGTCATCCACCATTAAAATGGATTCTTTTTGCATATGGATCACTGCAATTCCGCAATTCCGGATTCGACCGTATCCTTAATGGGAATGATCGATGTAAACCCGCTGACTTCGAAAATTTCTTTCACATAACCTTGCATGGCACAAAGAAAGACCTGGCCTTCCCGGCGTTTGATTTCCTTGGCCGCACTTAAAATGACCCGCAGCCCGCCGCTACTCAGGTATTCGAGTTCACTGAAATCAAACAACAGTCGATCACCGCCTCTTTCCAAAATTTCATTAATCGATCTTTCAGCAATCGGAACAGTTAAACCGTCCAACCGGCCTTTTATGGCTACAAGCAAAATGCCGCTTTCTTCTTTGTGGGTAATTTCCATTCCTGATCCCTTCTCATTGATTGTTTGTCCTAATTTAGGATATCAGCTTCAAAATGCGGTCAAAGTCAAAGCTTTCCGCCCATTGGATGATAGACTCACTAAACTGAACAAAGGCATTGGAGCGACTCGCTAAATTTTCTGCAATAGAAATTAATTCTGCCACATCCCCCATTTCGGCCGCACTTCGAATACCGTCCAATTCAGTTTTCACCAGTTCAACAGGCAAAACAATTCTTTTTTCTGCAGCAGAGTCGCCGGTTATTTCTTCAGGCGAAGGCTCAAGCACTCGAAGCGCTTCCATAACACGTTGAAGATGAATGTGCAAATTCTTTATTTTCTGATTAAGAGCATCCTGGTCAATGTCCTTATCCGGGTCTTGTGCTTTTAACCCGGTCCACAAATCAGTGGCAGCATCCAACAAATCGGGGGCAGCTAGATTGCCGGCTACCCCCTTTAGGTCATGAACCAGACTGCGTGCACGCTCTAAATCTTTATCATCCAATGCTTTACGCACTTTATCGTTTAAGTCTGAATAGTCAACAGCAAAATTCAGCAATAACTGTCTATAAAGTCGTTGGTTGCCTCGCAGTCGCTTGAGTCCTTCGATCAAGTTAAACCCATCCAAAGACCTGGGCAGGTCGTCTTTACTCAAAAGTGATTCACTTTCATACGGACTTTCTGAAACTGCATCCATCTGCTGGGAGCTAATCAATACTTTCCTTGGCACAATCCACTTTAAAAGTGTTTCCAACAGCAGATCCGGATCGATGGGTTTGGTAATATGATCGTTCATGCCGGCTTCCAGGCTTTTTTCCTCGTCGTCTTTCATGGCATGGGCCGTCATAGCGACAATGGGGATTGATGATTGACGATCGATGGTTGATGATTGGGTATTCGATTCCCACTCACGGATACGTCGAGTGGCTTCGTAGCCGTTCATCACAGGCATCTGAACATCCATGAGTACAGCGTCATAGTCATTTTCTATCACAGCTTCAAACGCCTTCTGACCATCGACTGCTATAGAGACAATGCCCCCCGCATCTTCAAGGATTTCGCGCGCGACCTGCCGATTCATTTCATTATCTTCGACCAGAAGAATCGATGCGCCTTGGATGGGTTTCGAGCCCAAAGCCCGTTGATCAACCTTTCGATCGATATCCGGCGCCCGGGGCGTTTCTTTACCAAAAGCTTGCATAATTGCATCAAAAAACAGCGAGGGATTTACAGGTTTGAACAGCAATCCTTCCAGGCCCAATGACTCTGTTTTGTAAAAAATATCATCCCCACCATATGCTGTTACCATAATAATTTTGGGAATCTTAGCAAGGCGGGGATTATTTTTGATTTGCTCAGAAGCCTCGATACCGTCCATCACCGGCATTTTCCAATCCATAATGATCAAATCGAACGGTTTTTTCTCAATGGCGTTTTCAAGTTCTGCCAAACCTTCCTTGGCCGAAGCCGCCAGGGTGACGTTGAAAGAAAAGGACTCCAGCATGTCCTTTAGAATATCTCTTGAGGTGGAGTTGTCATCAATCACCAAGGTATGCATACTTGTCAGATCCGGTGAAGGCCTGAAACGGATTCCGGTATTTTCTTGTCCTAAGCCGAATTGGCCCGTAAAACTAAACGTGCTGCCCTTACCAGGCTCACTATCCACCCAAACTTCACCTTTCATCCGATTGACCAGTTGTTTGCTGATGGCAAGCCCCAATCCGGTTCCGCCAAATTTTCGTGTCGTGGTTGTGTCAGCCTGAGAGAAAGCATCAAACAGTCTCTTTTTTTGTTCCGTCCCAATACCTATTCCGGAATCGCTTACCGCAAACTTCACTGTGACATGATCTTCATCGCGTTTCACCAGTTCGGTTGAAATCACAATTTCACCGGATTCGGTAAATTTGACGGCATTATTGGCTAAATTGATGAGAACTTGCTTGAGTCGAAGAGGATCGCCCACCAGAAAACGCGGCACATCGTGTGTGATAGCGAAAAGTATTTCCAGGTCGCTCTTGTCCTGAGCCTTTACGGTAATCAGATCCGCGAGGTCGTCTAAAACGTCATCAAGATTGAAATCGATCCACTCCATGTCCAACTTGCCAGCTTCAATTTTCGAAAAATCCAGAATGTCATTGATAATGCCCAGCAGCGAATTGGCTGAAGACTGGATCTTGTTCAGATAATCACGTTGCTTGGGCATCAGGTCGGTCTTCAGGGCTAGATGCGCCATACCGATCACCGCGTTCATGGGTGTTCGAATCTCGTGGCTCATATTGGCCAGGAAGTCACCTTTGATTTTGTTGGCCTCATCAGCCGCTATTTTAGCCTGAAATAACTCCTCTTCCATCCGCTTCCGGTCGGTAACATCAAAAAAAACGCCACTGATGTATTCAATCTCTCCTTTCTCATCACATACGATATGTCCACTGTCATTTAGCCAGAGAATTTCTCCATCTACGGTTTTGATTCTGTATTCCCTCAGGAATGTTTTGTCGTTTCTCAAGGCTTCTCTAAAGGCATTCTCTGAAGATTCACGATCGCTTTCAAGAATTACGTCAGACCACTTCCTTTTCCCGGAATTGAACTCCTCCATGCTATAGCCGGTTTGCATCTCAATTTTGTTGTCAATAAACTCCACCGACCAATCAGCAAATCCTTTATAGACAATGTCCGGGATATTGCCAATTAGCAATCGGAATTTCGCCTCGCTCTCTATCAGTGCCTTTTCGGCCTCTTTTCGTTCCGTGATTTCCTGTTTCATAAGCTCGTTGATTCGAGTGAGCGCTTCTGTTCTTTTTTGGACCAGTTCTTCCAAATGGTCACGATGTTGCTTCAGTTCTTTTTCGGATTCCTTCAGGGCCTTTTCCGTCGTATGTATAGAATCTATCATCTGGTTGAAGGACTGCGCCAGGCTTCCGATCTCGTCGCTCGATTGTATTTCAATATGGTGTTCCAGATTACACGTCTGAGTAATAAAACCAGCTCCGTCATCGAGTTTCTTTAACGGTTTGATGACAAAGTGTTGTAAACCTAAAAGGGTAAGCACACTGAGAAGTAGAAGTGCGATAAAGAGAGTAAATAGAATTTTGTAATTGATACTCCAGATTTCTTTTTTAATCGTTGCCACGGGAACAATGGCTGCAAGTTTCCACCCCAGGATCGGAGATGTGTAAAAAAAGGCATGCATCTCTTTTGAATCCTTTTTGAAAACAGAACGCCCCTCATTTTTTTTGAAAACATCCTTGGCAAGCTTGGCATCAATAGATGCTAAACTCTTAAACAGCAAAGTTTCATCTCGGCTTGCCAGAACGGTTCCATGTTCATCAAACAATTCTATGAAACCGCCATAATCCAGTTCGACGTTTGCGATATATTCCGCCAGGTCTTCTAGGGTAATGGCAACGCCGAGGACACCGTAAAAGTTGCCTTCAGAACCAACAAGCGCTTTCACAAGGCTGATACTCACATCAGGCGTTGTTACCGATCGAAACGGAGGTGTTCTCATAATTTTGCCGGGATTTTCTTTGCCCACGACATACCAAGGTCTGGTCCTGGGATCATAGCGAGTGGGCCTGGCTCGTTCGTGAGATCGTACAAAGCTTCCGTTCTCACGACCCATGAATACTGAATGGACATATGGATGAGTCCTCCGGTATCTGTTGAATATGGTTATTATCTGCCGCTCAAGACCGCCAATGCTATATTGAAAGGTAGCTTCATCAGCATTAATAAAATTGGTAAAGTCTTTATCATTCTTGGAACGAACCCGCTCGTTTTGGGCAATTGCTTCTAGATCATTCTCTATATTATCTAAGAAGCTGGTCAGCGCGAAATCAATGTGAGTAAGTTGCTCACCATAGTTCTTCGAAATTGATGTGATGATATTATTTCGCAACGTCAACGAGAGTAAGGTTCCGATCAGAATTAAAATACCTATGCTGACACCGATATAGAGCAATAATGTTTTATGCCTAAGATTGAGATTCATTGAGCTACTCTTGTAGTGTGGTTTCGTTGATCTGGTTAAATTGATAATTTCCCGCAGTTTGCTGCTGGGTCATTCATTATCAATAATTAGCAGAAGACCCCGGGCGTGAGCCCGGGGATGAATGCCCAGACTAAAAATTGAAAATTTCATTTTATTAAGTGCCACGGGCGTAAGCCCGTGAGTATCTACTATATCAGTATTTAAGTGGGTTATTCAATATTTGAGGGTATCATACGTTAGTCAATTGTTGATTACAAGATGGAAATATTTTAATGATTAATTCATGCAAGGAGCACAAGATTATGGATCTAAGGGGCGTACGATAAGGGAGTACATTTTAGGTGTCGTACTGGTGCCAACGTTTTTTTCTATCTTCTGGTTTGATGTTTTTGGTAGCGTTGGTTTCTATGGAGTGTTGAAGATCAATGTGTCGGTTCTGGAGGTATTGGAGACAAATATTAATGACACCGCGTTTTTCGTTCTGCGGCATTTGCCCTATTGAAAGACGATATCACACGAAATTATTGGACATGATACTATTCG
>Ga0209165_10000881_pt1 | contig 10130 bp, 10 predicted proteins | sample tdAd001_FD_187122 | JGI IMG/M metagenome (GOLD analysis project Ga0209165, IMG submission 187122) | Marine sediment microbial communities from the Atlantic coast under amendment with organic carbon and nitrate - tdAd00.1 (SPAdes)... | ecosystem: Environmental > Aquatic > Marine > Coastal >... | reverse complement strand
AATTTATTTGCAAAAGTTTCTTGGTAGGTTCGTTCGAGCGCAGCTAACTGTACTTTACTATTTACACCCAAAATTTCCCAAGTGTCAGATGGATGTGCCGCTTCTATTTTTTTCCCTGCCTTAGACGCCATTGCTACAATATCAGTAAGATAATATTCTTTTTGTGCATTTTTATTTTCAAGTTTAGGTAACCATTCATGTAAATTAGTATTTGGAACTACCATAATACCCGTGTTAATTTCATGAATTTTCTGCTGATCGATACTTGCGTCTTTTTCTTCAACAATTGCAAAGACATCTTTTGTTTCAGTATCTCGTAGGATTCTGCCATAACCCGTTGGCTCATCTAGCTCCAATGTAAGTAAAGCCAGATTCTCTGCTGAAGCAGCTATTATTAGATTTTGGAGTGTTTCAAGTCTGATCAGTGGGACATCACCATATAACACCAGCGTCATACCCTTTTTGTCTAAATGTGGCAGTGCCTGCATCAACGCATGTCCGGTACCCAGCTGTGGTTCTTGTTTTACCCAAATAAGCTGATTATTGCCTATAGCATCCGGAACAGTTTCGTTTCCATGTCCGTATACCACACAAACTTTTTGTGGCGATAATGCATTTGCCGTATCTAGCACATGAGATAGCAATGGCTTTCCTGCCAGTAAATGTAATACTTTTGGTAAAGCCGAGTACATGCGCTTTCCAAGTCCGGCCGCTAAAATGATGATGTTCAGATTTTCCACGTATTAAAGGATATATAGAGGATGCGATATATGTTTTGCGTGCAGTGTAATGCTATTAAGTGTAGAAATCTGTGTAAGAAATCACAAATACTACAAGATAACTAATCATAAAATCTTTTGCATAATTATCAAGCAATAACCTAATTACAGTATAATTAATCGGATAGGATGATATAAAGTTTAACTTTAATCTTTAGTTTATGCATAAATTATATTGAAAAAATAAAAAAGGCGACCTTAGTCGCCTTTTTTGCGTTCAAATAATATACTAACGTGAGCGCTTTCTCAGCTTTTCAATTGCTGCTATCTGAGCAATAGACTCTGCTAATTCGGCCTGAGCTTTAGCATAATCCATTTTAGAGGATTTATCTTTCATAGCTTCTTCTGCACGTGCTTTAGCTTCAATAGCTTTAGCCTCATCCAGGTCAGCGCCTCGCACAGCAGTATCAGCAAGAATAGTCACAACACTGGGCTGAACCTCCAGCATTCCGCCAGAAACATAAATTAATTCTTCCTCAGACTGATCAGGAATTCTAATCCGTACCGACCCTGGTTTTATACTTGTAATCATTGGTGCATGACGGGGGTAAATACCAACCTCACCCATTTGTGCCGGCACAATGACAACCTCCGCAAGCCCGGAAAAAATGGCCTGCTCAGCACTTACCACATCTACATGTATTGTCATTGCCATAACTTAACTCTTACTAAATGGTCTTAGCTTTTTCAACAACTTCTTCTATCCCACCAACCATATAAAAAGCCTGCTCTGGTAAATCATCATATTCACCATTAACAATACCTTTAAAGCCTTTAATAGTATCTTTCAGTGACACATATTTTCCAGGTGTACCGGTAAATACTTCTGCCACATTAAACGGCTGTGATAGAAAACGTTGAATTTTACGTGCCCTTGCTACTGACAGTTTATCTTCGGGGGATAGTTCATCCATTCCCAAAATAGCAATAATGTCACGTAATTCCTTATAACGCTGAAGCGTTTGCTGCACATCACGCGCTGTATTGTAATGATCTTCGCCAACAACTAAAGGGTCAAGCTGGCGCGATGTAGAATCAAGCGGATCTACAGCCGGATAGATACCCAGTGAAGCAATGTCACGTGACAATACTACGGTAGCATCCAAATGCCCAAAAGTTGTTGCAGGAGAAGGATCCGTCAGATCATCCGCTGGCACATAGACTGCCTGAATCGAAGTAATCGATCCAGATTTAGTTGATGTAATTCGTTCTTGCAAGCGCCCCATCTCTTCAGCCAGCGTAGGCTGATATCCCACTGCAGAAGGCATACGCCCCAGCAATGCAGATACTTCCGTTCCTGCCAGCGTAAATCGATATATGTTATCAACAAAAAATAGAACATCCCGACCTTCATCACGGAAATTTTCAGCCATAGTTAAACCAGTTAAGGCTACACGCAGTCTGTTACCAGGAGGCTCGTTCATCTGTCCGTAAACCAGCGACACTTTATCTATTACGTTAGAATCTTTCATTTCATGATAGAAATCATTTCCTTCACGGGTACGTTCACCCACCCCGGCAAAAACAGAATATCCGCTATGTTCAGTTGCAATGTTACGGATCAATTCCATCATGTTAACGGTCTTTCCCACACCCGCACCACCAAACAGACCCACTTTGCCGCCCTTAGCAAAAGGACAAACCAGATCAATCACTTTGATCCCTGTTTCCAGTAATTCAGTGGATGCAGACAATTCATCAAAAGCAGGTGCTTTACGGTGAATTGACATATGTTTTTCTGCGCCGACAGGACCCATTTCATCAATTGGTTTCCCCAATACATCCATGATCCGCCCCAATGTCTTGGGACCGACCGGCACTTTTATTGGCTCTTTTGTGTTGGATACCATCATTCCACGACGCAACCCATCTGAAGAGCCCAACGCAATTGTGCGCACCACACCGTCGCCCAATTGCTGCTGTACCTCTAGAGTAAGCTCTGATCCTTCCATTGTCAGCGCGTCATACACCTTTGGCAACGCTTCTCGTGAAAACTCGACGTCAACTACTGCGCCGATACATTGAACAATTTTTCCTTGGTCCATGGTTGTTCCTTAATTACTAAATCAAAAATTATTAAACCGCTGCAGCGCCGGCAACTATTTCAGAAAGCTCTTTCGTAATAGCTGCCTGACGGGTCTTGTTGTAAACCAATGTAAGCTCGTTAATTACGTCACCCGCATTATCTGATGCAGCCTTCATTGCAACCATCCGAGCAGATTGCTCAGATGCTATATTTTCCGTCAACGACTGATAAATGAGTGCCTCTATATATCTCACCATGACGTCATCAATAACAGTTTTGGCATCAGGTTCGTAAATATAGTCCCATGTTCCAGCCGGTCCCTCATGATACTTACTATCGCTTTCTTTCCCTTCTTCACTATCGCCCTGTAGCTGTTCATCAGATAATGGCAATAATTTTTCCATTATGGGCTCTTGTTTCATTGCATTAATAAAGCGAGTATAAAAAAGATATACCTGGTCAAAACGATCCTCGTTGTAACCGTCAAGTATTACCTTCACCGCGCCGATAAGCTTTTCTAAATGAGGAGCATCGCCCAACCCCACAACATTCGAAACCACATTAGCCCCGACACGGGTCATAAAACCTAAACTTTTATTACCGATACAACAGACTTCAATCTGCTCTCCCTCACCTTCCCACTCTTTTATTTTTGCCGTCGCTAAGCGCAGAATATTAGTGTTAAGTCCTCCGCACAAACCCTTATCGGAAGTAACCACAATAATCCCGATACGCTTGACCGTGTCCCTCTCTACCAGAAAGGGGTGCTTATATTCACTGCTGGCCCGACTCATATGTGCTGCGACATTGCGGATTTTATCTCCGTAAGGACGCGCCTTTTTCATCCGCTCCTGTGCTTTACGCATTTTAGAGGCAGCCACCATTTCCATCGCACGTGTGATCTTTTGCGTATTTTTTACGCTACTGATCTTGGTCCGTATTTCTCTGCTTCCAGCCATAGTTTAATAAGACCCGCTCGATTTAAAGTCTTGAACTGCTGCGTCAAGCTCTTTCTCAGTTTCGGCGTCAAGTTCTCCGCTGGTTTGAATCTTGTCCATGATGGCGCTGTATTTACTCCGCATATGGCCTCTCAGCGCAGATTCAAATACCAGCGCACGATTTACTTCCACATCATCCAAATATCCCTTGTTGACAGCAAACAGTGTAAGCGCCATTTCAGCCACACTTAAGGTAGAATATTGTGCCTGTTTCATCAGTTCCGTTACCATTTTTCCACGTTCCAATTGCTTTCGGGTAGCCTCGTCAAGATCGGAAGCAAATTGCGCGAATGCCGCAAGCTCACGATACTGTGCTAACGCTAAACGTACACCACCACCTAGTTTTTTGATAACCTTAGTTTGTGCTGCACCACCCACACGTGACACCGAAACCCCTGCGTTAATCGCAGGACGAATGCCAGCATTAAACAGATCTGTTTCCAGAAAGATCTGTCCGTCAGTAATTGAAATTACATTGGTAGGAACAAAAGCAGTAACGTCACCTGCCTGAGTCTCAATTACCGGCATCGCTGTTAACGAACCAGTCTTGCCTTTAACCTTGCCATCAGTAGCTTTTTCGACATATGCCGCACTGACCCGGGCAGCACGCTCTAACAATCGTGAATGTAGATAGAAAACGTCACCAGGATAAGCTTCACGACCAGGTGGCCGACGAAGCAATAATGAAATTTGCCGATACGCCCAAGCCTGTTTGGTTAAATCATCATAAATAATAAGAGCATCTTCGCCTTTATCACGGAAATACTCCCCCATTGTGCAGCCTGAATAGGGCGCGATAAATTGCATTGCTGCTGATTCAGATGCAGTTGCAGCAACTACAATGGTGTACTCCATAGCCCCGTGTTCTTCTAACTTACGTACCACGTTTGCGACAGACGAAGCCTTTTGTCCGACCGCAACATAGATGCAGGTCACGTTTTCACTCTTCTGATTAATAATGGTGTCAATCGCAACGGCTGTCTTGCCGGTTTGCCGATCTCCAATAATCAGTTCACGCTGTCCACGTCCTACAGGAACCATTGCATCAATGGATTTCAACCCGGTTTGTACAGGCTGATCCACAGACTGACGCCAGATCACCCCTGGTGCGATTTTCTCAATTGGCTCCGAATCCTTCGCAGTTATCGGGCCTTTGCCGTCTATAGGCTGTCCCAGCGAATTAACAACCCGACCCCTTAGCTCTTCGCCTACCGGCACCTCCAAAATACGACCGGTACATTTGACAGTGTCACCTTCGGTAATGTGTTCATATTCACCCAGAATCACTGCACCCACAGAATCACGCTCAAGATTGAGCGCAAGTCCGAAAGTGTTACCGGGAAACTCAAGCATCTCTCCCTGCATCACATCAGACAGACCGTGAACACGCACAATCCCATCGGTAACCGAAACAACGGTACCCTGAGTCTTGACCTCCGAAGTGGCATCAAGCCCTTCTATCTTGTTTTTAATCAGTTCGCTAATTTCAGATGGATTTAACTGCATTTCTTATAACTCCTAGCTTTTAAGCGCAACAGACATGGCTTCCAGTTTTCCGCGTACAGAAGCATCAAACACCTCGTCGCCAATTTCAACCTTTACCCCACCTATTAATTCTGGATTTACATCTACCCTGGCCTCTATTTTGCACTTAAACTTAGACTCGAGGCCTGTTACTAAGTCTTTAAGTTGTTCATCAGTCATGGCAAATGCGGAAGTAACTTTTGCTTCCTGCACACCCTCTTGTTCTGTCTTCAATTGCTCAAATAATTCGCTTACTTCGGGCAATACTTCAACCCGCTTACCTTCAACCAACAACAATATAAAAGTACGGCCTTCTTTATTGAGTTTTTTACCGCATATATCAAGAAGTAATTCGCCCAAACGCTTAACAGATACCGACGGATTACCAAGAAGAGCACGAATACGCCCGTCATCTGCTACAAATGCAGCTAATTTCAGCATGTCAGACCAGGCAGATAATTTATTACCTGTCTTAGCCAGCCTAAACGCTGCTTCCGCATAAGGACGTGCAATAGTTAGTGCTTCAGCCATTTCTTATAGCTCTGCCTTAATAGTTTTAAGTAAAGCAGCGTGAGCTTTAGCATCTACTTCCCGGTCCAGAATTTTTGCTGCACCGGCTACAGCCAAATCAGCAACATGCTGACGCAACATTTCCCTGGCACGAAAGACTTCTTGCTCAACTTCTGCCTTCGCACTGGCAATGATGCGATCCCCTTCTTCTTTGGCGAGACCCTTTGCCTCCTCGACAACCTGAGATGATCGTTTTTCTGCTTGAGCAATGATTTCAGCAGCTTTCTGCTTCGCTTCACGCAAATCCTCAGCAGCGCCTTTAGAAGCCAGCTCCAATTCATGCTTTCCGCGCTCTCCCGCTGCTAAACCGTCAGCAATTTGTTTCTTGCGGTCACTCAGCGCCTGCATAATGGGCGGCCATACAAACTTCATACAGAACCAGACAAACAAAATAAACATGATTGTTTGTGCGAGTAAGGTAGCATTGATATTCATGTACGAACCTTTTTAATGAAAAACGATGACGGGGCTCTAACCACCGACCACCGCAAACAGAATATACATGGAAATACCAACAGCAATCATTGGCACAGCATCGACCAGACCCATGACAATGAAAAACTGGGTACGCAACATTGGAATTAATTCTGGTTGACGTGCTGCCCCCTCAAGGAATCGTCCGCCCAAAATGCCGATACCAACCGCAGCACCAAGCGCGCCTAGGCCCATCATGATCGCTCCGGCGATATATAATAGTGATTGTTCCACAGAGTTCTCCTATAAATAAAATAATACAAAAATCAATGATGCTCCTGATGAGCCATGTCCAAATAAACTATAGTAAGTGTCATAAATATAAAGGCCTGCAGCGTTATGATCAGGATATGAAATATTGCCCACCCCAAGGATAACAGTATTTGTGTTCCAAATAATACTGAGTTACCCGCACTAGCAGCAGCCCACGACCCACCCATTATTGCCAGCAAAATAAAAATCATCTCGCCTGCATACATATTGCCAAATAATCGTAATGAGAGTGAAACCGGCTTAGCAATTAGGTTAACGCCTTCCAGAAAAAGATTTATCGGGATAAAGAGCGTTTTTATTACGGGGTTAGTACTACTAAAGGGCTGCAGCGCTAACTCACCGGCAAAGCCACCCGCACCTTTAACCTTGATGCTGTAATAAATCACCAGAACAAATACCGCAATGGACATGCCGAATGTAGCATTTGGATCAGTCGTAGGGACTACCTTAAGAAAAGGAAGGCCGAGCGCATGAGCCACAACCGGTAAATAATCAACGGGCACCAAATCCATCAGATTCATTAAAAAAATCCATATGAAAATGGTCAGCGCTAATGGGGCAACCAGTGGATTTCGGCCACTGAATGAGCCGCGTACACTATCGTCAATGAACTCAATTATCCATTCAACAAAATTTTGTGCACCCGCAGGCACATGGACAGTTGCACTTTTTGCAACTTTGGAAAAGAAATAAAGAAAAAGGGCACCAAGCAGGAGAGAAACCCCCAGAGTATCTACGTTAATTGCCCAAAAACCCATGGCTTTAGCCTGCTCCGGACTTTGCGCCAAGCCCAAGGAACCATCTGGTAATTTACCAAAAGTCAGGTTCTGAAGATGGTGCTTGATGTATTCAGTTGAACTGAGTGATTCGCTGGCCATAAATACTTTATTTTATTTTACTTTAGTTACTTTTCTCTCACGTTGTAACGGAGCAATTATCCATGCCAACTGACCCGCCACAAAACCAACCAATACTGCCAGAGGAACAAGCTTAAATGGTCCCATCCCTATTGCCAGAAGTACACATATAACCAAAAAACGCTCCAATCCGGAGCGATAAAATAACCACAAATGCTGATGTGCTTCCAGTAGAGTTTTCTGTTTACTACGTTGCATACGCCAAAGCAACAACAGCGTACCCATCAAAGCAACTACCCCACCATATAACGCAGCCTTTGCTTCCGCTTCCCCTTGCAAGGCATAGCCAAGCGTCCCGACTACTACGGAAATTACAACCTGCAGTACTGCTGTGCGGTGTACGCTGGATTCCATTACCGCATCTCAATGCATGATTTCCGAAGTCCAACGCTGGAAAAACGAAAGTTTAATGTTTCATTGAAAGACTGTCAAGGGACAACCCTTGGGGATATCAAGCAATATATCTTGATAAGGATTAATCAACAGGAAATCAGGGGGGTTAAAATTGTGAAACTATAACGGACTTGTCAGGAAAACCTTAGATGCTCAATCCCTTCATTTAGATCTGCGTCTTTGGCTCCAGCTCCTCTAAGTTTAATCTCTAACCGCAGCTCATTTTGGGAATCAGCATTCTTTATCGCTTCCTCATAACTAATCTTTCCTGTCTCATAGAGTTCAAACAATGCCGTATCAAAGGTCATCATTCCCAGTTCCCTGGATTTTTTCATGATTTCTTTAATCTCATGAACGTCGCCCTTAAGAATCAGATCAGAAATCAACGGAGAATTAAGCAAGATTTCAAATGCCGCCGCGCGTCCATTACCCGTTTTGACCGGAAGCAACCGTTGCGCAATTATCGCTTTCATATTTAAAGACAAATCCATTAATAATTGTGCCCTACGCTCTTCAGGAAAGAAATTTATTATGCGGTCAAGTGCCTGATTAGCGCTGTTTGCATGTAACGTACCCATGCATAAATGGCCGGTTTCAGCAAAGGATATTGCGTGTTCCATCGTTTCACGTGCCCGGATTTCACCTATCAAAATCACATCAGGTGCCTGTCGCAAAGTATTTTTCAGCGCAGCTTCCCAAGACTCTGTATCCATTCCCACTTCACGCTGAGTTATCATGCAATTAATGTGCTCATGTACGTATTCCACAGGGTCCTCAATGGTAATAATATGTCCATGACTATTTCGGTTGCGATAACCAATTAGTGCCGCTAATGATGTGGATTTACCAGAACCCGTACCACCGACAAAAATCACCAGGCCACGCTTGCTCATCACCACATCTTTTAATACTGGCGGCAGTCCCAGCCCTTCAAATGTAGGTATCTCAGTGGTAATAGTACGCAACACCATTCCTGCACACTGCTGCTGGATAAAAGCGTTGACACGAAAGCGCCCGATACTCGGCGGATGAATCGCAAAATTACATTCCTTGGTAGTCGTGAACTCTTCTTTTTGCTTTTCGTCCATGATGGCGCGCACCAGTTCCAAAGTATGCTGAGGTGTTAACGGCTGCTTTGACATTGGAACCATTTTTCCATCAATTTTGAAGGAAGGAGGAAGACCGGCAGTAATAAATATATCTGATGCTTTTTTACTGAGCATCAACCGCAGCAGATCAAATACAAATTTTTCTGCCTGTTTTTGTTCCATGGGTTACTCCTGAAATTTCTCTATTTTCCGGTCAGAATTAAGTCAAACATCACTATCCCGGAAAGCTTTCTTTGCTCACGGCCTTAGTCCGAGCCTCAGCATTTGTAATAACATTACGTTTAACCAATTCCATTAAATTCTGATCCAGTGTTTGCATACCTACACCCTGGCTGGTCTGGATTGTTGAATACATTTGTGCCACCTTTGCTTCCCGTATCAGATTACGAATTGCCGGAGTACCGATCATAATCTCATGAGCTGCTACTCTACCAGCGCCATCCTTGGTTTTACATAGTGTCTGTGAAATTACTGCACGTAGTGATTCTGATAACATTGCGCGCATCATTTCCTTCTCATCTGCCGGGAACACATCAATAATTCGGTCAATAGTCTTAGCAGCAGAACTTGTATGAAGCGTACCAAATACCAGATGGCCTGTTTCTGCTGCAGTCATGGCAAGACGAATAGTTTCCAAATCACGCATTTCACCAACGAGAATAATATCAGGGTCTTCACGCAAAGCTGAACGTAACGCATTACTAAAACTCAGTGTATCACGCCCGACTTCCCTTTGATTAATAAGACTACTTTTGCTTTCATGAACAAATTCAATTGGATCCTCAAGCGTCAAAATGTGCCCGTGCTCTTTCTCATTAATGTCATTAATCATAGCAGCCAGGGTTGTAGATTTCCCTGAACCAGTAGGCCCGGTCACTAACACCACACCACGCGGCTGTTGTGCAATTTCAGCAAAAATCTTTGGTGCCTTAAGATCCTCTAAAGTCAGAACAGTCGAAGGAATTGTTCTCAAAACTGATGCTGCGCCACGCTGAGTGTTGAAAGCATTTACCCTGAAACGTGCAAGGTTTGGAACTTCAAAGGAAAAATCGCATTCCAGGTCCTCT
>Ga0209165_10000880_pt1 | contig 10132 bp, 7 predicted proteins | sample tdAd001_FD_187122 | JGI IMG/M metagenome (GOLD analysis project Ga0209165, IMG submission 187122) | Marine sediment microbial communities from the Atlantic coast under amendment with organic carbon and nitrate - tdAd00.1 (SPAdes)... | ecosystem: Environmental > Aquatic > Marine > Coastal >... | reverse complement strand
GCATCAGCGATTATGGGATTGAAGTAGTGGTGCCTGAATTGCACGACCGGCAGATGGTGCATGATATTATTTACCAGGAGCTATGCCAGGGTCAGATTGAGCCGGAATCACGCGATGTTTATCTCGCCATCATCGATCGCTTACGCGAACAGCACATCGAGGGTGTGATTTTGGGGTGCACTGAAATCGGCTTGCTGCTGCAACCGCAACACACCGACATCAAGCTTTACGACAGCACCGCAATTCACGCTCATCGGGCGGTAGAGCTCGCCCTGCAATAGTTTAATTGTGCGGAAATTCAGGCTCGATTAGTTCGATTGTGAGATCCGAAGCCGCATAAGCGCTGCAAAATAATACATAGCCTGCTTCAGCTTGCCCTGCAGTAATGGCATCGGGCAGGCCCGCAGGATACTGAATTTCACCCTGCTGCAGCTTGCCCATGCAGGAGCCACATTGCCCACTGCGACAACTATACGAAATCAGGATATTAGCCACATGAGCCGCCGCGAGAACCGACTGCTGCGCAGGACAGGCGAAGCTTTCACCCGACGGCAATACCGTGACGTGATAAATCGTTTCCGAGATGAGTTCAGCCCAACGGCAGGCTGCGCTTGCTGTTTAGCCAGCGGATAATCGGTTCCCATTGATCGAGATCTTTACGCACCGAATAAGGTGCGAGCTCAAAAATACCCAGTCCGCGTTCCGCGGCACGCACATAGTTCTGGGTCTCACGCAACACGCTGATAAAAGGTGCTTTACGGACCTTGCGCAGGTAACTGTCGAGTTGATGATAAATGTTGTAATTTTCGCGGCAGCGGTTGGCGATCAGCGCGACTCTGGCTTCCTTGCGCGCAATGCGGCCATTATCGAGCACTTTCTGGATGAAAGGGGTTGCGGCTCGCATATCAATTGGCGAGGGTAAAACCGGAATAATAATGCTTTGCGCCCGCCGTAAATAGGCGCTCAATTCCCTGCCGTGAACCGCGGCGGGGGTGTCGTATACAACAGTGTCCGCACTTCTGGGCACACGGAAATGACCAGCAGAGCCATCGACTCCCGTTATTGAACTGCGCCCGCTGGGTCGTGCTGACAGCCATTCAAGGCTGGAGGCCTGTGGATCAAGATCCACCAGCATGACCTTTTTCCCCTGTGCGGCGTAGTAGCTTGCAATGCTGGTTGCAACCGTGCTTTTTCCCGAGCCGCCCTTAGAATTTAACACCATGATTGAGCGCATATTCCCTCCAATTCCGTTGAGTATTCCGAGTTTCGATTATCGTTGAATTTCTATAGCGGTGCAAAAAATGGCTATCAATCGAGCCCAAGCTCTGTCCAGATCTGGTCTACTTTCTCGACTATTTCGGAGGACATGGTAATCGGCTCGCCCCACTCGCGATCAGTTTCACCAGCCATCTTGTTAGTCGCATCGAGCCCCATTTTTGAGCCCAGGCCGGATACCGGGGACGCAAAATCGAGATAATCAATGGGTGTATTTTCAACCAGCGTAATGTCGCGCGCCGGATCGGTACGTGTTGAAATGGCCCAGATAACGTCTTCCCAGCTGCGCGCGTCGATATCATCGTCGACCACGATGACGAACTTGGTATACATGAACTGTCGCAAAAACGACCAAACACCCATCATTACGCGCTTGGCATGGCCGGGATACTGCTTTTTGATACTCACGATTGCAACCCGATAGGAGCATCCTTCCGCGGGTAAATAAAAATCGACAATCTCAGGAAACTGTTTTTGCAGTATCGGGATAAAGACCTCGTTAAGCGCAAGCCCGAGCACCGATGGCTCATCTGGTGGCCGACCCGTATAAGTACTGTGATATATCGGATTTTTGCGCATGCTCATCGCCTCGACCGTGAACACCGGAAATTTCTCGACTTCGTTGTAGTAGCCGGTGTGATCGCCAAAGGGTCCTTCTTCGGCTACATCATCGGCATATATATGTCCTTCGAGTACGATTTCTGCAAGTGCCGGGATCTCGAGATCGGAAAGCAGTGAGCGCGTTACTTCGGTTTTCGAACCTCGCAGCAGCCCGGCAAAAGCATATTCGGCCAGGGCATCTGGGATCGGCGTGACCGCTGCCAGGATAGTGGCAGGATCACAACCCAGTACTACTGAAACTGGAAACGGTTCGTCACCTTTTTGCTGGCGCCATTCCTGGTAGTCGAGCGCCCCACCTCGGTGCGATAGCCAGCGCATTATGAGACGGTTTCGACCAATCAGTTGCTGGCGGTAGATACCCAGGTTTTGACGCTGCTTTGAGGGTCCCCGGGTAGTGACAAGGCCCCACGTGATCAGTGGCGCAGCGTCTCCCGGCCAACAAGTCTGGATTGGCAATAGGTTTAAATCGACTTCGTCACCGTGAAACTGGATTTCCTGACATTTGCCACTTTTAATGAGTTTTGGCGACATATCGAGGACTTTCTTGTAAATTGGCAGCGTTTTCATCGCATCTTTGAATCCTTTCGGCGGCGCAGGCTCCTTCAAGAAGGCCAATAATTTCCCGACTTCGCGTAACGAAGTCGCATTGTCTTCTCCGAGTGCTAGCGCGACGCGATGCTCGGTACCGAACAAATTGGACAGTAATGGAATCTTGCTGTCGCCAGGTTGCTCGAACAGCAGTGCCGGCCCACCGGCCTGCAGGACCCGGGCGGAAATTTCGGTAATTTCAAGCTTGGGTGAAACGGACCTGCTAATGCGTTTTAATTCGCCACCCTGCTCCAGCTGGTCGATAAAATCTCGCAGATCCCGGTATTCCATTTACCAGATCTTGATGCCGTGGAATTTTCTTTTGATTCGGGCTTCGATAACTAATTTACTCACCAGGAAGCTCAAGATTATGATGGCAATAATGATCGGGACTATGATTGTCCAGTAGCGCTGGAAGGTATCGCTCAAAACATACCAGGCCGGTGCACTATCTTCATCTTTGAGATCGATTTCGCGTTGTTTTGCTTCAACTTCCTTTTGCAGCCCGGTAATGGACTCGGCCGCTGTTTGTTTCTCTTCTTCTAGTTGATCGATTTTCCCAACCAGCTCATCCATATCCTTTTCATACTGGTCGATAACAGCCTTGCTGTTGGCAAACTTTTCGATTTCGGCCGTGAGGCCTTCAGTCTTCTGTAGTTCGTCCCGGTACAATATATTGAAAGTCGGTTTGGTCACCAGGAAGCCACGTTTAACCCAGCCTCTGGTGCCATCAGGAGCGGTAACCAACGCGTAGGGGCCCTGGATCTGTTCGATTTTGAGCAAATCGCCAGATTGCAGTAATTTGAGAACCTGGCTCGACGAATTCGCATTCGAGTAAAGTGATAGTCGCAACTGGTCGGTCACGTACTGATTGTCTGTATCCTGATCGCTCGTATCCTGTGCCGATATCAGCGCACAGTAAAACACCAGGGTCAAACCCAGAAAAATTCTTTTTATCATTAGCTAGCCAATTCCACTATGCCTTAATAATGCATCGATTTCTGGTTCGCGCCCGCGAAAACAACGAAAGGACTCCATTGCGGGACGTGAACCACCCTGTTCAAGCACGCACTGCAGAAATCTTTGCCCGGTTTCAGGGTTGAATATCCCTTCTTCTTCAAATGCAGAAAACGCGTCGGCCGATAAGACCTCCGCCCATTTGTAGCTATAGTAACCTGCCGCATACCCGCCTGCAAAAATATGTGAAAAACTGTTCTGAAAACGATTGATGGCAGGTGTTTTGACGACCGCAACCTCGGACCGAACCAGGTCGAGAATTGCCTGGATCTCCGCGGCCGAGCTTATTTCCAGCTGTTGATGAAGCCGAATATCAAACAAAGCAAACTCTATCTGGCGCAACATCTGCAGGGCGCTTTGAAAGTTCCTGCTGTCAATCATTCGATTATAGAGGTCATCTGGCAACGGTTCGTAGGTTTGGTAATGGCGGGCAAACAGGTTTAGCGCCTCGCGTTCCCAGCAAAAGTTTTCCATGAATTGACTCGGTAATTCAACCGCATCCCATTCGACACCATTAATCCCGGCTACATCCGGAACGTCCACCCGGGTCAGCATATGATGGAGTCCATGGCCAAACTCATGAAACAGCGTAATTACCTCGTCGTGGGTGAAAAGCGCTGCTTCATCTCCCAAGGGAGGCGTTAAATTACAGGTTAGATAAGCAACGGGTAATTGTATATTGCCATCGATACGATAGCGATTAACGCATTCATCCATCCAGGCTCCGCCACGCTTGTTTTCGCGCGCATACAGATCGAGGAAAAACTGCCCGATCACCTCACCCTGCTGATTTGCTATCTGGTAAAAGCTAACCGTCTCATCCCAGGTATCTATACCCGTTTCGATTCTCGATATATCAACCCGGTAAAGTCTGGCGACGATATCGAACAGCCCCTTGATAACCCGCCCGTCAGAAAAGTAGGGCTTTAAGTCTTCATCGGAAATCTGGTAGCGATGTTGCTTAAGCTTTTCACTGTAATAGGCGTAATCCCATGCCTCGAGTTCACCGACAAACCCCAACGACTCGGCAAAAGCCTGGCGCTCATTAACTTCGTCGATAGCAGTTGGTTGCGAGCGCCGTGCAAGGTCATTAAGAAAGTCGACCACCTGCTCGACATTTGCCGCCATCTTGGTTTCGAGTGAATACTCGGCATAATGATTAAAACCGAGAATCTTGGCCTTTTCCTGTCTTTTAGCGACAATTTCGACCATTATGTCTGCATTATCCCAGATTTTATCGGTAATGCCCTGATCCGATGCTCGCGTCGCATAGGCCTCGTAAACGGTTCTGCGTAAATCTCGGTTATCCGCATAGGTGATCACTGCGAGATAGCAGGGCATATCGAGCGTTACCCGATAGCCCGATAGCTCTTTTTGCTCGGCTAATTGCCTTAACATTGCCAGGGCATACTGGGGCAAGCCCAGTAAATCGGCCTCATCCTCGGTCAGATATTGCCAGGCTTGCGTGGCATCGAGCAGATTGTTTTCAAATCTGGATTGCAGGTCAGATAAATCCTTCTGCAATTGTTGGTAACGCGCACGGTCTTCCCCCTCAAGTTCTACCCCGCCCAGTCGAAAATGCTTTAATGCATCGATTATCGTTTTCTGCTGGGCCGGGCTGAATTCGCTAAATACCGAGGAAGCAGCGATATCACGATACCCCTGATAAAGGTCGTGATTCTGGCTGATCTCGGTCGAATATTCGCTGAGTAAGGGCAGACATTTGTTGTACGCATCCCGCATCTCCGGGCTGCTTTTCACCGAATTCAGATGTCTCACCGGTGACCATGCCTTGTCGAGTCGATCACCCATCAATTCCAATGGCTTGATCAGGTTATCCCAGCCCGGCTGCGGTTGTTCGGTTAACCGTGATATCCCGTTACGGTTTTCACTGATAAGCTGCTTGATAGCAGGTTCGATCATTTCGGGTTTTATTTTGCTGAATGCCGGCAAGGTGCCGGGCTCGAGTAACGGATTGGTCAAGTTTGAGCCATAAGGTTTGTCTAAAGTCCGCTAGTCTACTCAACTAGAGAACGCATTCAAATGGAAAAGGGGGTGCGAATAGAAATCATCGCGACGAGCGCGGTAAAAGCCAGCATGGATCCCGCTATCGAGAAGCGGGCTTTCCATTTCTTAAGCGTGATTAGATCCTCCTCTGCCCTTGCCGACAGGATATACGGCTGCCGACTATTTGTGGGACATGAAATAACGTGGTGTTCCTGTTTCTCGTTATTTAGCCGGTTTAAAACCTGTTTACGGGCCGCCGCTCGAATAACCTTCCACTCCCGTTTCTCAATTTTTCCATTCTGATCCAGGTCGTACTCATGCAGATACTTTCCTGGCTGTAATTTCCAGGCTTTAACCAGGTCTTCTACCTGCTTGGAAATAAACTCGTCGGACGGATTGCTATGCACGGTACGAAACCATCCAAGTGCATACAGGGTGCTGGCTGGCAGTAGCAATCGCTCCCGAAAACGGTAACTGCCCATACTGAAGTTAAATCTGGCCGGTTTTTTCGGGGCACGGGTACGGTACTCGGTGCTATGCCCATACCAGGTGGTATCGAGCTCAGGTATCACGTGTGCATCGTCGGGATCAACGATGCAGTCGCCGGTATCATCGACCAGGCGAAACATGTGGCTGCTGCGTTCATCCGAGATGTTGGTCCAGGTCATACGTTTTCCGGAGCGCTGCTTCTTTTCAATCGTGCAGTGATACCATAAGCACCGACGCTTGCTAAACGGTGAATGTATCTCGCCATTGGGCATCCATTCGCCCAGCCCCGTAAGCTCGACATGGCCTTGTGCAGCCGACCTGATCCTGGAGGTCGCGGTGCCATCCATGAAGCGGTAACGCTTAATAACACTGAAGGAGTAATAGACCAGGTATGCAAACCCTGCGACCAACACGCCGAGTATCACCAGGTACTCCATCCTGGGCAATTCCAGGATTTTAAACTCGAGCCAGGAAAACATAACCGCGGTATGGTGCCTGGTATCAGGTTTCGAATAACTGTTTTACGCTGACATCGGCAATTTCGCCGGCCTCAAATTCAAGCAGATCACGCGGTCCGAAACCCAGCAGTCTGGCGACGATCAGATCCGGGAATGTATCGATTGCGATATTGTTGATATTTGCAGACTCGTTGTAAAACTCCCGGCGATCGGCAATGGTGTTTTCCAAAGTGCTGATGCGCCCTTGTAAATGCTGGAAGTTTTCATTTGCCCGCAGTTCTGGATAATCCTCGGCGAGCGCAAAAAGCTTACCAAGCCCCATGCGCAGCGCGCCCTCGGCCAGTCCAAGCCCGGGAACATCCTGGCTTTGCCTCGCTTCTGAAACCTGTGAGCGCGCCTGCATGACTTTCTCCAGCGTTTCCTGTTCGAACTTCATGTATTGCTTACAGGTTTCTACCAGTTTCGGTATTTCATCGTGGCGCTGCTTAAGGAGCACATCGATATTCGACCATGCTTTCGAAACATTATGTTTGATACGGACCAGATGGTTGTAAATACCGATGATATAAATCACCAGTGCCGCAATCACTCCCCAGAAGATGATACTGGCAATATTATCCATCGAGTTACTCCCTTATTATTAAAAATGTTCTTCTTATATAGAGATTATTTTAATAAAATCAAGGAGTTGCTATACATCAAGATTACTGACGTTGAGCGCGTTGGTTTCGATAAACTCCCGCCTCGGTTCAACTTGATCACCCATAAGCGTGGTAAACACCTGGTCTGCGGCTATCACGTCTTCGATACGTACCTGGAGCAACCGTCGGTTATCCGGGTCCATAGTCGTTTCCCAAAGCTGGTCGGGATTCATTTCGCCGAGGCCTTTATAACGCTGTATGTTCAATCCCTTGCGTGCCTCGCGCATCAGCCAATAGTAAACCTCGCTGAATTTTTTAACTTCCTGTCGGCGCTCACCTCGATTTATATAAGATTCCGCAGTAAACATGTCGCCGACCTGTTCGACAAACTGGCCGATTGGCTGGTAATCGGCACTATTGAAAAACTCACTGCTAAGCTCACTCGAATTACTGAGACCATGCAGGCGCTTGTCAACAATCAATCCGAAGCGGTTGCTACTGTCATCCCCCTTGACTGACGCGCTGTAGGAAACAGATGCTTCGCTTTTCGCATTGAGTCGTGCCGCTAATGTATCGCCCCACTCGCCCATCGCCTTTTCATCCAACAGGATTACTTCGTTAACTGGCGATAAATCGACCAATTCTTCCAACACCTCGACAGGAATATGCTGCGACAGGCGTTCAATTATCGCCAGAATCGTTATGAATTGACGCGCGAGATTCTCCAATGCCAAATCAGATATCGCGGGCGAATCGGCCGTCAGATGGAGGCTGGCACCCTCGATAGCTAGCTGCAGCAAATAAGCGTTGAGTTCCCGGTCATCTTTAACATATCTCTCCTGCTTGCCTTTCTTAACCTTGTAAAGCGGTGGCTGAGCGATATAAACATGCCCACGCTCCACCAGTTCTTGCATCTGCCGGTAAAAAAAGGTTAACAGCAGCGTACGAATATGCGACCCATCGACATCGGCGTCTGTCATGATAATAATGTGGTGATAACGCAGTTTATCGATATCAAATTCTTCGCGGCCGATTCCACAACCCAGCGCGGTAATCAAGGTACCAACCTCTGCTGATTGCAGCATTTTGTCAAAACGCGCTTTCTCGACGTTCAATATTTTACCCTTGAGCGGCAGGATGGCCTGGGTTTTGCGGTTGCGGCCCTGTTTTGCCGATCCTCCCGCTGAATCCCCTTCCACGAGGTATATTTCCGATAGAGAAGGATCTTTTTCCTGGCAATCAGCGAGTTTGCCCGGCAAACCGGCTATATCCAATGCGCCCTTGCGGCGTGTCATTTCACGTGCTTTGCGTGCTGCTTCGCGTGCCCTCGCCGCATCAATAATCTTGTTCGTAATCGCGCGCGCATCAGCTGGATTTTCTTCCAGAAAGTCCTTTAGCCGCTCGCTGACCACCGATTCTACAATTCCCTTAATTTCCGACGACACCAGTTTATCCTTGGTTTGCGAGGAAAATTTGGGGTCGGGAATTTTGACAGATAAAACTGCAGTCAAACCTTCACGGGCATCATCACCACCGGTATTGGGCTTCTCCTTTTTAGCCTGACTGTTCTCCATGTATTGGTTTAGCGTGCGCGTCAATGCTGACCGAAAACCTGATAAATGCGTACCGCCGTCTCGCTGCGGGATGTTATTGGTAAAGCAGAATATATTTTCCTGGTATGAATCATTCCATTGCATCGATACTTCAACAACAACCTCATCCAGTTCCATGTTGATATCGATTGCCTTTTGATGAATCGGATTCTTGTTTTTGTTCAAGTACTCGACGAAAGCACGAATCCCGCCTTCGTATTCAAAGGTATCTTCCTTATTATTGCGCTGGTCTATGAGATGAATGCGCACACCAGAGTTTAAGAAAGACAGTTCGCGTAACCGTTTTGCGAGGATGTCGTAGTGAAATTCGATATCGCTGAATATCTCACGGCTAGGCAGAAAGCGCAGCTCTGTGCCGGTCTGTTCTGTGGCTTTGATCTCTTCAAGACTACCCTGTGGCTCACCCAACCGGTATTCCTGTCGATACACCTTGCCTTCTCTTTTTATGCGCAGAGACAGTGTCTCAGACAGCGCATTGACGACCGAAATCCCGACACCGTGCAATCCGCCTGAAACCTTGTAAGAGTTATCATCAAATTTTCCACCCGCGTGCAAAACCGTCATGATAACTTCGGCTGCCGAGCGCCCTTCTTCTTCATGGATATCTACCGGTATACCCCGGCCATCGTCCTTAACTGATATTGATCCATCGGTATTAATTGTGACTTTTATTTCAGAACAGTGGCCGGCAAGTGCCTCATCAATTGAATTATCGACTGCTTCAAAAACCATGTGATGCAGGCCGGTACCGTCATCGGTATCGCCAATATACATCCCGGGCCGTTTGCGCACAGCATCGAGGCCTTTTAGCACTTGTATGCTAGTGGAATCGTATTTTGTCATGTAAGGATCTAGCTGAAATTTCGAGGCTTTATTGTACCATGTTCCACGTGGAACAATTTAAATTCTTTTGCCCCGAGAGAGCCTGGTGCAACACTTTCTATGTTACTGATAAACAACTGTAAATCCATGTCTAATAGCTGGTGGTAGATCAGGTTTTGCGCTTCATGATCAAGCTCTGAATGCAGGTCGTCAATCAGCAGAATAATCCGGTTTTCCCGGGTTTTATTCACCAGCTTTAGAACAGACAGTAACATCGCCAGGCATAGCCGCTTGCTCTGGCCACGAGAAAGAATTTCACCAACTTTCTTGCCATCAGATGTCATACCAACATCATCACGGTGGATACCGACACCGGTGAAACCACTCCGAATATCAACTTCTCGATGACCACTGAGCGCCTCGGCCAGGCCCTGGTGCTCTGGCCAGCCTTGCTGATAATTAATCTCAAGTGACATGCCCGATAATATTTTGCCGAGCTCCGTTTTAAGAATATTTTCAACGGCTCCAGAGTATTCTCGGCGCATTGTGCTGATTTCTAATGAAGGCTCGAGTAAATGCTGATCCCAGTACTCCAGCAATT
>Ga0209165_10000879_pt1 | contig 10137 bp, 13 predicted proteins | sample tdAd001_FD_187122 | JGI IMG/M metagenome (GOLD analysis project Ga0209165, IMG submission 187122) | Marine sediment microbial communities from the Atlantic coast under amendment with organic carbon and nitrate - tdAd00.1 (SPAdes)... | ecosystem: Environmental > Aquatic > Marine > Coastal >... | reverse complement strand
TTCACTTGACAAATCTTTAAGTGAGAACAAAAGCTTGGCGGAATGGAAAAGAACAACAGCGACCATGGCAAGATACTCAGACGGAGCCATAACAAAGAAAGACGCAGAAAAAATTGCAAAATATCTGGCTGAAAGAAATGAGAAAAACTAAGGCATCAGTGGCAGATATTGAGTTCAAACTTAAATGGAGATGTGCAAACGCAACGCACAAAGATTGTCAATATGCTGGGAGGTCTTTGCAAAACACCCAGGCGGACGTATTTCAGAGAATTAGATATTTGAAGGTGCTGGTAGAGACCGACATCTATTCTCTAATATGGATAACCAAAAGGAGGATGTTATGAAAAAGCTAAACTTACAACTTCTGGCTATTTTTTCTTTTCTTTTTCTTTTTACTATTAACGCATCTGCTCATTGTGAAATACCTTGTGGAATTTATGATGATGAGATGCGAATTAACATGATTAACGAGCATATTGCTACCATTGAGAAGTCTATGAATCAAATTGTGAAAAAAGAAAAGGAAGGACATCACAATTCCAACCAACTCATTCGCTGGGTGATGAACAAAGAGCGCCATGCCGATGAACTTCAGGAAATCGTAACACAATATTTTATGACCCAACGTATCAAGTTGGATTCGAAAGACTATGAAAAAAAACTTGGAGCACTACATCAGATGTTGATCTATAGCATGAAATGCAAACAGACGACAGATTTAAGTTATGCAATAAAATTAAAAGGTCTTGTTAAAGATTTTCAGGCACTCTATTTTGGAAGAAAATAATTAATAGCAGCTGTGTTGAACGCTGTGAATAAATTAGTCTACGGCCGGAGATAATTTATGGCCAAGTGGGTTCGTAAAGTGCTGGATGAAAAATGATGCCGGCGTTGTCACTATATATTGTATAGTTTTGGATCGTCTCTGAATTGTAGACTGCTGGTACATATCCGAGATCTAGATATTAGGAAAGCGAGCGAGCCTTTAGGCTTAGCTCGTGGAGCCGCTCCAAATCTACCTGACACTATCGTTTTTCGAGATAACCGAGGAAAGGCGTAGAACATTTCGCACATGAATTTAACGGGAAACAAAAGATGCCCGAAAAACTTATTTCCAGGCAGTTACGAAAATATCTGGAATCCTTAGTACCACCTCGTCCGCCAGAGATGCAAGCAATGGAATCATATGCAAAGGAGGAGGGGTTTCCAATCATAGGCCCGGTAGCTGGCTACCTATGCTACCAACTCGCACGTATGATTGATGCAAGGTATGTGTTTGAGCTTGGATCCGGTTTCGGCTACTCCACTGCCTGGTTTGCCCAAGCAGTAAAAGAGAATTGTGGAGGCACAGTTCATCATGTAGTCTGGGATGAAGAATTGACTCAGAAAGCACAGCATCATCTGGCTGCCCTCGGTTATAAGGGGGTCGTTCAATATCATATTAGCGAGGCGATACAGAAGCTTAAAGAGATGCCTGGGCCGTTCGATATGATTTTCAACGATATAGATAAGCACGCCTATCCGGATTCACTATCTGTTATCAAAAGCAAGCTACGGCCAGGTGGTGTGCTGATCGTTGACAATATGTTCTGGGGTGGCAGCATTTTTGACAAGCTCGATCAATCGCCTGACACTAATGGAATTCGAGAGTTTACACGTCAGATCACAGGCGACCCTGACTGGGTTGTTACATTTGTACCCATTCGAGACGGTTTAGCTGTTGCCTATAAAAAGTGATTGACTACCGGATAAACAGGATATCCAGGCCGCAAAAACCCTCTTGCAAACACACTACTTAACTCTCCAATCCCGATAATAACTACTGCCTTGTTCATTTTTAACCCCTTGCTATTGCAGTATATCAATCACGGCTCTCATAAACGCCGGAAGATCATCTGGCATCCTGCTTGTTACCAGCTTTCCGTCCACAACCACTTCCTGATCCACCCATTGGGCTCCGGCATTTATCAGATCATCTTTTATTGCAAAAAAAGAGGTCACTTTCCTCCCAGACAGTATCCCGGCGGAAACCAGCATCCATCCGGCATGACAGATGGCAGCCACCGGCTTATCGGTGTTAAAAAAATTTTTAACTAGATTAACCATGGCAGGATACCGACGCATCATATCCGGCGCGTAACCACCCGGAATTATAATCCCGTCAAAGTTTTCAGCAGATACCTGGTCAGCGCTGGCATCCACTTTAGCCTGTGTGCCCGGTTTGCCTGTATAGACTTCCGCACTACCGGAGCCAACCACCATAACTTCCGCACCTTCCTCCTTTAATCTATAGTAAGGATACCAGAATTCAAAGACGTTAAACATTTCTTCTACTAAAATAATGACTTTTTTCCCTTTAAGTAGCATTTTATCCTCCATTCTTTACAATGAGCTTTATAGAGAAAATCAGTACCGACATGAAATAATACGTTAATCAGATGGTTAAGCCTTTCAGCTTAATCTCTCAATTATCATCGTCTTTTTTGGGAGGCGGCAAAGCCAGTTTAAAGATCACCACAAACAAGATTGCAATGATCAGGGCAGCTCCCATCCAGCCAACACGTTTTGGACTGCTGGACTCGCCAGCCCAATTCGCTAAATACTCAGTAATTGAGAAGAACCTATAGATATCGTATTCAGGATCCAATTTTAAAGATTTCTTTAAATCTTCATCTGCCAATTCGTTCTGGCCCAATTCTCTATAGGCTTTTGACCGAGTTGTGTAAGCCTTGCCAATGATTCGTTGAGAAGTACCAAGCTCAATGGCCTTGGTAGAGTCCTTGATAGCTTCTTCGACCATGCCCTTAAGACGATAAACCTCTGCTCTATAGCCGTAAGCACCGGCAAGATTAGGATCCAGCTCAACTGCATATGTCAAAGTAGTGATGGCTTTATCATAGTCTTCATTTTTCATATAGGCAGTGCCAAGTATAACGTAACCTTCCGATTCCAGAGGCTGCAGCTCGACAACCCTTTGGAAATCTTGGATTGTTTCCGTGTATTTTCCCTGAGAGTAGTACAGCATCCCTCGCTTCTCGTAGGCCACAGATAGTCTCGGATTTAGCTCTAAAGCCTTTGTGAAGAAATGGATCTTATTGTTGGCCATAGAGCTATTAATACCGAGGTTAAAGAAATGCATGGCATCCTGCCCCCAGGCTGTATAAGAAGCAAACAATAGGTAGCTTATAGCTATAACCAGTGTTTTTCTCATTGCCGTCACCTTCATTGAAGGTAAGTTCTCATAATCATTGCCGATAAGAAAATTTTACTAAAGGTTCATAATTTTCGTATTAGTTTAGTTCTTTGAAACAAATCGATTTCAAACGAGCTTCAGGTAATATTTTAAAAAAGCTAAAGTGTTACTAATTTTCATCTTGGTCGCCGTCTTATAGAAAATATGGCGGCAAATAAATCGCTTGGGTCAAATTTGGAATTATTCAGAGGAAAAATCCAAATGTTCATAGCAATAAATTAGAGCGACATGCAGCTAAAGTTACACAGATTCCACACTTGATATTTCCGGGATTGCCTTTTTAACATGGCTTTCTATACCTTGTTTTAATGTCATCTGGGACATGGGACATCCCGAACATGCACCGGTTAATTTAACTTTGACAACACCATTTTCCACATCAACCAACTCGACATCCCCACCATCCGCCTGAAGATACGGCCTGACCTCATTTAACGCTTTTTCAACTTTTTCTCTCATTTTATTTCCTCCTTACATTTATTGGGCACCTTAATAGCTTTTTTCTGAAAGCTTTTCAATTTCATTTTTTTCCACATAAACAAAAAAGATGTCTTCTTCATTTATTCACGCGGCATTCTATTGCTAAATGTGTTTCTCAAGAACCGATCTTATATTTCCCGGTGTTAATTTAACTGGAATTCTACCCCCCAAAACCTTTTCTTCATAGGTCGGCTTCCTTGCTTGATAAAAGATTCCGATCGGAATGCGATCACCATCTCCATAAGCCCATTCTCTGGCTTTGGTAAAAGCTGCTTCTCTATCTGAAGAATCATGCTCCTTCTCTGTTAGTTCGTAGACCTTTTCGTTGTAAAAATCATAAGTATTATAAAAGGTGAAGCAGGGTTGGAGGACATCAATAAAGGCAAAGCCTTGGTGTTTGATGGCAGCTTTAATCAAGGGCTGAAGATGCTTTGGTTTACCCGAAAAGCCCCTGGCCACAAAGGTGGCTCCGGCAGATAGCATTAGCTCAATGGGGTTCAACGGCTCTTCAGGGCTTCCCTTGGGGGTTGATCGCCCTATAAAGCCGGCTGGACTGGTAGGGGTAAACTGACCGGTTGTTAGACCGTATACCCTATTGTTATGGACGATAAAAGTCACATTAATATTTCTCTTGGCACTAAAAATAAGATGTTCGATACCCTCACCATAAGCATCTCCATCACCCGCATGACCGATCACCACCAACTCCGGATTAGCCAACCTGATTCCTGTAATTGGGGGTGGAACTCGCCCATGAAGGGAATAAAAGCTATTCACTTTAACATAGTCTACGATCTTAGCATGACACCCTATCCCAGAAGACTGGACCACTTTATTGAGATCAAGACCTTCATCTTTAAGGTCGGCAAAGACCTTTTTCATAGATGTTAAAATGCCAAAATTACCACAACCAGGGCACCATGTGTTTTGGGCATAAGTTCCTAATTCTTTAACTGTTGTCACAACAGCACCTCCTTTACTTTTTCTATCAGAACATCTACTGTAAAAGGACGAGCGTCGAAACGCAAAATCATGTCGTCAATGCATATAGCATGAGCTGAAAGGAGTTTTGCCAGTTGGCCGGTAGCATTAACCTCAATATCAATGATTTTATCAGCGCCGGACAAAACTTTTCTTAAAGGTTCTATCGGTAACGGCTCAAGCACCAGAGGCTGAACAACTTTAAGCCCTAATTCTTCAGCCACTTCAATACAGGCGCCTTTGGTAGAGCCCCAACAAAGGAGAACTGTCTTTGATTCTAGATTACCATAAACCTTTACCTGTTCATGCTTTGAAAGTTCATCTATTAAAGTCTTTCTCTTGCGCAAACGTTTTTGCTGCATCCTGGCGATTTGCTCAGATTCTTCTGTGGTTATACCATATTCATCATGCTCATAAGAAGTTGCTTTTACGATGGCCGAGGGATTCCCGGGAAAGGCCAGAGGGGAAATGCCGTTTTGTGTATCCAAATATCGTTTATACTCTCCTTGGCCATTCCAGAGGAGTGGATCTTCAGGTTCGACCTTATTTAGATCGGCTTCAAAGCTGAATATGCTCTCGCTTAAGTGTTTGTCAGAAAGGACGAAGCTAGGAATCTGAAACTTCCAGGCAAGGTTCATAGCTAAGCCGGTCAGATAAAAGGCCTCGTCAGCATCTCCTGGAGCCAGCACCACCTTTGCAAACTCCCCGTGGCCGGAATGGATGATAAAAGAAAGGTCACCCTGCATTGTATAAGTAGGCACTCCCGTGCCCGGGCCGGGTCTTTGCGATACTACTAAGACCATTGGGAACTCACCCTGACCCGATAAACTTAAAGCTTCGGTCATCAGGGCAAATCCACCTCCCGAAGTGCCAACCATGGTCCTGGCTCCGGCATAAGCCGCCCCAAGAGCCATAAGGGCGACACCAATCTCGCTTTCGGGATGTATTGTTACCACACCTAAGTCGTCTTCATGTTCTGCCAGGTAGTGAAGAATGGCCTATGCAGGAGTCATAGGGTAAGCGATATAAATATTGAGCCCAGCCTGTACCGCCCCCAAGGCTATGGCTTCATTGCCTGACACCAATGGAAGTATTTTTTGATTCAGCTTGGGTAAGGATATCCAGGCGTTTTCTACCATATCATATGCCGACTGAGCGATCTTAAGATTTAAATCGACTTCCTTTTCCATGGTATCCATCATGACACTTTCCAACACCGGCCATTCAATATCCAAAACTTTGGCCAGTGCCCCGATGGCGGCCGTATTTCTCATAATGGGCACCCCTTCCAACTCTTTTACGATGCCCATAAAGTTAATGCCCACTCCCTGGGCGTTCACTTTTTCAGAATCATAAAGGATTATCCCACCGGCATTGAGACGATTCTTGTGTTTTTCTACCGCGTCCTGGTTTAAAGCCACGATGAGATCAACCTTCTCCTTGTGGGCTTCTATTCTCTTTTCCGAGGCTCTAACAATGGAAAAATTGTGCCCGCCCCGAATAAGCGAGGGATAATCATCGTAGAAAAAAATACGATAGCCTATCCTATTCAGGAGTCTAGCAAGTGTATGCCCTGCCTGCCTGATACCATCACCCGCTTTTCCACCAATGAGAATCGATATTTCTTTCATGACAAATCTCCTACTGATAAATCCTAAGAATCAAGTTAAATAGGACACAGACCTGCCCGCTTGTGCCTCACAGTGGCAGGCGGGTCTGTGTCCAAAAAAGGAAATTCCTATACTATTAAATTGGCTGCCATTAGGTTATAGTAAACCAATTTTTCCCCATAATATAATGCCACAACGTGACATGTCAAATGGATGAACAGTATCAATTTGACACAACCATAATCTGCATTATAATAAATATATAACTAAGATTTTTGAATGGATATGAAAAAAGGATTATAAAGGGGGCCGTATGATGCGTTTTGAATATGAGATTACCCGGCACTCGGCAGATACCTTTAACAAGGTCGTCTTTTTTTGTTCTAAGTCTGGCCAATGCGGTATTGATGAAGTCTCGAAAGATCAGACGAGAATCTTGACTGAGATTCTGAACAACCGGGGAAGTGAAGGCTGGGCGCTTGTCCAAATTTCTTTCGGCAAAGACGGAGTAATGGCCTTTTGGAAACGTAAAATTAAAGATAAGGAGAAATAGCCATGGAAAATAAAATCAAATGGGAGGCCAACCTTGACGCGGCACTGGCCCTGGCTCAGGCCGAAAATAAACCCGTACTGCTTGATTTCTTTAACCCGGGCTGAATAGGTTGTCAACAGATGGGTGCAGTTACGTATCCAAACCAGGAAGTAATAAGCTTTATCAGTGAAAACATGATTCCCTTGCAGGTCTTGTTCGATGCTCAGCCTCTGTCCACGGGCTTTAATGTTAAGTGGACACCCACCCTTGTCACTTTGGATACGGATGGAAAAGAGCATCATCGAACAGTGGGATTTCTTGCTCCTGAAGAGTTGATTCCTTCCCTGTTACTGGGAATGGCAAAGTCTTATTTTGAAACGGATCGATTCAATGAGGCCCTTGTTAATCTTGAACGACTTCTGGGAAAGTACCCAAAGAGTGGATCTGCAGCGGAAGCCCTCTATTTACGCGGGGTATGTCGCTACAAAAGTACAAATGATCCTAAACCTCTCAAGGAGGCCTACGAACAGCTTGCCGTCGATTACCCCTCAAGCGAGTGGGTGAAGCGGGCCTATCCCTATAGGCTTTTGTAGATGTGAATCATACCTAAAAACGTTGGGTGTCTGCAGGCAGATGTTAAACGGGTCGGCTGACCATATTCACTGCTTGCGGCTGCCAATCATTGGCTACTGTGTTCAAAATACGCAGGGGTTGAGGCATGATACGCCTCATTCGGTGTTGAAAACCCAAGGGTTTTTCTGGGTCGATTGTTCAGGCGGTCCATCACTAGTTTGATCTTTTAGCTGGAGCTGTGGTGCTGATGATGCCGAGGAAAGTGATTCCAATCATTGCTGATAATACGGATGCCAAAAGAATTGCCATCTTAGCATAGTTGAGTATTTGAGATGTGGAAAATGAAAGGTCGGAAATTAACAGAGACATAGTAAAACCGATTCCTCCAAGCATCGCACCTCCAAGAATGTGCGACCATTTGACATTTTTGGGCAATGAGGCCGCTCCGGTTTTGACCGCCAGATAAGAAAAAAGCATAACTCCCAAAGGTTTGCCAAATACAAGTCCGAAAAAGATGCCTAAGCTTGCGGCATTTGTTGCCATTTCTGAGAAAATCATTCCCTGAAAAGTCAGGCCGGTGTTGCTCATGGCAAAGAAAGGTAGAATCGTGAACGCCACCCATGGATGCAAGGCGTGCATCAGTCGCTGCAACGGTGTCTCCACATCATGGCAGGCCAGTTCCAGGGCATGGACAGCATGCATATGTTCTTGATTGAGAAGAATTGAGTGACCACAACTCTGTTCCTCACATTCGAATTTTCCCATTACATTATCTACATTCTGTAAAAAACGATCGGTATCGTATCTGCCGCGTGCCGGCACAAACAGGGATACAATAACGCCCGCTACTGTGGGGTGAATTCCCGACCCCAATGTGAAAAACCAGATGGCAAGTCCCAAAACCGCATATATCAATGTCCATCTGATCCAAAGAAGATTTGCCAAGGCAAGGCAAAAAATCAACAAAAGGCATGCAAATACGTAGAACCAGACGATTTCTTTAGTATAGAAAATTGCTATAATCAGCACCGCGCCAAGGTCATCTGCAATGGCAAAAGCGGCCAGAAAAATCCTCAAACCCACAGGTAGTCGGTGACCGAAAATGGCAACGGCTCCTAAAGCGAAAGCAATGTCTGTGGCCATGGGGATACCCCACCCGCTTATGTTTGAGGAGCCGAGGTTAAATACAATATAGATAAGGCCCGGTACCAACATACCCCCCAAGGCGGCAATCACCGGCAGCAGGGCCTTTTTAGGCGACGAAAGTTCTCCCACTAGAATCTCGCGCTTGATCTCCAGTCCAACGATGAAAAAAAACAGGGCCATTAAACCGTCGTTTATCCAATGGACAAGAGTTTTGCTGATATGAAGATCGCCTAAAACGAGCGAAATTTTCGTGTGCCAAAAGCTGTGGTAGGTTTCAGAGATATTGGAATTGGCCCAAATCAGGGCAATAGCGGTAGCTGCAAGAAGTAACACGCTGCTTGCAACCTCTTTTCTGAAAAACCTTTGGGTGGGTCTGAGAATTTGATCGGCAAGCAGTTGCCTTGTAAATCCCATATACTTGGTAGAGTCTAACGGCATAATTTCTTATTCCCCAAATGCTGAATAGACCTTATTTTCGTCCACTCAGCTACCTGTTGGAGACTAATTTTTATCCATCCGATTCTAAAGGATTATTGTAGCATGGCTTTTAAAATAATATTGATCCGTGGGGCTTATTAGATCTTGTGTTTCACGTTGTCACAGATCAGATCAACGGCCTTTTCGACCGAGTTTTTCTCCATATCGATAATCAAATCGTAAAGATGTGCTGCGTTCCAGTCTTCATTGAAATAATGTTTGATGTATTCCCTTAAGTCACCCTCGTCTTTTTTGATAAGTGCCATTGCAGCATCGTGGTTCAAGTTTCTGTTTTGCATTACCTCCTTGATTTTTATTTCATCATCTTTTATCAGACGAACATGGAGGGTGTTGGGCTTGCCTCGTAAAATACACTGCCCCCCCCACCCCAGAATGATAGCATCACCGGCTTCATATACATTATCAACCAGCTTCTTAGTTGTTTCATAATAATTCTTGTCGTCCAGACAACCATGCTCGCGATCAACGACCTTTTGAACGATAGAACAGGTAAAACGATCGACAAAACGAAGGATTCGAGACTGAGCAGTCTTGCGAAAAACTTCCGCTTCACTTTCAGATAGGTGGAGTTCTCTGGCAATCTCGGCAATTAGCTGTTTACCGATATACTCGTAGCCAAGTCGTTGTGCAGCCTGGGATGCCACCTTTTCGCTTTCGGTTCCAAATTCCTTGCTGATTGTAATTACTGCCATCAAATCCTCCTTTCGATTAATCTTCTTCTATTATAATGGCTTGAGCTCCGCATTCTTCCGCAGCCTGCCTCACAATAGCTTTGTATTCTTCGGGAATTTCATCAAACTTGACGCGAGATTTAAGTTCATCCTCATCGTATTCAAAAACCTCGGGACATAAATCGTTGCAACGCCTGTCACCCATACATTCTTCCGTGATTCTTACTTTCATTTTTTAATCTCCTTTCAAATAAAATTTAACACAGCCGCGAATCGGATATTTCATGTTGCGCATCTCTTATTCCACCCTGGAAAAAGCCTTGATATTGGCTTTGCAAACCGGGCATTTTTCGGGCGCCTCATTTTCACAGGTATAGCCGCAAACGCCGCAGA
>Ga0209165_10000877_pt1 | contig 10142 bp, 8 predicted proteins | sample tdAd001_FD_187122 | JGI IMG/M metagenome (GOLD analysis project Ga0209165, IMG submission 187122) | Marine sediment microbial communities from the Atlantic coast under amendment with organic carbon and nitrate - tdAd00.1 (SPAdes)... | ecosystem: Environmental > Aquatic > Marine > Coastal >... | reverse complement strand
CTGAACTCCGGGCCGGTATCACTTCACCCCGGCATGATGCCTCTGTCTAGAAGCCGGTCATGCCGCCGGGGCGTGAGCGGAGCAATTTGAAATGGCGGAAGCCAAGTTCGACGTATGGATCAAGCGGGAAGTCGACCATTCCATACAAATCACGACTCTTGATCGGCTGCGAACACTCGAACTCACCACCTTTTCCCTTGTTTATTTTCGAAATCGAGAGATAGCAGAGTTTCGACGTACAGGTCAGCGCACATCCCGCATTGGCGAATAAGACGATTTTGTCTTTCGCTTCTATTTTTTCGAGAAAATCCAGATCTTCGTTCACGCGCATAGGCAGGACGACCGAGTCATACAATTCCAACGCTTCATCGATTTTCTTGTACGACTTCAGATTTTTGATGACGCTGGCATCGAGACGATATGAAGGAAAATCCTGTCGAATCCAGCGTGCAAGATCATCGTTCGTGATGATTACCGAATTCAGCGGTCGCTGATAACGGGCGAGCAGGCCCTTATTGTGCTCATACTCTTCCCTGTCGACAAAGTGATTCGACATCGGAATTCGAATGCCGATGCCCGAATTGTTGAGCTGAGTGACGTCGCGTTGGGAAAGCTCCCGGCGAGTAAAGGCACGGCCGCCATACAATGTGCTGCGTTCAACAAATCCGAACACACTGTCGATCTCGCGCAGCGGGATGTTGCCATAGTTCTTGCGCAAGTAAGCCATGATCGGCACATCCGGTGGCTTGTTGCGCGCCGAGATCGTGTAAGTAAGCTCGGGCTCTGGCAGTTCTTCTGTCGGCGTAAAGACGCGCCCACCTGGCACCGGCTTTCGTTCTGGATCAGTTGCTGGCTTAGTGCTCATGACCCCCCAAGTCTAGAACAATGCCAACGTATAGCCTAATACCACGTGCCGCGACATTTTCAGGCAAACGCCCTTAGTCCCATGCGAATCGCGACAACGAAGAGAAACAGGCCAAACAGCAAGCTCAGCCGGCGACGCGATAAGGTGTGCGCTATCTTCGCCCCGAGCGGCGCAAACAGGACCGTCGTCGGGGAGATCAGCGCAAATCCAATGACGTTGACGTATCCGAGGCTGCCATATGGCAAGTCCGGGCGCCCCCACCCGCTCAGGACGTAGCCGAGTGTTGACGGCAGCGCGATGACCAGCCCGAACAATGCCGCAGTGCCAACGGCCAGATGGATTGGCTTATTCGACAGAGTCATCGCCGTGACACTCAGAGTACCGCCACCGATGCCCATCAGCGTGGAGATTGACCCGATACCAATCGGAATCGTCGGACCAATTACGCCACGCGGCACATCGGCCGCCAGGCTCTTGTCATCAAGAGGTAACGCCATCTTGACTGCGACACTCATAGCGACCACCGCGAAGACGGCAGCCAGCACGCCACCTTCGACATTCGCGGCGATTACTATGCCAATGATCGCGCCAACGACGATCCAGGGCGACCAGTAACGTATCAGCTCGAAGTCAATCGACTCTTTGCGGTAATGTGCTCGCGCTGACGATATTGACGTTGGAATGATCGTCGCAAGCGAGGTTGCGACAGCAATATGCATGCGAATGCCCTCGTCCACACCAACAAATGCGAGGGCCGCTTCAAGCACGGGCACTATCACGATTCCGCCGCCTATACCCAGGAGTCCGGCAAGCACGCCACCAACTGCGCCAGTAAGTAACATGGCGATCACAAGGCTTGCCATTTCCATGAGTACTCTCTCCGCCTAAGCATTAACGTGGCTTTACGCTACGCCTGTCTCGAATATTTACGCGGTAGAATGATACTCGAATACAGGAAAAGGCCCACACATGGTGGACCTTTTCTTTTTCTTGCACGCATTAACTCGACTTGCTGATGCTGAACTGCATCGGCTTGTTATTGCCGTTGACGACACATTCAGTAGCGTAGGCGCGAATCGTCTTGCCCTCGTCTGCACCGAAAACCGACGTGCTGATTTTCAAGGTATAGCCGACCGTCCGTCGCTCGATGGCAACGATGTCATGGCGCATTCCAATTGCGTCGCTGTAATCCACTCGTTCCCTGACTTCCGCGACGCACGAATTGACTTCATCGGCGACGCCGGATTCGGCAACGGTCGCCGCGCCGGCGGGTGCCGCAAAAGTGTAAAGGGCAACTAAGGTCAAGCTGATGATCGTTTTGCTGCGGTTAAACATGTTGCTTACTCCTGGTTGTTTCCAATTGCGGCTTTTGCCGCCCGATTGTTAAACAGAACATTTGTTCTGTTTCACTCAAAAAAATGCTTTGTCGCTAGTGCTTGCTGCTATTCAGAATACTCATTCTGTCTCTGCCAAAAAAAATCTCAGGGCTTGAGTGACGCCATTGTGCTGTCGACGATGCCAGTCAATGAATCGCGACTGAAGCCGGTACGGCCCAACACGGCCAGTCCAAACATCGTACTCGTCAAGAGTTCCCCGGCCGCTCGCACATCGAGATCCGCCCTCACCTCGCCCTGTTCTTTCGCCGACTCCAGGCCTATAGCAAACGCCTTGGACATGCGCTTCATGAATTTCTTCAGCACGCCCTGCAATTCTTCGTCGTCGGGGGCCAGTTGCATTGCCGTGTGTATGAACAGGCAGCCTTTCTTCTCTTCAGTGCAACACATATCCGCCACGCGCTCGTCGAAAATCGTTCGAATGTGCGCTAGCGATGCGTCCGGTTCCAGCAAACGCAGGAAAGACTGTTTGCCCATGCCTTCTGCGTACCGGTCCAAGGCCTGCTCGAATAACTCTCGTTTGTTGCCGAACGTGCCATAAAGGCCATAGCGGCTAACACCCGTTGCACGCACGATGTCGTCCATTGAGGTGTCTGAGTACCCCTTGGAGGAAAATAGATCGACAGCTGTTGACAACGCTGACGATGGATCAAATGTGCGTGTTCTAACCATGCGAAACAGAATAGCCGTTCTGTTTTGGATTGTCAACCCATTTCGTCACGCCGCGTTTAAACAGTATCCGAGACAAGGAGTAGCTGAAATGCGCCACACGAAGATAATCGTACTATCAGGTATTGCAGCCCTTATGACTATGGGAGTCGCGTACGCCCAGGAAGAACCACCGGGCGATCGCCAGGCAATGACCCCGGAACAGCGGCAAGCTGCCATGGAACAGCGCCGTACCCGGCAAGAAGCCCGCCGCAATGATTGGGAAAATATGTCGGATGAGCAGCGTGCGACAGCTCGTGCAGAACGCGATCAGAAGATGGAACAACGCAGGGCGGCCAATCGCGAGAGATACGAGAACATGTCGGACGAGGAACGTACGGCGATGCGCGAACGCAGAACAGAACGCCAGAGCCGGCATTCCGGAAACAGGCACCAGGGACAGCGAGGCGGTCATTCCAAAGGCAAGGGCCGCAACGGCGGATAAATTGATCAGGTAGCGGCTAGCGTGTCGGCAATATAACGATCAACGACCGAGTCGAGAATGGACAATGGCACTGCCCCGTTTGACAGCAATGCACGATGAAACGCTTTGAGGTCAAACATGGGCCCGAGTTCGTCGATGGCACGCTGCCGCTCCGCCAATATCTGCAACATACCAACCATGTAGGCTGTCGCCTGACCGGGCCGTACGCTGTAACGTGCCGCTGCACCCTGCGATGCCCCGATCGACCAGCCGACATTTTCTTCGTTGAAACTTACGGCCTGATCAAATGACCAGCCGAGATGATGAATGCCGGTATCCATGACGAGTCGCGCCGCACGTAGTGCCTCGTACTGCAGCCTGCCGAGATTCGAATACGAGTCGTTCTCGTGCCAGCCGAGTTCCCAGGCGAGACGCTCTGCATACAGCGCCCAGCCTTCAACGAAGGCCGTAAATCTGGCAACTTTTCGAAACGCCGGTACGTCCTGGTCCATCGCGATCGCAATTTGCGTGTGATGCCCGGGCACGGCTTCGTGATACGACAGGGATCGCATCTGGAACCATGGCTCATTGCTTGTTGTGCCTGCATAGAATGCGCCGGGCCGGGAACCGTCGAAGGATGGCCCGATGTAGTAGCCACCGAAATCGTCGGCAACTACGACGACATCCGCTGACGGAAAAATGTCGAACGCCTCGTTGAGGCGCTGTTTGGCCGCATCAATGATGGCCTCATAAGTCGGCAACACGTTGGCGGCTGGAATGATGCCGCCGTCCGATGCGACACGCGCGAAAAGCTGTTGCATGGTCTCGTTTTGCGGATAGCCGAGCTGATCGAAAATCAGCCGCATTTCCGCTTGAATGCGCATCAATTCAGTGAGTCCCAGTTGATGAACCTCGGCCGGGGTCAGATCCGTGGTCGTGTGATGGCGCAGGACGTAATTGTAGTAATCGCTGCCGCGAGGGTACTGACCTACGCCAATCGATGGTGGTGCATTGTTCAAGAGATTTTGCAGTGTATCGAGCAGTTGCTGGTAGGCACGCTTAACGCCTCCGTTCACAGCCGCAAATGCCCGGTTTTCAAGATCCGTGCGCTGCGCGGCCGAGAGGCCTGGAATATTTGCGATCTTTGCGACGAAGTTCGTGTAATACGGATTCGATGCGGTAGCGCCTTGCGCGATCGCTGACAACTGGTTGATCGCAACCTGCATCGTCACAGCAGGTTCGACGATACCGTTCTGCCGTTGCAAATCGAGGTGGTCCGCCAGCTGCGAGAACTTCAGTTCGACGCTACCGAGTCGCGTGATGTAATCCTCGGCATCCTGCAACGTCTCCAGCGGATGAACCTCTGTAAACATTTGTCGCGTGTCTTCTTGTGTGCCGAAGATCGAGTACGTCGCCGGAAAGTCGTAATAAATGAATTCGAGCCGATCGACTCTATCCTGCAGATACCATTCATAGATGTCGTAGTTGAGCTGGCCTTCGCTGTCGAGCGCAGATCGGTCGTATGTTCGCAATGCATCGAGGACAACCCGAACCATTGCAAACGTGTCGCGCTCATATGCATCGCTTATGTCGTCGAGACCTATCGAATCGGGTGGAAATACGCTGGTCAGGGAAGCCCAGATCACCGATTCTGGCGAGCGCTTCGTCAGCGCGGCGAAGGACTCGTTATAGAAATCATCGAGTGCCAGGCCTTGAAGATCACCGGTCAGTTGTTCCGCGGGAGTCGGTCCGCTGTTCGGCGGATTGTTCCCCTGCGGCGCATTGTCCCCGCTCCCACCACCGCACGCGCTGAGCAGCGTGAGGAACAGCAGTGCAAACAGCGACTTTTTCATTCGCTTTCCCCGACAGTCTGGTTCCTACACGAACTTAGTCCGCAACTACCACTAATCGTTCTGTGCGCTGAGCCAAAAGTTGCTGCACTGATGAAATATTCGAAGATTTTAAGTCGAACTTAAAATTACGCGAATAACTCTCGCTTTCCATATCATTCTCGATAATTCAGTGATAGTCTCAAAAGTAGTCCATTTGTAAGAAGTTCGTCGGAGCCAACGTCACTACACCGGATTCCAGATGTACTGACAGGCGATACAGTTATATTGACGTACAGGACTACTGAGAGTAGCTTGCCAGATGGGGAAATTGGCAATAAGACCAATGACACTTACTGATTTAAGGAATGGGGGATCAAAGATGATCAAGTTCTTATCTCGAGGAATACTTGGACTCTGTGTGGCTGGAGCAGCAACGTTCTTCTCCGCAGCACCGACGCCAGCCGGCGCGCAGGATGCGGTGGATGAAATCACCGTCACAGCCCGAAAACGTGAGGAAAGCCTCAAGGATGTTCCGGTCTCAATCTCAGTGTTGAACTCGACCCTGATTGAGGAAGCCGGCATATTGAACCAGCAGGACCTTTTTGAAATGACACCGGGCCTGACCTACGACGACGGCAACAACTTCGGTGATCGCAACGCGGGTGCCCCAGGCATTCGTGGCATTCAGTCACTCGAAATTGCCTCGACCCGACAAAAAGCGACGTCCTTTCTCGATGGTATGCCAATGAACGGACAGGGCGGCTCTCTGCAGTTTGTCGATGTAGCGCGAATTGAGGTCTATCGCGGTCCGCAAAGTGCGGCATTCGGCCGATCGACGTTTGCTGGTGCCATCAACTACATATCCAAGGATCCTACCGAGGACTTTTCCGGCTACGTCACGGTAAATGGCACTGACCAGGAAAGACGCCAGGTCCAGGGTGGCCTCAGTTTTCCGCTGGGTGACAAAGTGGGATTCAGGATCGACGCGAACTACGAAGAAGTTCGTGGTGATGAGGATTGGGTAACAACGGACGGCTACGATGTGGGCAATACCGAGAGCACATATGTATCCGGCAAACTGAAATTCGAGCCATCTGATCGCGTGTCGGGCACGCTAAAGTACATTCACCTTGAAACCGAAGACGGCAACGGCGCCAGCTATTTCATTACCGACCCGAGTTGCCTGAATCACGGTTACACGGATCAACAGGGCAGGCCGCAGAATTATTTGCGAGGGGAATTTAATTGCAATACGTCGATACCTGATGGCGGCATCCAGAGAAATCATGCCACCGAGGCAACGTACGATCCGCTCGATCCCAATTACACACTTGCATTGAGCTACTCAGTTGTTGATCCGCTGGTAACGCTCGAACGGGATCGCTTTCAGGGCACCCTGGACTTCGATATTGGCGACGGCACCTTGCAGTTTCTGGCCTACCATTCGGAGGACGAGGCGCAGCGCTGGCAGGATGCGGACCGCAGCAACACCCCATTGTTGATCGCGATGGGTATGGTCGGAATGAACTCCAATACGATGGCGGACCCTAATGCAATTGACGAGACCTATGCTGAAGTTCGTTGGGTGTCTCCGGGTAATCAAAAGCTGCAATACGTAATCGGTGCCTCGTACTATGACTATGATTTCCTGACCAATATTTTCGCGCAATATGCCGGCATCGTGCTGGGTCTTGAAGACGAGCTCGGTCCGATCCACCCGCTGCAGATTTTCTCTGAAGACGGGGAAAATATTGGTGCGTTTTTCAACCTGACGTATGCGGCGACCGAAAAGACCACACTCTCTTTCGAAGGCCGTTACCAGGTCGATGACATCACCAACCTTAACAACGTCACCGGCGAGACCTTCAATAACGAGACGACGTCGTTTCAGCCACGTGTGGCGATTAATTATGCTGTTTCCGACAAAGTGTCCCTTTACGGCCAGTATTCAACGGGCAACAACCCGGCCGGCGTCAATGTCAATTTCACCAATCCTGAGGCAATCGACTCTATCGCCATCGCCAATACCGGTAACGCGTTTGGCCCGGCGGTCATCACCTATGACCATGAAACCTACAAGACCTTCGACGAAGAGAAACTGACGAATATCGAATTCGGCGTGAAAGGGTCAGTGGCGGACAACAAGCTTCATATCGCCGCGGCTCTGTACTTCATGGAGTGGGAGGACATGGTCCAGCCCTATAACCTGAACTGGGACGGCGACTGGAACAACAACGGCATGGGCGGAACGCTGTACATACCGCCGTTTACGATGAGCCGCTCGTTCCTCAACCAGGGCACCGCCGACTTCTACGGTCTTGAAGGTGAAATTGACTGGCAGGCCACCGACAATTTCTCGTTGCGCGGAACTATCGCCCTGCAGCAGGCCGAGTACACGGATTTCTGCTCACTCTGGGCGGTTGACACGCTCAACGTAACGCCGGATCGCTACGCTGCTGACGGCACTACACCGGGCGACTGCGTCATCGTCGATGGCAATACACCGGTTCGCCAGCCAGATTTGAGTTTCTCTCTAAGCCCGCAGTATCGAGCGCCGTTAGGAAACACTGGTTGGGACTGGTCGACGCGACTGGATTGGCGATACTCGGGAACGAACTATCTCGACGACTACAACTACATGGAGTTGGCGGCTACCAATATCGTGAATCTTTCACTGTCGTTTGTTAACGAGATGTTTAACGTGCGCCTGTACGCCCTCAACGTCACGGACGATGATACGCCGTCCGCGATCGGCTACGCTGCGGACTGGAATCAGGCAATTAATGGCTCGGTTGACAATTTGTACATCGTTCCGCGAAGACCGAGGGAAATTGGCTTGCGAGTGCAAGTCAATTTCGGACAGTAACGCTCGCAGACCTTGAGCGAAAACCTCCTGCCGGTTTGCGGCAGGAGGTTTTTTTGTCCGTTAAGGTAGCTTCTGATCCTGCTCGCAGTCGTACGCACCAACCTGCATTTCCGGTCGCCAGATCCAATAACGCCCTACCTCGAATGACTCGGCAAATGTATTCGGATCCGTGACCGTCAGCCGATAATCAAGTCGACTGCCATCATTGTTCGGTGTGAAGCGCTCCACCAGTTGCATGTCCCCGCTAAAAGGCGTGCCAACATTATCGAGCCGCTCTGGCGTGACACGGCTTGTCTCGACAATTAGTGACGTGCCATCCCAGCGCCCGGTCGAATAACCAAAAATACTGAACTCATCGGGAGCGTCGGAAGGACCGGAGTTCATATGAATGACGCGAACACTGTCATTCTCTTCGAATCGCTGCACGATCATGTCTCCATCTCGCACGAACTCCATTGGCAGGGGATTCGACATCAGTCGCGGCATCGACCAACTCGTACAGCCAAGCAAAGCCTCATCGCCAGCGTCATACTCAGAACGTTTTGCCTCTGCTGCAGCGTTCAACGGGTAAGCGCCGCGAAGCATCCGTCCACCAGACGAAGGTCTTTCGTCGATGTTGGTGCTCCAGACGCGGAATATGCCATCCGCACTCTGCCTCGCGGTGGCGATCAGTTCCTCGTCAAACTCGGCCTCGAGCATGTCACCGCCACCTGATGCAGTGAAATGCGGCTTTGACCCCGCCGTCAACATGACTTCCTTGCCGTTGCCTAGCAGCATGTTGCGAGCGAACATTTCGGGACGTGAACGTAAAGAGCTGTCGCCCATCACTTTGACGTGGTCTCCGATCGCAACAAACTCTCTGGCCAGACCGCGCGATCGCAAAACGCCCAGAGCGCCGGACTCGATGGTCCAGGTCGTAATTTCGCCAGACTCTTCCGTCACATCAATCAGGAAAACCGTGTGTGGATTACGCCACCTGGCTTTCTGGACAACGCCTTCGATTTCTACCGGTGTGTTCGGATCAAAGAAACCAGCGACAGAATGGTGTGCCAACGAAACATCGGCTACGACTATCAAACAAATCGCTACCACCAATCTGCTAGCCGTTGTTACTAATCGCATTGCGCCACCCCATCAGTCGCTTGTCAGAACCTGCCCGATTGTACCTATACGGGCGGGTCCGGGTTAGACTCCAGCCCCATCAGAATAATAAGCGGGTAAATCGATGGCGAATTCCGATCTCGAGTCACACACTACGAGCGTCAAAGACGTTAAACAGCTTGGCATCTGGGCCGCGATTGGCAGCCTGTCCTACGTATTCTGGATTTGTGGCGGCATGGAAATGGTCGAGCGCCTCGCTTATTACGGCGTACGCCAGGTATCCAGCCTGTATGCCACGGATGCGGCGTCCAATGGCGGTCTCGGTCTCCCCGGTTCCGATGTCGGCATCATTTTCCTGTTCTGGGCGTTGATGCAGTCTTTCGTTCCGGTCCTTACGGGCGGCATTTCCGATCGCGTCGGTTACAAGGAGACAATCTTTGCGTCGACGGTTTTCAAGATTCTCGGCTACCTGCTCATGGCCTGGTTCCCCTCTTTCTGGGGATTTATGTCCGGTGCAATGGTGCTTGCGTTCGGTACCGGAATATTCAAACCCGGTATTCAAGCCACTATCGTCAAGTCCACCAATCGGCAAAACAGTTCCATGGCCTGGGGCGTTTTCTATCAGACAGTGAACATTGGTGGCTTCATCGGACCGTTGGTCGCAGCACAATTGCGACAACTCGAGTGGTCACATGTATTTTACGCCTGTGCGGCGATCATCTCGATTAACTTCCTGCTCCTGCTCACCTACAAGGAACAAGATAAGGAAGAGCGACTCGCGCACCGCGCGAAAGTGAAGTCCGGCGAGATACAGGAGGTCAGCCTGTGGCGCGACAGCCTGAGCGAACTCCTGCGCCCGATCATGGTTTGGTACATCCTCCTGTTCTCTGGATTCTGGTTCATGCTGATGGCCTTCTGGGATGTGGGCCCGCTGTTTTTCCGGGACTGGGTC
>Ga0209165_10000875_pt1 | contig 10157 bp, 8 predicted proteins | sample tdAd001_FD_187122 | JGI IMG/M metagenome (GOLD analysis project Ga0209165, IMG submission 187122) | Marine sediment microbial communities from the Atlantic coast under amendment with organic carbon and nitrate - tdAd00.1 (SPAdes)... | ecosystem: Environmental > Aquatic > Marine > Coastal >... | reverse complement strand
TATTTGCTTAATCATGATAAGACTCCTTTTGTAAATTCAATGTTCTAGAAATATCTTTATTTGCTGATTAACTACAAAGCAATTTCTATGCCAGGTATTCCAAGAACGTATCCTATATATTTAATCCTGATTCATTATTTACACACCTGCGGCAGGTATTTGAGGTCAACCCCATTCGTAACAGGCGATTTACAAACCCAGTTTTGGGCATTTGATGTTGTTAGCTGCAATTCCTTACCTATAAGATCAGGGCTCACATCGGCATTCTTCATGGTTACAGTGACCTCATAGTCTGATACGAAGGCAGCTGACATGGAGGCGACATATTTTCCACTTTGTTGGGGGACAGAAACGGTAAAATCTGAACCGATCGGCCAGGCTCCAAAATTACTGTAATAATCCCCTACAGGAGTTTTGACGCCACTTAGTAAATTTAAGGCTTCAACCATTTGTGATCGTGCAATGTAGTCATTATAAGCCGGCATAGCTGTTGCAGCTAAAATACCAATAATTGCAACCACAATCATCAGTTCAATCAAGGTAAATCCTTGTTTTAACCTCGCTAAAGTTCCTTGCCGGATTTTGGGGCTTTTATTTAATAAATTTTCCATTTGTACTTAGTATCGACCAGAAGTTAACTTAACTTGATATCATGCAAGTTTCATGCCAGTAATTTTGTTTCAATTTAGTGCTATCTCTTATTTATTTGTTTTTCTTGTGATATTTATTACATATTCTTGGGTGAGAAAGAGCAATATTGGGACGGAAACGGGCAGAAATTGCCGTTTTTTGTCAAATTGTTATGCCTTCGATGACAATGTGTTACAAATACTCTGATTAAATTACGGAGGAAGATCTTAAGGTATAAAGATAAATACAGCTGCTTTATGAATAAGCTATGCTCTATGGGAAGTAGCCAGGTATTTTTGATTCGTCTACGGAATCAATTTGTTCTGGATCAAGGAATTTTCTGGCAAAATCTAGATAAACTTTCTCTCGAACAAAGACATCAAATAAATCAGGGTCTACGTGACCATTAAGCTTGAATTTTCCTAGAATATGAAGAGATTCAGTTAGCGATTTAACTTTTTTGTAGGGACGATCTGCTGACGTAAGTGCTTCGAAAATATCTGCGATACCCATTACCCGAGCTTGAACTGACATTTGTTCCCGTGTGAGGCCTCGTGGGTAGCCTTTTCCGTCCATGCGTTCATGATGACCACCGGCATATTCAGGTACGTTACGTAAATATTTTGGCCAGGGAAGTGATTCCAGCATCTTAATAGTGACTACAATATGATGATTTATAATGTTTCTTTCTTCTTGTGTCAGTGTGCCAGATTTGATGCATAGGCTGTTGATCTCATCATCAGTTAGAAATGGAGCCTGTTTTCCTACCGTGTTTCGCCAGGTATATTGGGAGCCAATTTGTCTGACTCTTTCTTGAGATTCAGGTGACATGGATTCGCCGCCTATATTACATCCCTGAAGAAATTTACAATCTTCATTCATCTTAGTGATGTGTTTTAGAAACTGCTGCTCTAACTTTGCAATATTCTGTTCTCCGGTTTTTGTATGAGCTTTTAGTTTGGCATTAAGAAACTCTATTTCGGCATCACGTTTCAATACCTCAAAACGTGTATTGATCATATGGATTTGGTCAGAAATAGTATGTAATTTAGTAGCTTTATCTATTACATGTACTGGTGTTGTAACCTTCCCACAATCGTGCAATAGTCCTGCAATTTTTAATTCTTGCCGGTCTTTTTCTGTCATATGAAAATTCTTGAGCGGTCCTGTACCGGTTAGGTTTGCAGCCTCTGCAAGCATCATAGTAAGTACTGGAACCCGCTCACAATGTCTTCCTGTGTAGGGAGATTTGTCATCAATTGCGGCATTAATCAGTTTAATAAACGATTCAAATAAATTTTCCAGTTGACTTATAAGTTGCCTGTTTGTCAATGCAATGGCAGCCTGAGAGGAAAGTGATTCGACGAGATTTTGATCAGTATCTGTAAAAGGAATAATTGAATTATCCAGTCTATGTTGTGCATTAATTAGCTGTAATACACCAATGATCTCATTCTCGTGATTCTTCATTGGAACAGTTAAAAATGACTGAGACCGGTATCCGTTTTTTTTGTCAAAATCTTTGGTACCTGTGAAATCAAATCCGACAGCTGTGTAAGCATCTTCAATATTGACGGTACAATCATGTAATGCGGTATAGGCAACCACCATTGAGTTGTTTGGTTCTCCATTGTCACTAGATAATTTTACGGGATAGAACGGAATGGGTGTGCCAGTCGTGCCACCCATTGCAATTTGAAGAGAATCTGTACGGATTATTTCGAAACGAAGGGTACGATTTTTTCCTTCACCTTTCATTAAATAAATTGTTCCGCCATCCGCGTTGGTAATTTTCTTGGCGGCTATTAGAATGGTTTCTAAAAGACGTGTAGTACCTTGTTTCTTTGATAATGCAATACCAATGGTATTAAGTTCTTTCAGCCTTTTCCACAGGTCATCCGTGGTTATTGTATTTATTTCTGTCACTGGTTTAGCGATTCTTCTTTACTGTGGTTTTATTTGATACATACTGTACGTACTTGTTGCATATCGGTGATGCCTTGTAATACTTTTTCTACACCGTCTTGTTTCAAAGTCCGCATACCGTCGCCAAGTGCAGTAACCAGCATCTCAGCCACTCTGGCGTGTTCCTGAATATTTTTTTTCAGAGCATCGGTAGCAATTAATAATTCATGCAGGCCAACCCGGCCTTTATAGCCACTTTCGCTACAGGCATCACAACCTACTGCTTCGTGTAGCATAATTCGTCCTTTATCATCACCATACTGTTTCTTCCAGTCAGCAAGAATTTCTTTCTGGGCCGCTTCAGGATTAGCTTTGAAGCGATCAATACTTTGCAGCTCTTCACAGTATTCTTTTAACAACAATTCTAATTCTTGTTCATTAGCAGCATGAGACTTCTTGCATTTGCATAACCTTTTGGCCAAACGTTGAGCAAGAATCCCAAGCAATGCATCAGAGAAATTGAACGGATCCATTCCCATGTCCAGCAGGCGTATGATTGATTCAGTAGCACTATTGGTATGCAGGGTAGCAAATACTAAGTGACCGGTTAATGAGGCCTCAATACCAATACTGGTAGTTTCCGCATCCCGCATTTCACCAACCATGATAATATCCGGATCTGCCCGCAAAAATGATTTCATCACTGTTGGGAATGTGAGTCCTGCTTTAACGTTCATTTGGACCTGACGCAATCCTCTTTGCGTGATTTCAACAGGATCTTCAGCAGTCCATATTTTGGTTTCAGGAGTATTAAGAGACTTTAATATTGAATGTAATGTGGTGGTTTTACCAGAACCGGTAGGCCCACATACGAAAAACAGACCATAAGGCTTAGCTACAGTTGCCTTAAGCTCTTTTAAATTAAGTGGTGTGAAACCCATTTTATCAAGTGGAATAGGTTCTCCTGCCGCCAGAATACGCATTACCACATCTTCCAGACTACCAACAGAAGGGATAGTGGCAACCCGCAACTCAATATCTAACGGCCCGAATTTCCTGAATTTGATTTTCCCATCCTGTGGTTTTCGTTTTTGTGAAATGTCCATATCACACATAATTTTGATGCGTGTTACTAAAGGATTACGATAGCTTGCAGGTAACTCAATGTATGGCATTAACGACCCATCTCTGCGAAAGCGAACCTGTGTTTTTGCTTTACCCGGATAAGGTTCGATATGAATATCAGAAACCCCCATTTTATGAGCATCAATAATGATTTTGTTAACTAGTTTTACCAATTCGTTGTCAGCTGCAGCTGAAACTTCCTCTGCTACACCTGGAATGTCTTCTTCATCTTCAAGGCTGGAAAGCATTTCATCAATGTTTCCGCTTTCTGACTCAGCCAAGCTGTTTGCACCGTAAAACAGGTCCAAAGTTGCATGAAATTCTCTGGCCGGGCAAACTTTATAAATGATTTTATGCTTGGAGAAGATGTTGTTGACGATCCTTGAAGATTTGATTTTTTCGGGATCAGTAGTCAGAATCACTAGTCCTTCCTTAGTGTCATCAATTGGTACCCAGTGGTTGTTTGCTACGTAATCACGTTTCAGATTTTTAAGCAGATCTGCAGGCTTAATACGCTCAGATTTGAAAGGCTCATATTCAACCCCGAAAAATGATGCCAGTGCTTTTCCTAGAGACGGAAGTTTGACCTGAAACTCATCAATCAAGACATCTTCCAGGCTAACCCCTTTTCTGCGGGCAGAACGAGTTGCAAGATCTAGCTCTGAAGATGACACCACGGCGTCGGTCACCAGATGGTCATATCTTGATTTAACAGATTGCTGAACTTTCTGGCGCTGCTTGAAAGCGATAGCTAAGGTTAGACAAAGTTCATTTACCCCGTCTACAGCTATCTGTGTAAAAGGTTCATTAGCTTTGCTGTTGAGTAATTGAACAACCCCAAGTAACTCATCATCATTTGCATTTAGTATCGGAGCTACCAGCATTTGCTTGGTACGATAACCAGTACGCTTATCTACCTCTTTCTGAAAATGGAGTTGAGGACTTAGTTCTCTTAATTCTCTCTCATCGTAAACATCTTTTATATTGGCAACTTTTTTGCTTAAAGCAATGAAGCCGGCGATGCTTTGGTTTGCAATGGGAAGCTTTAAATCCTTAAATGAATTAAGGCCGGTCTTTACCTTAGAGATGATGCAGCTCTTATCTTCACTGACAGAGTATATGGTTAAACGATCTACGTTAAATAAAGTGCAAATATCCTTGCTTACCTCCAATATAATCTCGTCAATATTATTAGTGGCGTGGATTTTGTTAGTAACTACATGTAAATTCTTGGAGAAATCGAGCTTGTTACTGATTTCAGAGCGGTCTTGAGTACGTCTATTTGGGCTAATTGCACTCATAACATTACGCTATTCAGATTTGTAAGGATTGTAAAAGACAGTTTAATAAATTTTATAGATCAAATACATGATTATTCATGAGTCTGCTAGGACTAAATTTTGTGACGCATTCTTGTACTTCTTCCATAATTATATCGGCCTCTCCCGGATTTAAATGAGAAATAAATATTTCAGGATTACATTCCAGTTTATTTAATGATTCAGCCAACATACTTGCACAGAGATGTTTAGATTTTATTGCCAATTCCTTTTCTCGGTTACAAAAAGCGGTTTCTATGATCAAGTAACGTAGATTTTTGATTTTGTTGATTTCTACCCAAAATGGGTTATTGGTAGTTGTGTCACCAGTAAAAACAAGACTTGATTCACCAGAATCTAAGTGAAAGCCTACTGACGGCACTACGTGATTAGCTGAGAGCGGCGTAATTCTGCGGCCATCTATTTCTACTGTTGTACCTACAAAAATATCTTCATGTTGCATGTGTGGCTTATCTTTGCTGGGTATTTCACAAAAATCTGACCAGAGTTTCCAATTAAACAAATGCTGCCTCAAAATCTCCTGTGTTGCTTGAGTAGAATGAATAATTAGTGGCTTGTCACGCCTTGCGCCAACACTATCAACAATGAAGGGGATTGAGGTTACATGATCCAAATGAGAATGCGTAACAAAGACATGGTCAATTTTGGCTATATCATCCAAACTCAGATCGCCCACACCTGTACCGGCATCGATTAGTATGTCTTCATCTAATAGCATAGAAGTGGTACGAAGTTCCCCACCAATTCCACCACTACAACCAAGTATCTTTAACTTCATTTATTAGCTTCCATAATTATCTGTACTTTGATACCTGATATTTTTCCAATGTCATTTGAGCGCCGACTTACCAGTAAGTGATCCTATATCTAAGCACCCTTATAAACCGAACTCATATAGATTAAAAGGAAATAACTCACCTAACCAGGTTTATATCGAACGTTCACGTTTAATCTTTACAATTAATTGCTTACGATTTTATTAGTAGTACTGGTATATTTGAGTGGCGCATTACTTTACCGGTTACTGAGCCCAGTAGTAAACCCTTTACTGCCCCTAGTTTACGTGGTCCGATTATAATTAGATTACATTGATTTTCTGTTCCGTAACGCAAAATTATTTCTGCAGGATCGCCCACAGTAATGTGAAAATGGTAGTTAAGTCCGGCCTTATCCATTATTTCACGCGCTTTTTGTAAAGCTTCTATTCCTTTTTCCTGGTGATATTCGTTAATACGTGATTTATCAATAAGTATGGGGGCATTTCCGTGCAATGGATATTGCACATTCAACAAATGAATTTCTGGTATTTCTTTGTACCAATCGAGTAGTTTGATGAAATTAAATACTGCTTTATTGGAAATCTCTGACCCATCCACTGCTAACAAAAATTTCAACATGACCATTTTCTCCCATGATGCCGTGGTTATACCTCTTTAAGGTTTATCTACATCTTTTACCAGATCAACCATAGGTGTTTTCTTTTTTAGGGATTTAGCTGCCAACCATTTTCCGGTTATTACTGTTACAAGTACACCACAAACTGGTGACAACCAGTGTAAAAAAATTGCATTGATATTCACCCATTCATTGATAATTGCATCGGTTATTGCCATATCACCAGCTATCCAGCCGAGCAGTCCCGCACCAATTATGATAACAATTGGAAAACGATCCATTATATTCATTATCAGTTTACTGCTCCAGACAATAATAGGCACACTTATTAGCAAGCCGAAAATTACTAAACCAATACTGTCTTTGGCTGCACCGGCGATCGCGATGACATTGTCTACACTCATTACGGCATCAGCAATAATGATAGTTTTTATTGCGCCCAGCAATGTTGTACTGGCGTTTATTTCATGTGTGCCATTTTCTGGCTCAGGCTGAAGTAGCTTGACTCCAATCCAAATCAGCAACAGAGCACCGATAATTTTCAGGAATGGAATCGCCAGTAAAGTAAGTGCAAATGAAATTAGGATTACACGTAGGGCAATAGCACCAAATACACCCCAAAAGATACCTTGGTTACGTTGTTCTTTCGGTAATCGTCGACAGGCAAGCGCTATTACAATTGCATTATCACCACCAAGTACAATATCAATAGCAATAATTTGTAATACCGCGACCCAGAATTCCGGACTAGCGATGTCCATTCATCAATCTCTAAAAATATAAATTATAATATGGTACTAATGTATATTAGTCCTTAGTACCATAGCAATTACTTAAACGGTAACTTCGCTATAATCAAATATCCGACGGGCTTTCATCATCAGCTCCAATAAACTGCAGAATTTCATTTTTGCGTGCCATAGTATCTTGGTGGCCCAATTCTATTAATGCTTGGCAGAATGGTTTTTCAAACAGTAAATAACTTAATAGTGTGGAGCCGTCACGTCCCATTGCTCCAATAGCACGATATGCTAAACGCATGGTGAGTGGAAGAGAGTGTGAGTAACGTTCTGCAATTTTATTGATTTCCTCACTTGGTGAAATTACCATTGTTTCTACTGGACGTAGTTGCAGGGTATTGTTTTCTAGCGTCTGTCTTGGAATGAGCCGGATAATTTCATTAATACGATGCAAACGTTCTAAATCGACATCTAGACTATCAAGGAAAATACTGTTCATGACGTGCCCCGCTATCTGAGCCATTGGCGGATAACCGGCCATCTTAGTACGGTCGGGTTGTACATTTAGTGTATCGTGCACCCCAATCACAAGTACACGCTCTGCACCTAAATGAAGTGCCGGACTTATTGGGGTGAGTTGGCGCATGGAGCCATCACCAAAGTATTCACGATTTATTCTTGTTGCAGGAAAAAGAAAGGGGATGGCGGAAGAAGCTACTAAGTGTTCAAGCCCAATATTTGTTGAAATGCCAATTCTACGCTCCCGGTCCCAAGTGTTTATATCTTTTGCACCTTGATAGAATGTAACCGACTGGCCTGAGGTATAGCCCCATGCAGTGATACCTAACGCATGTAAATCACCAGAATTAATACTTTTTTGAATACCTCGAAAAGGCAGTCTATTCCTAAGTAATTTTGTTAGAGGTGAATCATCCAGAAGAGATACTGGGCCATGCTTATTTAATACCAATGAGGATAGTAACCGTAGACTATTGTACAAAACCCCGATAGGGTCTGAGCGATAAACTTGATCAACATGGAAATTTCCCCATACTCCTACAAGTTGTCGTACTCCTTCATGGTAATTTCTGGCTGAAACTGCGAGACTTGCAGCATTTATTGCCCCTGCAGAGGTGCCGCATATTACTGGAAAGGGGTTGCGTGAGCCTTCCGGTAGCATAGAGGCAATTGCACGTAGTACGCCAACCTGATAGGCTGCACGAGCACCCCCACCAGTAAGAATAAGACCAACCTTAGGTGGTAGTGGGGGCTGATGTCGGCGTTGTAGCCAGTCTCGCCATCCTGGCCTCATTAGTCTAAAGCCAATTCTGCTTTTACCTTATTTAGCGCATCGCGCAAGGTTTCTTCAGACAGGTCATTCAGACAGTTGGACAGCATTTCAGCAGCTTCATAAGTTCCTTCCGGCAATTTGCTACAGTCCAGATTGGCGATGAACACTGCTGCTGCGCCTGTTGTTTTGAGTAAATTCTGACGTTCGTTCATAAGTATTTCAATTTCGGCTTGCAGCATGGAAGCCTCTTGTTCTTGCTGTGTATGGCTCATTGTCTTTTCCCCAGTGTGCTTTTGTAGTACATCAGAATATGCAATATACCAGAATCAGTGCATACATAAAGTTCATGCTAACGTTAATTTGTTTCAAAATCTCACTATCGTTACGTTATTAATATATTTACTTGTGAACCTTAGGCGGTCATTAGAGATAAATTTTTTCATTGAGTATTTCCAGTGTTAGCAGAAGATACTGGTAGTTCATTGTCACTTAATGGTTTCCTTAGGGTGAGACACTTGCGCTACTGGTGAGAATAAAGGTGGCTTCAGTAGTGTTGTAGGAGGTTGAGAGACAGTTTTCACTCTTTGATATCTATACTACGTATAACTTAGTAAAGAGTATGGCAGCAAACAATGCTATTAATTTGGATTTAGATCAGCATGGGGTAACAGCAATAGATAATTATTGATTTATAAGCGGACCAGATTTTAACTTTATCCTACTTATTTCGCACCATATCCTTTGGTTCTATCCACGCATCAAATTGCTCCGCCGTTATATAACCTGAAGTAACCGCCGCTTCTTTTAAGGTTGTACCTTCAGTGTATGCTTTTTTAGCAATTTCAGCTGCTTTGTCGTAACCGATATGTGGGTTAAGTGCTGTTACCAGCATTAGTGAATTATTCATTAACTTGTTAATATGTTCAACATTAGCTCTTATCCCCACCGCACAGTTTTTGTTGAAGCTAATAATTCCATCTGATAGCAGGCGGACACTTTGTAGGAAATTGTTGATTATGAGTGGTTTCATCACATTGAGTTCAAAGTTTCCCATGGCTCCGCCCATATTGATAGCCACATCGTTACCCATAACCTGGCAGCATAGCATGATCAATGCCTCTGACTGAGTAGGGTTGGTCTTGCCTGGCATTATGGAGCTGCCTGGTTCGTTTTCAGGAATTTTCAGTTCTCCGATACCGCATCGAGGGCCAGATGCCAGCCAGCGAATATCATTAGCAATCTTCATCAAAGACACTGCAAGGGTTTTAAGTGTGCCATGTGTATTAACCAGTGCGTCATTTGCAGCTAATGCTTCGAATTTGTTAGGCGAAGTGATGAATGGCAGGTTTGTTTGTTTTGCCAGTTCTGCTGCTGTTCTTTCAGAGAATTCAGAATGAGTATTTAGGCCTGTACCCACAGCTGTACCACCAAGTGCCAATTCACATAAATGGGGAAGAGATGACTCTAGGTGATCCATCACATGATCAAGTTGCGATACATAACCTGAGAATTCCTGCCCTAAAGTAAGTGGTGTGGCATCCTGTAAATGTGTGCGCCCTATTTTTATGATGCTTGAAAATTCTGATACCTTAGTATCAAGAGTTTGACGTAGTGTACAAATAGCAGGTTTTAACCCATATTCAATGGTTTGCACTGCTGCAATATGCATTGCAGTTGGAAATACATCATTAGATGATTGTCCTTTGTTTACCTCATCGTTGGGGTGGACCT
>Ga0209165_10000870_pt1 | contig 10195 bp, 9 predicted proteins | sample tdAd001_FD_187122 | JGI IMG/M metagenome (GOLD analysis project Ga0209165, IMG submission 187122) | Marine sediment microbial communities from the Atlantic coast under amendment with organic carbon and nitrate - tdAd00.1 (SPAdes)... | ecosystem: Environmental > Aquatic > Marine > Coastal >... | reverse complement strand
TAAAAAGATTCTGCTTCAGATCCAGTTTTTCGAGGACGGCCTCAATCACAAATTGGGCCGGTGACACGGCTTCCGCCAAATCTGTCGTCGTTCTGATTCGGTCAACGGCCGGCTCAATCTCTGCTTCCGAACCGATTCCCTTGCGAGCCATTAACGCCAGATTGGAGCGAATGCTTTCAACGGCATCGGAAAGCACCGTGTCTTCGAGATCCATCAGGTTCACGGGATGGCCGTGTACGGCAAATATCTGGGCGATGCCGTGACCCATCAATCCCGCACCGATTACGGCAATTTTCTTTCGTTTCGACATGGTTACCTCTACCCGGCGGTATACCCGCCGTCAATGCAAAGTACGGCACCCGTCATGAAGTCGGATGCTTCCGAAGAGAGATAAATCAACGTTCCGATAAAATCTTCCGGTTCGCCCAGACGTCCGATGGGAATGCGCCTTAAAAAATTCTTATAAAACGCCTGGTCATCAAACATCCATTGGGTCAAAGCCGTACGGAATATCGTCGGGGCGATGGCATTGACATTGATTTTGTGGGGACCCCATTCGCAACCCAGGGATTTGGCCATCAGATGAATGGCGCCTTTTGAGGGGCTGTAGGCGGTGTAATTCGCCATCCCGAGTTCTCCCCGGGCCGACCCGAGCAAAATAACTTTGCCGCCGCGGCCCTGTTCAATCATGACTTTGCCGGCTTCTTTGCAAAACAAATAGGTGCCTTTAACATTGGCATCCATGATCATATCCCATTCTTCAGGGGATTGTTCGGTGATCGGCCCCGGCTTGTTAACACCCGCCGCGGTGATCAAAATGTCAATACCGCCAAATGTTTCCACCGTTTCATGGACCACGCGCTTAACATCATCATAAACGATCGGAGATCCTGAACAGCATGCGGCTTTGCCGCCGGCTGCTTCGATTTCTTCGACAAGCGGTTGAAGCGTTTCATCGGACCTGCCGGTGGCCATTATTTTTACGCCGGCCGCAGCCAGCCCCAACGCAGCCGCATGACCGAAGCCGCCGGTGGCTCCGGTGATAATTGCCACTTTTCCACTGACATCGAAAAGATTTTTAATATCCGGTAAGCTCATTTTTCGGCCTCGCTAATGTTGTTATAATTGTTTTGTCGAACCCGAACAGCGTGCCCGTCGACAAAGGGCATTTTAACCTTTCGTTTGCAGTTCTTCAGTCTTTAATCGTAACTGTAGACCACCAGCATGCTGGCGGGATGATTGGTCCTGTTAATGATTTCGCGGCCCTCATCAGGTCCGATGTAGATCAGATCATTGGGTCCCAGGACGATCTCTTCTTGCGGTGTTTTGATGGTGACTTCACCTTCAAGTACAAAGTAAACCTTCTCACCCGGCGGAGCGGCAAACTCGGCCCCGCCGCCCGGCAGAAAATGAGACAGCCCAATCCAGAATTTGGATGCGCCGGTTTCCTCTTTTCCGTGCAATCGCATAGCGGTCATGCCGAAATGCCCCGGGGCCTCGTAAGACTTTACATCTTTTAATTGGATCTTTTTCATGGTTTTACCTCAAATAAATGGGTTGCGGTTTTTTAATCATCTTCCTCTAAGATGGCCACAAGCCTGACAATCGACCCATCGCCTTGCTCATAATTCTGTTACCTCCCTTTTTTATTTTCTCCAGCAGTGCCGGAGAGCTTTTTAGATTATCTTAGCCGAAAGGCGGATAGGTGCAGCCGGCCGCGCAGCCAAAATGGCCGGCTACAACCTCACAACCTGGATTTCGCTGCCAGCTTTATTTGATCGGAAACACATTTCCGGTCATCGGGATGTTGGGATGCTCCTTGTTGTAAACAATTTTGAGATCCCAGGGGAATTTTTGCCCTTTGACCCATTGCCCCCCCACCAGCGGTGTTCGGCTATAATTTTCTTTGTTGTACTTAATATGGCCGACAATGGTGTTCAGGTCGGTGTCGGCAATGGCCTTGCGCAGTGCTTCTTTCTCAAGGGTGCCTGCCCGGCGCAGGACATCGGCTGCAATTTCATACCCGGCATGCTTATATCCAAGGGGCTGGAGCCATTCCTTGCTGGTGGCATTTGTCCATGCATCGCATAGATCCTTTGCGCTTTCGCCTGTCAGGGAACTCTTGAAGGGATGGTGGGGGCTCCACCAGACTTCTGTTGTAAGACCATTGGGCAGATCGCCCCCCAGAGCGCCGACGGCCGAAGGAAAAAGGATCGCCTTACCGATGGTGGCGACTTTGGGTACGAAACCCTGCTGATGGCATTGTCTCCACGCTGTCGTAAAATCCGGTGGGATCATGTTTCCGAGTAAGATCTCGACTTTTTCCTTTTTCCAACGGTTGATATGCGTGCTGAAATCCTTGTTGAAATAAGGAAATCTCCCTAAATCAATAACTTTGTAACCCTTCGGCTTCAGTACCTTTTTGAAAACGGCCGACCAGGCGACACCATCGGGATCATTGGGCATCAGTATGCCCACGACCTTGTTTGTCTTGACCTGTTCCCACATGCCGATGTAGTTCGGAACGATATCTTTTTCCACCGACCAGAAGGCATGAAAGGTCCATTTGTAAGGTCCGCCCTCCAACCAGGGCTCCAGGGGAGAGTCCAGAGAGATTCCGGGGATCTTGTACCTTTCGACCATGCTGGATACCGGGTTTACCGTATCCGGTGTGTGGTAAAAAACCATCAGGTCAACCTTATCCTTCACAACCAGTCTGGATGCCATCTCACCGGCTTTGGTGGGATTACTTTCGGTATCAACAATTTTTACCTTTACGGGAACCTTTTTGCCGAACTCCTTGATATAAATACCGCCGTCCTTGTTGATCTCAGCCAGAGCCCTGTCGTCTACCCAGGGCGTCCCCTCCCCGAAAGATGCCAGCGGTCCGGTGCCGGGATTGGGTCGACCGATTAAAATATGGTCCCGCTTGGCAGCACCTGCATTTTTTACCATTGCGGGCAGCGTCAAGCCTGAGGTCATCACGGTCCCCACCGCCAGAGCGCTTTTCCTCATAAACTCTCGCCGGTTGACACCACCGTGTTTCGTATTTTGCTTCTTTTTCTTTTCCATGATTCCCCTCCTTGTCTTATTCAGAAGTTGGCGTTATGTGATCGCGTTTGGTCCACCTATATCCGCCGGGGCGACAGGATCGTAAAGCCGGTTTTTTCCTGCAGGGTCCCCATGATTCCCTTTGGTGCCACCAGCATAATTGTGATGGCGATCAACCCCAGAATGAGCATGCTGGTATGGCCGTAGTCGGCCAGCCACTGGGTGAGCAAAACGTAAAGAAAACTCCCCACAATCGGCCCTTCAATGGTGCCGATCCCGCCGATAATAACAATAAACACCAGGATTACGGTCCAATCTATGGCAAACGCTTTGTAGGGCTGTATAAATATCTGGAACACGTATAAAACCCCTGCCGTGGTACCGGTAATGAAGGCCGCAACCAAGAAACAGAACAGTTTTGATCGAAAAATCTCCACTCCGATGGTCTCAGACACCTCCTCATTATCCCGCATGGCCATGAGCCCTAAACCGATTTTGGACCGTAGAATGAGATACACGACAACCAAAGCACTCAAGGCCATGATAAATGCGGCATAAAAAATCACTGTCATCGAAGGGGGCCTGGCGGGTTTGATAAATAATCCTGTTCCATACTTGACATATTCCCAGTTGCTAAACCACAGCAGCAGGATCTCGGCAAAAATCCAGGTGCCGATACCGAAGAATATCCCCTTCATTCTAAAGATGAAAAGAGACATAAATAGTGCCAGCAGAACAGAGAAGATTCCGCCGATCAATGCACTCAGCCAGACATACACGCCGTAATAGTTGGTCAGAACCGCCACGGAGTAACCGCCGAAGCCGATAAACGCCTGTTGACCCAGGGATAAAAGACCGGAATAACCCACCAGTAGATTCCACATCTGCGACATGGCCATATAGAGGCATAAAAGAAGGCCAAAAAGGAGCATGTAATCCGAACCCCAGAGGGGAATCGTCCCCAGGACCACAAACAGGATACCTAAAAGGCACAATCTGTATTTAAAAGGTCTATCTGCCATAATACCCTAAGCCTTGCCAAATATTCCCTGGGGTCTTAATCCCAAAACGATGAGCAACACCAGATAACCACAGAGAAGCTGGTAACCCGGTCCGGTGAAGTGGGCACCCAAAAGCTGGGCTTCAGCCAGAATGATTCCGCCAACGAGACACCCCGCCATGCTGCCCAAACCGCCTATTATCATGACGCCAAAGGCAATAATCAGGTACTGCGGACCGGTATGCGGGTAAAACGTAAAGGTCATTCCGACCAGTACGCCCGCTACGGCAGCCGTCATCATCGCTATTCCCATAGCGTAAGCATAGATATTTCTGGTATTGATTCCCATCAATCGGGCGCCGACCTCGTCGTCCGATGAAGCCCGGATGGCCCTACCCAGGTATGTTCTTTTAAAGAAAAGATGAAGCGCCAGAATGACGGCACAGCTTAATAAAAAATCCACGAAGTACAGTACCGGCAGGTTTAGCGAACTGCCCAGGGGAATTGTCTTAACCGATAGATCCGTCATCAGGCTGCGTGCATCGGGGGTGAAAACCAGAAGCAGAGAGTTTTGCAGAATAATCGAAAGCCCGAAAGCAACCAAAAGGGGCGGTTCCATTTCTTTTCCCAGGACCCGGTTCAGAAGAAACCCCTGAATCAAAAAGCCGACAACGAACATAACCGGAACAACTGCCAAAAGAGACCAGAACGGGTTGAGACCCAGCCAGGCGCTAAAAACGAGACTCAGGTAGCTGCCTAAAATCATTAAATCGCCATGGGCCAGGTTCACCAGTTTTACAATCCCGAACATGGTGTTCATTCCCAGAGCAATGACCGCATAGAGCCCCCCGAGCAAAATGCCGTTTAGAATCGGTTGTAATAGATCCTGCATGTCAGCCCCTGCAGATATATTGAGCACCCGGTCTGCTTTGCCTCCCTTGTAATGGCCCCGTATCAGGCCATGACTCAAGCCGGGTTAATACCGAAATATGCCTTCTTGACCTGCGCTTCGGTAAGCGCGGATGGTTCCCCCTCCAGGACCACTTTTCCTTCCAGCATGATGTAAGCCCGATTGGCCACCTTCAGGCTGCGCTTTATATCCTGTTCCACCAGCACGACCGTGATACCATCCTGGTTGACCTGCCTCAGGCGCTTATAAATGTCTTTGATGACAACCGGTGCCAGCCCGAGAGAAATCTCATCGCAAAGAATGAGTTGTGGCTCGGACATCATGGCCCGCCCGATGGCCAGCATTTGCTGCTCCCCACCGCTAAGTGTGTTTGCCATCTGACGGCGGCGTTCCTCAAGTATCGGGAATAATTCATAAATTTTGGTAAGTGTCTCGTCCTTTTTGGCTCTCATTTTCGGCGTGTAGGACCCCAAAACCAGATTTTCATAAACGGTCAGTCGGGGAAAGACTCTTCTTCCTTCGGGAACCAGGGTTATGCCGCGCGGCACCGTCTCATGCGGAAGCAGGCCGTCGATTCTTTCCCCGAAAAATTCAATGGTCCCGCGAGATGGCGTCAGGAGCCCTGCAATTGAATTTAAAAGGGTGGATTTGCCCGAGCCATTGGCCCCGATTATTGAGACCATCTCCCCCTTATTGACCTCAAACGAGACATTCCACAAGGCCTGGAAATCTTTATAATGCGCATCCAGTTCACTGACTTTCAGGGCAAGGCGTTTCGGCACTAATCCTCCTCCACTCCCAGGTAACACTCGAGAACCTCTTCGGAACACATGACTTCACCGGGATGGCCACACTTAAGCCAGCGGCCCTCGGAGATTACCAGCAATCGGTCTACGCCTTCAGACATCATCATCATGATATGCTCGATCCAGATGATGGAGATACCTCTTTTCTGTATTTGTTTTACAATTACCAGCACCTGTTCGGTCTCGGCCTCGGTCAGCCCGCCGGCCACTTCATCGAGCAAAATAAGACCCGGCCGGGTAGCCAATGCGCGGCCCAGCTCCAGCCGCTTCCGATCCAGCAACGGCAGTCCACCTGCCAATTCATTTTTTTTGGCAAACAATCCGATCATTTCCAGATTATCGTATATCTCGCCCCGGGCCTGCCTCTCACGCAGCCCCCCGCCGTGCACAGCGGCGACCAGGAGATTTTCGAAGACGGACATCTTGTCGAAGGGTTGCGGAATTTGATAGGTTCGCCCCAACCCCAGGTGGCATCTGCCCGACGGTGATTCCTGTGTGATTTCTTTTCCTTTAAAAGTGATGCTGCCGCCATCGGGCTTGATTATTCCCGTCAGAAGGTTAAACACCGTGGTCTTGCCGGCACCGTTGGGACCCATCATACCCAGAATTTCGCCTTCTCTAACCTCAAAGGACAGGTCATCCACGGCAACCAGTCGGCCAAAATTTTTTTGCAGATTATTTACAGCCAGTATATCCGCCATCAATCAGAATCCTGTTCATCGGCCAAGGTTCACTTTCATTAATTGGTATCTCGGTCCGCTTGCGGAATTGATTTCTTATAATATAGTCGTGCTGAGATCTTTGCCGCGGTTTCCTTCAATGCGGAAATCATCTCTATACTATTGTTTGCTGTGATTCGTTGGGGCGGTCCTGCGATGACAATACCTGCGACCGGTTTTTCTTCATGGTTAAATATAGGGGCGCCAATAGCGCTGGTGCCCTCGTCGATTTCCTCTAAGTCGAAAGAGACTCCTAATCGTCTTATCTTTTTAAATTGTTCTAGCAGCACGACTCGATCGGTGATGGTGTGCTCGGTAAAACGGTGCAAGGTTACATCAAGAAGTGAATTTCGGGTGTCTAGATTTGAATACGCCAGAATGGCTTTTGCTCCGGCGGCGGCATGAATCGGAACCCGGTCTCCAATGTTGCCTGCAAGGCGTACCAACCGGGGCCCTTCAGCGATACAGGTCATCACGGTGGTTTCCCCTGAAAGCTCTTCCAGAATGACGGTCTCTTTGACTCTGTCACGCAGATCATCAATATAGGGCTTCGCAATTTGAACTAAATTGTTATTGATGGACTGACTGACCGCCAGACCAAGATGAATAACCGCATGTCCTAACCTGAATTTTTTAGTTTGCTTGTCGCGCTGGAGGAAGCCGAATTTGGTGAGAATCAGCAGGATTCGGGAGACGGTTGCTTTATGAAAACCAAGCTTTCTGCTAACTTCAATCGTCCCCATTCCCTGGTTGGACGGCGTAAAAGCCAGCAGGATTTCCAGGGCCTTTTCGATAGAATTGGTTTTTTTGGCAGAAGGTCTCATATTATGCAACTGTTGTATTATAATGTGAGACTTTTTGTGTATGTTTTTAAAATTATGCTGTCAAGCTTTTTCTTCCGGTATAATTCCCCGCTTAATTTCCTTTAGGCCGGATCGGTACGACCCTTAAATATAAATGGTGCCGAGATTTACACTGGCCTTCAAATCGACACTCAACTCCTTTTTCTGATGACCGGGAAGTTCTATCGCCAGGTTATATTTACCGCTGTTTTCTTCGAGATTATCAATTTTAAAATCACCATAATTATTCGTTTTGGTATCACCCATCTTTGTTTTTGGGTCTTTGATCAGTGTCACGCTGGCACCCTCGGCACATTCGTCCTTGTCTTTTAATGCCACACTGCCCGCGATGAAACACCGGGTATAACGGTATAAATTCTTGTAAAAGACCCGCGGGTTGGTTTTATACTGCGGCTGGTAAACCTCAAGAAGTTCGGATTTTTTAAGCGGCTGCATCTCGGAATCTTCAGCACACACCACGGTTAAAGCGTCGGTCGGACAGGCCTGGACACACCGCGGTTGTTTCCATCCGTCTTCCAGGAGGTGCACGCAAAACGTGCATTTTTGAGGCATCGCCGTCTCCTCATTCCACCAGATCGCACCGTACGGGCAGGTATCAACGATTTCCTTGCGGCCCTTTGCTTTGTGCGGATCGATGATGACAATTCCGTCCGGGCGCTGGTACACCGTTGCGTCCTGGGATTTGTTAATACAGGGAGCATCATCGCAGTGCATACAGGGCAGGGGCAAATAGGAGACATCCACTTTAGGATACTGCCCGCGCTCTTTACGCATGATGTTCATCCATCTATGGCCATGTCTGGGCTGGGCCAAAGAGAAGGGCGCAAAATCATTCTCGACAAATTCGTCTTTGCAGGCCAGAAAACAGTTGTTGCAATCATGACATTTGGCCACATCAATCATCAGGTTCCACTTTTTCACTTTTATGTTTGATCCTCCTTCCATTTTTCAATTTGAACGAGACACGAATTCGGGGCCATGCCGCAGGAATTCTTGGAGATGTAACGTCCCGGCGTTAACAGATTAATACACCCTTTGCGATCCGCCGACTCGCCGGGCTTGCCGGTTGGGTCATAATCTGCGCTCGATTCGTAGGAGTGAACCGTGCCGGGCGGAACCCGCTCGGTGACCTGCGCCGCACATATAACCGCCCCGCGGTCATTGTAGGCGCGAACCAGGTCATCCTGCCCGATTCCTCTTTTGGCGGCATCTTGGGTGTTGATCCGTATGATCCAATAGTAATAACCGTCTTCCTTGAGAATCCGATGATCCTTGATTTCGTTTATCCAGCTTTCTTTGGCATCACCCATGGTGTGAAAGCTGAACCGCGGATGGGGTGATATCAACTGCAGGGGATATTTTTTATATAGTGCAGTCGTATGGTGTCCCTCCCAGGAAAAACGGTATTTGGGTATCAGGGGCCTTTCTTCATCGTCAGGATCAAATTTCTTGAGACTGGAAGACTCGAATTCGATCAAGCCGGAAGTCGTCTGAAGCCCTTTGCCGAATTCTTCCTGGGATTCCGGATGGGGCCCCCAGTCCGGAGTGTCTCTTTTGCGATCCTCGGCGAACCATCGCAAGGCCGGTGTTGATTGGTAATTGTCAGACAGGGGAACCACGAAGTAACCTTTCTCGAAAAAGGCATCCCAGGAAATGTGGTTTGGCAGATCACTGGCATCAAACACGCGTTTGGCCCAATCAAGCTCATCTAAACCGCCTTCGGTGTAAACATCATAAAATCCCAGTTTCCCGGCCAAAAAAGAAAAAATTTCATAATCCGATTTTGATTCTCCTAAAGGCTCGATACATTTCTTTTGCAGGCTGATGACCCGATGATTCACCTGGCAGGTGGAGTCCGCAATGTATCCGTGACATCCGGCAAATTCGCTGATATCCCAACGTTCAAAATTGGTGCAGGCCGGTAAGATAATATCGGCAAACCGGGCTTCCCCTTCAAACCAGATGGATTGGTTGACGACAAACGGCAGACGCTCGGTTCGATAAGCTTTCACGTATCGATTGGTTTCGTTCATGGTACCGATAAAAGAACCGCCGTAGCGGTAATACATCTGGATTGGGGGGTACCCGTCAGCCGGATACTTGTATTTATGAAACTGGGCTTCAATCGACTGGCCGCAAAATCCTTTGCCGCGCCATTCATACTTTCCGTCCAGGATGCACTCCGGAATTTTAAGCCGGGGAATGTGCTGCCCCATAGGGGTGTTTATACTGGATCGGGTCGGTTGTTTATGCATTCGATAGACCCAGCGAAAACCGGCGGCTGAATTGTCCACATCACCGGACATTCCACCCTCGGTGTAGCCGGGAAAAAGAAACTCCGAGTTGTGGGGCGCCCCCTGGGTCGTACCCCAAATATTAATACCGGGCTTGCCCAGACCCTGCATCGCTTGCAGGCTAATCATAAGACGCGCCCAGTCATTGCCGGTAGCCGATCTGCAGGCACCCCCCCAGCCGCCTAAACCGCCGGCGGCCAGCATGGTCTTTTTGTTGCCCCATTCCCGGGCGAGGGCCTTGATCTCACGGGCGGGGATGGTGCTCTCTTTTTCGGCCCACTCGGGCGTTTTGGGCACACCGTCCTCCTTGCCAAGGATGTAGTCCGCCCATTTATCAAAACCCACCGTTCGGGTCCGAATGTAGTCTTTGTCGTAAAGATCTTCGGTCATCCAGACATAGGCAATGGCACAGGCCATCGCATTGCCCGAATCGGGCCTGGGAGCGAACCATTTGTCGGCAAACAAGCCGGCCGTATGATTATAAAAAGGATCAATAAAAATCATCTTAACCCCCAGATCCTTTAACCAAAACCGCCGGCAGGTGCTTTCGAA
>Ga0209165_10000869_pt1 | contig 10196 bp, 10 predicted proteins | sample tdAd001_FD_187122 | JGI IMG/M metagenome (GOLD analysis project Ga0209165, IMG submission 187122) | Marine sediment microbial communities from the Atlantic coast under amendment with organic carbon and nitrate - tdAd00.1 (SPAdes)... | ecosystem: Environmental > Aquatic > Marine > Coastal >... | reverse complement strand
GGCGCTACACGATCATGTACATCGCAACCATAACGCACGCTGTCGCATCTATGCTCCGGTAGGCGAGCATCAGGACCTGCTCGCCTACCTGGTCAGGCGTTTACTCGAAAATGGCGCCAATAGTTCCTTTGTAAACCAGATCGTCGATACCAGTATTACCCCCGAATCGATCGCAGGTGATCCAATCACCGCAACCGAAGAACTGGAGCATTTACAAAACCCCCATATCCCGATGCCAAGTGACCTCTATGGCACTGCAAGACGCAATTCGATGGGTTGGGATATCACCGACCTGACAACCTTGCAGGAACTTGAGCAGGCGCGCGAACCGTTTACTGCAAAAACCTGGCTGGCGCAACCACTAACTGCTGCCGGTGAAGGCACAACTACCCGGCGTGAGATTATTAATCCGGCCGATGCAGAAGATATTGTCGGCGAAGTATTCGATGCCGATATCGAAACAGTGATGGCGTCAATACAGCACGCGGTCAACGGCTTCGCGGACTGGTCTGGATCTGCCGTTAAAAGCCGCGCCGAATGTCTGCAACGTATCGCCAACCTGTACGAACAAAACGCCGCTGAAATGTTTGCCTTACTGGCCCGCGAAGCGGGTAAAACCTGGCTGGATGCGGTCGGCGAAGTACGCGAAGCGGTTGATTTTGCACGCTACTACGCAGACCAGGCAGAGTCATTGGCTGGCGACCTCGAAGCGCGTGGTGTCATCGTCTGCATTTCTCCCTGGAATTTTCCACTGGCTATTTTCAGTGGCCAGATTTTTGCTGCGCTTGCGGCCGGGAACTGTGTCATCGCCAAACCGGCCGAGCAAACCAGCCTGGTCGCCGCGTTTGCCTGCAGACTAATGCACCAGGCTGGCGTTCCTCAGGCTAGCTTGCAGCTCTTACCCGGAAGCGGGGCGGTGGTCGGTGCTGCCTTAAGCGCCGATTCCCGAATTGCGGGCATCTGTTTTACCGGTTCCACCGCTACCGCGGTGCACATAAATCGAAATATGGCCAGGCATTTACCAGTACAGGCGCCATTGATTGCCGAGACCGGTGGACTGAATGCGATGATTGTCGATTCCAGCGCGCTCCCCGAACAAGTCGTTCGCGACGTGCTCGCCTCGGCTTTTCAAAGTGCCGGTCAACGCTGTTCGGCGTTACGCATGCTTTACCTGCAGGAGGATGTGGCAGACAAGATTCTGCAGATGTTGTTCGGCGCAATGGACGAGCTCAAGTTGGCAAATCCCTGGTATCTGGCTACCGATGTTGGGCCGGTTATCGACCAGCTGGCCAGGCAGAAAATAGTGTCTCACTGTCAACGTATGGCAGCCGAGGGTCGTGTACTTAAGTCCCTTGAAGTGCCGCAACAGGGTCTGTTCGTCGCACCAACCGTGATCGCACTCGATGGCATCGAGCAACTGGAGGAAGAGATATTCGGGCCGGTGTTACATGTGGCTCGTTTCGCCGCTACCGAAATTGACGCGGTGGTCGACTCGATAAACACGCAGGGTTATGGCCTGACCTTTGGCATTCACACCCGGGTCGATTCTCGCGTCGAGCAGGTCGTCAGGCGCATCAGGGCAGGCAACATATACGTGAATCGAAACCAGATTGGTGCGGTGGTCGGCACCCAGCCGTTTGGCGGTGAAGGCTTGTCGGGAACCGGCCCGAAGGCCGGTGGGCCATGGTATTTGCCACGTTTCTGCGCCAGGCCATTGCTGCAATACAACAGCGAAGATGACCAACCGGTAGCTGTTGCGACCTTGCAAAAACTGATCTCGAGCATTACTGCTTCCAGGGTAGACGGTGAGCAGATTGATCTTTCGAAATTATCGCAACTGGCGCGCGATGCGGAACTGGATCATGCCTTCCAATCCGTTATCGGAGTCGAAACCATGCCCGGCCCAACTGGTGAAACCAACCAGTTGTCAGCGCACCCCCGTGGGCTGGTTTTGTGCCTGGGCCCGGGTCGTGACAATGCCCTGGTACAGGCGATAGCAGCCCTGGCACAACAGAATTCCGTGGTAATCGTTGCCAGCCAGGCCGATCAACTGGGCGAGCTTTTACAGCGCGCCGGTCTGCCAGCGACCGGCATAGATGGCTATGTCGAGGCCGATACCCTGCGTGAAATCAAAGCAATTGACGCGGTGATGTCGCAAGCACAGGACGAGCAATCAAGCGCTTACCGAATCGCATTGGCCGACCGGGAAGGGAAACTAATTCCGCTAATCTGCGAGATCGATGCGCTTGACCGCCTGATAGTGGAACGCCATTTGTGTATCGATACCACCGCTGCAGGTGGTAACGCCAGCCTGATTGCCGCGGGGAGTTAGTACTGCTTGAAGGGTACTAGCCGACGACCCGGTAAAACTCGGTATGGTCGCAGGCCGGGCAGTGGGGAATCTGACCGGTTTTGGATAAATCCAGACTATTGTCGCAGTTGCTGCAACTAAACCTGCCAGCATTGCAGACCTCGCCGCTACGATAAACACTGGCCTGATGATCTTCATTTTCGAAAGACCGGAAATCTAGCCAGGCTTTATCCGCCGAACGCGCAATCATATCGATGAAACGGTCTTCTACCAGGGTCAGGTCGAAACTCAGCCAGTCTTTTAATTCCTTACGCTGTTGATTCAGCGTCTTGTTGGCCTTATGCATATCGCGTTTCAAAGTCGCCCCGAGACTCTCGGCTTCCTCCTGGGTAAGGACAAATAGTTCACGTGCCAGTTGTTGCGCATTGTGCACCATTTCTTCGACCGTCGGCGCGAGCGCTTCCTCGGCGTTGTGTATTGCATCGCTCACCTGATCAACCATATGGTCGAAGGCTTCAATCAGCTTGTCTCGGTCCTTAATATCCATAAGTGCATTAATAGCGCATAATACCGGGCCGCACAAGCCAGCCTTCAGTTTCGATGACACAGATCAAATCAAACGCAGAACAGGGCGCGATTCTTACCTGGTGGTATCGCCTCTCACCCCTGCCGGCGGGTCGAAAATTATTCAGTCTCGGACTCGGCTGGATGGCGCCATATAGCAGTTCGATCGGTGCACTGGTCGAAGAGATCAGACCGGGGTATGCCCGGGTCAGCCTGAAGGACAGACGTCGGGTGCGCAATCATCTGCATTCGATTCATGCGATCGCGTTACTCAATCTCGGTGAAATCGCCACCGGTCTTGCGCTGCTATCGACAATTTCTGTTAACATGCGCGGCATCGTGCTCAGCATTGATGCAGATTACCTTAAAAAAGCACGCGGCAAGCTAACCGCGACCGCCGAATTTCAGCTACCCGAGTCGCTCGCTGACAACACTCCCTGCGCGGTAGAGGCGCAGTTGAAAGATCAGACCGGAGAAATGGTAACCCTGGTGCGGGTAACCTGGCTAATCGGATATAAGTCCACATGAATATTGAATCCGGTGTGAGCATAATGCGATATCTACCTGCTAACCGGGGCTGAAAGCAATGCAAGAGACCTTGATTTACGTCCATGATCCCATGTGTAGCTGGTGTTGGGGCTTTGAACCCACGCGCCAGAAAATATTCGAGGCCGTCGCGGGACGGATGCAGATCAGGCGCATGGTCGGGGGCCTGGCACCCGATTCTGACGCACCAATGCCCGCAGCGATGCGCTCAATGTTGCAGCAAGCCTGGCATCGGATCGAACAAACCATACCAGGCACAAAGTTCAATTTCGAATTTTGGCAGAAATGTTCACCGCGCCGCTCAACCTACCCGGCAAATCGAGCCGTGATTGCGGCCAGGGAGCAAGGCGACGAGTATGACGCAAAGATGACCTCGAGGATTCAGCGGGCTTACTATCTGGAAGCAAAAAATCCTTCCGATAATAGCACTCTGATTGAACTGGCGGCAGATATCGGCCTCGATAGCGAACGATTTTCTGCAAGCCTGGTAGCCGATTCTACGCAAGAGAAGTTAAGCGCGGAAATTCAGGCCACGAGAGAAATGGGGATCGATAGCTTCCCAGGCCTGGCTGTCCTGAAGGTGGACGGGTTGCGCCATATTGGTTTAAATTACACCCATCCCGAGGTGATGTTGAGACAGATCGAGGCTGCTTAAAGGATCGCGTCCCTGATTTCCTCGACCTCGATAACGCCTCCGGTCATATTGATTTCTTCAATACTATCACGCATACCCAGGCGATCCAGCGCCGATACCTGGCTCTGATCGGTCCCGGCTAGTGGGTGATTATCATCGTCAATCGTTTGCAGCAGTGCGACCTGGACGATGTCGACATAGTCAGCTTTGCCACCATCGCCATTGCGGTCAATGTTCAGGTGCTCGGCCGGAACTCTTATCAGGGCGTCGCTAAAACCCCACATCTTCAATATCCGGTTGCCCACCACCGGGTACAGCTCGTAAAGTAATTTTTCGAGTTCTTGTGCGTTGTTGAGTAAGACGGGATCAGATTCTGCTTTTACCAGGATAGGGGAGAGACCTATAGAATGGGTTAAGCCCGCCAGCAGGGCGCTATCGGATTCCAGGTTGGTCGAAGTTTTCGCAATCACTGCGCTCAAGGCAGCGACGTCGGTACTCTGTTTCCATGCCTTGCGCAGATAAAGATCCACAACCGGATGGGTAGCCTGAAATAATTGCTTCATCACCAGGCTGGTCGCCAGGCTGCGAACCGTGTTCAGGCCCATGCGCATGGCCGCAGCCTGCACGGTTTCTGCTGGATTGATACCTCGGTAGAGTGCCGAATTGCCTACCTGAACGATACGCGCCGAAAGCGATGCGTCGGTCTCGATAATTTTGGCGACATCGGTTATCGAAGCATTGTCATCGTCGGCGGTTTCGCGAACCCGGATCGCGACCTCGGGCAAAGTGGGGAGGGGCAGGCGATCATTTTCCAGATCGTCGATAATGGATTCCGGCGTAATACTCATGGTTTCTCGGGAAGTTAAATCTTGTAACCTCGAGTATAGATGCCATTTTTATTTTCGCTGCTCGAAGCCGATTAATTGTCGAGCGAATAGGGCAGATCCAGGTTTTGAATGGTGGTCTGTGGTTGTTTCAGCAACTGCAGGCTACCGGCAGTTGCTTTGCTTATCTGCGCAATGTAAAGGCAGTGACAGACGCCATCCTGATCAAACTCGGCATCGACGACCTTACCACTACCATCGATTTCTGTTTTACCCCGGGTAACCAGCTCGTCACCCGGTAACGGCAGGCTATCAGTTTCAAGTCGCGCCAGAAACATGCGTCGCTTCAACTTCCCCAGGTATTGCATGCGGGCAACTATTTCCTGGCCTGGATAGCAGCCCTTTTTGAAACTGACAGCATCCAGTACGCCGAGATTGGCCATCTGCAGGACAAACTGTTCCGCGGTTTGAGGATAAATTGCCGGTATGCCGGCTTTTATTTCGGCCAGGCGCCAGGACGAAAATCCAGCCACCTGTAACTGTTTGGCAAAGCCATTCCACAATTCAATCGCAGCGTCGGCAGACAGGCACATCACCAGGTAGCGTCGCTGCGATCCCAGTGGGTCCAGTTGTAACGAAATCACCGAATCATTCTGCAGTACCGCGCCGGGTTGCGCCGCTAGCTGGGGATGCTCGATAACCTCGGCGAGATCGGTTTGCAGTGCAATCCGCGCAAAATAGTCGCTGGCATCCGCTAGCGTTACCTGGGCTTGCACGATGTATTTGTAAAGCGTTTCCAGCAATGGTAATACCATCGCCTTTGCGGTTATAAGGATGTAACCGTTCGAAATTTGAACGACGCGAAATATGCCCAGCATTCTTCCCTTCGGGGTCGAGTATGAACTTAGCTGCGAATGGGACTCATCGATGAAGCCGATATCGTTGCTTAACTGGTTTTGCAGAAAATCACCGGCATCAGCGCCGTTGACCAGGATCAAACCGAGTTCATCGGCCGCGCAGACAAAGTTTTCGCTTACACGAATATCGCTTTGCCTGGCGCCGAATTCTTGCCACTGCTTCATGCTGTTTTACTCTGCTGTTGAATTGCCCAGTCAATATGATGCTGGATAAATTCGCTGTGTTGGGCGTAATCCTGCTTCAAGCTAGCTACTATATGTGGATCATGCCTGGCATTTCCAAGCGCGATCACAATATTACGTAACCAGCATTGATAGCCGATACGGCGAATCGCAGAGCCTTCCATTTTTTGCATGAACTCGGCTTCTGACCAGCGATAGCAATCTATCAGGGAGATATTATCGAGTCCGTGGCGAGGCTGGAAATCGGCTTCAGAGCTGTACTTTGCGAAACGATTCCACGGGCATACCAGCTGGCAATCATCGCAACCGTAGATGCGGTTGCCTATGGCTGCGCGAAATTCTACTGGAATCGCCGAGCGATGCTCGATAGTCAAATACGATATGCATCGCCTCGCATCGACCCAATAGGGCTCCACGATCGCGGCGGTAGGACAGATATCGATACAACTGGTGCAACGACCACAGTGGTTCGCCAGTGGCGCATCGACTTCAAGCAGCAAATCGGTATATATCTCACCGAGAAAAAACCAGGATCCGTGTTCCCTGTGCAGCAGATTACTGTGCTTTCCCTGCCAACCGATTCCAGCCTTGGCGGCAAGTGCCTTTTCCAGCACAGGCGCGCTGTCAGTAAAAACGCGATAGCCCATATCCCCACAAATCTCGCCAATTCTGTCGGCAAATTTCTGCAGTCGTTTACGCATCATCTTGTGATAGTCACGACCCAGAGCGTAGCGGGAAATATAGGCCAGGCTGCCATGATCGAGCAGATCCAAAGGGTTACGCTGTTCCGCCGGCAGGTAATCGAGGCGCACACAGATGACCGATAACGTATTCGGCACCAGTTCAGCGGGATGCAGACGCATGCCGACATTGCGCTCCATGTAGGTCATTTCGCCGTGAAAATTACGCGCAATCCACTGTGCGTAATGCTGATGGTGTGGGTCGAGCTCTACGTCAGTGATTCCGACCTGTTGAAATCCCAGTTCGAGTCCGATCTGTTTTATGGTTTGTGAGTTCGACAATGGATAAATTCTGGCAGACAGACCGGTTTATTAGCGCGGATGCGGGTGCATCTTTCCTAGCGGCTGGTACAATATCCCATTTTTAACCAAATCTGAAATGTCTATCTACATTGCAATCGCCATAGGCGGTTCATTGGGTGCAGTTTCCCGTTACTGGATGTCGACGTCGACCTATCAATGGCTTGGCCAGGGATTTCCGTATGGCACCTTAACGGTGAATTTGCTGGGATCGCTGCTGATGGGATTTCTATCGGTACTGCTGGTGCACCGTTTTCAAGTCAGTGAAGCCATCAGAATCGGGCTGCTCGCCGGATTTCTGGGATCATTCACGACCTTTTCAACCTTTGCCATGGACACGCTGCAGCTTGCCGGGAATGAGGCGATCATCAAGGCGATCGTCTATATCCTGCTCAGTGCCCTGTTGTGTATTCTCGGTGCCTGGGCTGGCCTGGTTACCGCAAAACAATTGATTTAATAAAATGCTTGATTCAAAAATTTTACGCAGCGATCTCGACAGGGTGGTCGCAAAATTGCAAATTAAAAACTTCGACTTCGATGTCGCTGCTTTCAGCCAGCTGGAGGAGCAACGCAAATCCTTGCAGGTATCCACTCAGAACCTGCAGGGCGAGCGTAATAGTCGCTCCAGGGCTATCGGCGACTCGAAAGCGAAAGGTGACGATATTCAACCGCTGCTGGACGACGTGGCGAGCCTCGGTGATCAGTTGAAAATGGCTGAAGTCGAGCTAAGCGAATTACAGGCCCGGCTCGATGGGCTATTGCTGGATGTCCCGAATCTACCCCATGATTCGGTACCGGCCGGGAATAGTGAAGCTGACAATATCGAGGTACTGCGCTGGGGCGAGCCCCCGGAGTTTGATTTCGAACCCAGAGATCACATTGACCTTGGCCAGGCCCTTGGCGGCATGGATTTCGAACGCGCGGCTAAACTCTCGGGCGCCCGATTTGTCACCATGACCGGCGCGCTGGTAACGCTACATCGAGCGTTGATTCAATTCATGATAAACCAGCATATTCTGCAACATGGTTATACCGAAACCTACGTCCCTTACCTGGTAAATGAAGCCACGCTCATGGGTACCGGCCAGTTGCCCAAGTTCAAGGAAGACCTGTTTCACATCGATTCCGAGAACCACAACCTCTACCTGATTCCGACTGCTGAAGTACCAGTTACAAATTTTGTTGCAGAAAGCATTGTCGAGGCTGCCCAGCTACCACTGAAGTATGTTGCGCATACCCCGTGTTTTCGTTCCGAGGCAGGTTCCTACGGTAAAGATACGCGCGGCATGATCCGCCAGCATCAATTTGAAAAAGTTGAACTGGTACAAATCGTCAAGCCGGACGATTCGATGACTGCCCTCGAAGAGCTTACCGGTCATGCCGAGAAAATCCTGCAATTGCTGGGGCTCGCTTATCGTAAGGTAATATTGTGTGGCGGTGATCTCGGCTTTGCAGCCACCAAAACCTACGATCTTGAAGTCTGGTTACCCGGGCAAAATACTTATCGGGAAATTTCATCCTGTAGCTGTATGACCGATTTTCAGGCACGCCGGATGAAAGCCCGTTGGCGTAATCCTGATACCGGTAAACCAGAACTGGTACATACCCTGAATGGCTCCGGACTCGCGGTGGGCCGCACCCTGATCGCTATCATGGAAAACTACCAACAAGCCGACGGCAGTATCAAAATTCCCGATGTATTGCAGCCATACATGCATGGTATGACTGAAATTCGGGGTTAAAAAGCTATACTGTGCTGAAATGTAGCGGATTCGGTAATCCAGATGAAACTGTTCGTGAAACTTATGATCGCGGTACTGTTCATAGCTGTGCTGTTGCCTTTTACCCTGTTGAAGGATGACGCCGGGGATACGCTGATGAGTTTTTCAGATTTCAGCCTGCCTGGTATTTCAATGCCGAATTTCTCCATGCCGGATCTGCCGGATTTTTTCGGTAGTAAGAAAATAGCAACCTCCAGCGATGATGATCTGAGTGGTAAAGATATTTTTTACAAATGGTATGACAGCGAAGGTAATATACAGTTTACGACCGAACCACCAGCGGACGGTATCGAATATACGCGCAAAGGTTTTGACCCCGATGCAAACGTCATTCAGGCCGTAAAGATTCCGGCCAGGGAAGCAAAAGCGGAGGAATCGACACCAGTGCAGGAGAAACCTGCCGGCCCCGAAGATGCCGTTATTCCGTATTCAGCGGATAGTATTAAGAAGTTATTTGAAGAAACCAGGAACATTGAGAAATTGCTTAATCAGCGAACCAAAGATCAACAATCCGCATTAAACCAATGAGAGAAATCCAAGCATGAAATTAATAACATTAATTCTACTGGCGCTGTTCAGTATCAATGTGAACGCGGCAGGCAAAACCGCATTTATAAATTCCAAGATGCTGCTCGAGAAATCACCACAGGCCATTGCCGCGAACGAAAGGCTGCAAAAACAATTTGGTGACCGAGATCAAGGTTTACGCAAGCTCGCCCAGGATATAAAGAAGATGGAAAAAGCCTTCCAAAACGATAACGCAATCATGAGTGACGAGCAAAAGAAGAAGGCGCAGGATAATATCATCCAGAACAAGCGCCGATTTCAGTTTGAGCAGCAATCTCTGAAAGAAGACCTGCAGGCCAAGCAAAGAGAGCTGTTACAGGAATTACAGCTATCTATCAAAGAGGTTATTCAGACCTATGGCGAAGCGAATGGATACGATTTCATCTTTACTGACGCCAGTATTGCCTATGCCAGTGATGCCGTAAACATCACCGAAGAAATAATCAAGGAACTACAAAAATAGTCGACCAGTTTCACCCGAAGCACTGGCATGGTTCGGGTGAAACTTTAATGCTATTCCTGGCCTGTACCCGTTGAGTTGGCGGCAACCACTGCAGCTGCAGATTTGGCGGGTTCAACCTTTGCTTTCAAATCAGATTTTTCGACACCTGCTTTAACCGTTTTTTCGACTTTCGTCTTGGCCGGTGCAGATTCAGACTTTGCACCCGTTCCGGTGGTATCTTTCGAGTTGCCGTCTACCCTGGTTATTTCACCCTGCCTGGGCTTGCCTTCTGACTGAGGTTTACTCTCTGACTGAGGTTTACTCTCTGACTGAGGTTTACTCTCTGACTGAGGTTTACTCTCTGACTGAGGTTTACTCTCTGACTGA
>Ga0209165_10000868_pt1 | contig 10198 bp, 8 predicted proteins | sample tdAd001_FD_187122 | JGI IMG/M metagenome (GOLD analysis project Ga0209165, IMG submission 187122) | Marine sediment microbial communities from the Atlantic coast under amendment with organic carbon and nitrate - tdAd00.1 (SPAdes)... | ecosystem: Environmental > Aquatic > Marine > Coastal >... | reverse complement strand
CCGATCATATTCAGGATTATACGCCCCAAAAAATATCAGAAATAACCTGGGTCCCGCCCGATCTCATTCGAAAAGCAGCAAGGTTTTATGCCCATTCCCATCCAGCGGCTATTCAATGGGGTAATCCCATCGAACAGAATATTCATAATTTTGATACCGCCCGGGCGCTGGTTTCTTTGATGGCCATAAGCGGAAACCTTGACATACCCGGTGGTAATATTTGGCCCAATGAACCCAAAACAGCTAATTTCGGTAATTTTGTCAGAGCGGACCTGAATCCTTCAAAAAGAAAGGAAATGATTAATGCTTCTCATCAGGTGATACCCGCAATGATGACCGTTCCGCCGGGCTTACTCAGAAAGGCCATCCTTGAGGAATTCCCATATCCGGTCAAAGCCGCTTATATGCACGGGACCAATCCGTTGGTAACCTACGCGGACAGCCCAAAGACATATGCGGCTTTAATGAAGCTCGATTTTATCGCCGTCGCCGACATATTCATGACCCCGACCGCTTCCATGGCGGATATCGTGCTCCCGGCTGCCACGCATTTTGAATTCAATGATATCGGCCATTACGGGCTTGGCCATGGCTTCATTCTGGCCCGTCCGAAGGTGGTTGATCCACCCCCGCAATGCTGGCCCGATATAAAAATTTTAAATGAACTCGGAAAAGTGCTCACATCCGAGGAATACTGGTATGACGACTATGAGAAACTGCTGGATGAAATATTGCAGCCCAGTGGCCTGAGTTACGCGCAATTCGTTGAGCGGGGATATCTCAAGGGAGCCGAGCAGTTTCAGAAATATCTGAAGGCGGGTTTTAAAACCCCCACCACAAAGGTAGAATTGTCATTATCCAAGGCCGGCAAGTTGAATCTTGAACCTCTGCCGCAGTTTAGCGGCTTCCCGGAAAAAGAAAATAAAGACTTCCCCCTGGTCCTGACCAGTTCCAAAAGCCGATATTACCTGCACTCATCATACAGATGGCTTAAGCGACTCAGACAGAAAAGACAGCATCCCAAGGTTGAGATCCATTCAGAAACAGCCGCGAAGTATGGTATCAAACAAGGCGACGCCGTCATCATCGCAACACGCGAAGGCGAGATAACTCAGATCGCGCATGTGACCGACGCCATTCATCCGCAGGTGATCAATGCCTCGTATGGATGGTGGTTTCCCGAGAAAAAGCCGGAATCCCAGTACGACTGGAAGACATCTAATTTTAATATGCTCACCTCGATGGAAACGCTGGGCAAAGCGTTCGGCACACCCAACCTAAAAGGAATCGGCTGCCGCATCAGACGGAAGGATAACGACGTTAAATCAACTTGAAAGGACGGATACCATGTCAGCAACCGCCATCGAACTGTGCGAAGCCCTTGAAAAGTACTGCCTGCCGCTTACCCTTCCAGTCGGGATCAAGCTGGCAAAGGCCGGCGAAGATATTCAACAAAAGGCGAAATATCCCCTTAAGGACATTGGAAATCCTCTGTCCGTATGTCAGGGTATGACGATTGCCAGGACGATCGGCTGGACCATGGCCTTTCGAAAAGAAGATCATGGCTGCCCATTAGGTTCGGTTGTTGCCGGACATATAAAGCCGGATATTTTTCTAACAGGAAAACTTTCCGGATACTATCAAGATCAAGAAGACTGTTCCCAAACAATGGAGGCCGCTTATCCCAGATTGCCGCTGGATTCGTTCGCGCAAATTTGGCTGTCGCCTTTAAAGAAATGTGAATTCAAGCCGGATCTGGCAGTTGTTTATGGAAATCCAGCACAAATGATCACTTTGGTTACGGCCGCCAATTTCAGATATGGTCCGGGGATTAAATCCCTGAGCAGCGGCAGAGGGGGTTGTTCTACATGGATCGCCGGGGTGCGCCAATCAGATGAATGTACCTATATGCTCCCAGGAGTGGGTGAACGCGTCTTTGGGGGAACCCAGGATTTTGAGATGAGCTTCGCCGTGCCTTACTCCAAATTTGAGAACCTCATCGCCGGATTAAAATATATCAGAAAACAGGGCGCATTTCGGTACCCGGTCCCCAATCTGTCGATCTTGAATGAACCCAAGATGCCCAAGGAATATTATTCGGTCGATCCTGACCGGCAAACAGAGCAAGAAGAAAAAGATTGACCTGTTGAGCCGGTTGAACCGGTTGAGGCGTAGTAGTAGGGTCGGCCTCAGTGCCGACCACGAATAAAGACGACAGCCATAAAAAGGCAGCCTCAGAGGGCCGCCCTACTCTAAAAAAATAATTAGAACCTAAGTTGAGCGATTGTCGAGGTTGCCGCAGCTACAAGGCAGATGTCGTTCCGCTATAGTTGGCTATGCGGGACGACATCTAACGCAGTAGAGGCGGTAAGATCGGCAATCGCTCAATTTAGGTTTAGGGACGGTACTGCTCCGGCAGCACCGGCGTCGCATCCCATTCTGCGGGCCAGTTCTGCCCGGGTTTTTCTTTGCGTTTTTCCTTCAATTTTTTAAGTCCGGGCCGTGCAAATTTCAGATGGCCTTCCTTCAGGGTACGTCCATTAATGGCCGCTTCGCTGCGCAGCCGCCTGCCAACGGTGCGTTCCATCTGCCGCCCGAGCCACAGCACCCGATCAACATCGTAGCCGTGCTCAATACCCATCTCATCGATCTGAACCAGCATATCCTCCAAGCAGGTGAGCCCGACGAAGCGGGGATCATCATAATAGTACTCACCGGTTCCCGGCACCGGACAATCATCCAAAAAATTTGCCGGTTGGCCTCCCATACCGCCAATCGTTGCTTCAAAATAAGTAATGCCTGCTTGAAGCGCTGCCAAAACTGATGCCGACGATACCCGTTTGGTCTCATGGAAGTGGGCGACGTGAAGGGAGGTATCCGGCATCGCGTCCAATATCATGGAGAAATAGCGATATACATCCGGTGCTGACGCGCTGCCGTCATGGTCCGCATGTTCGATATCGGAGGCACCGATCTCCAGCCATCTTTTGGTAAACTCGACCGCATCTTTGAGTTCCGTGGCACCGGCGATCGGGCTGCCCCAGATCGTGCTGACCGTACCGCACATCTTCATCCCGGCGTCTGTGCATTTTTTAATGCAGCGCTCGGCTTCTTTCCAGTATTGCGGCAAGGTGGTTGCGGAATTGGCAAAATGGTGTTCTTCCTCGGTTGAAACCATCATCAAACAGCGATCAGGACCGATTCCTTTTTCTTTCAACCGGATCGCCTGATCAACGGCGCCTTCACGGATTGTCACCGCCGTAATGCAAACATCATCGGAATTGATGCCTCTTTTTTCACAGCGCTTTTTAAATCGATCGCTTCGCAGATGGCCCAACACCTCTTCGGCATCGCTAAACTGCGGCATCAGATAGGGATTACCCAGGTTGGTGACCTCGATGTTACGGCATCCGGCAAAAATCAATTCTTCAGCATAAAATGTCTTGGCGCGGGTAGAGATAAACTGCTCCAGGTGTTGAAATCCATCCCGGGTCGTGATGTCGCCGATGGTTACCTTTTTCGGCATTCTCGGAAAAATTTGCCAGTAATCGTATTCAGCCATTTTTTACTATTCTCCCTTTCCAGTTGCTTTTAAGATATTCGCTAAAAATTAATTAAAGTTCATTTACTCGACTTTGGATAAATCCGAAAAACGAATACCGAAATGCGAAACAAATCCGAATTTTTTAAATTCGAATGTCCAAAACAAAAACATATTTACAACGCACTGCCCTCGCTCGCCTGTGCGTTTTGGATTTTGTATTTTGATCATTCGATATTGTTTCGAGTTTCGAACTTCGGATTTTTATCCATGAATACACCGATGCACTCGATTAAGACTATTTGCCCTTATATACCGGCTTACGCTTCTCCTTGAAGGCGGCCAGTCCTTCAAGGCGATCCTCGGTCGGAATGCAAACCCAATAGGCATTGGATTCAATCGCCAGACCCGTGTGAATATCGGTTTCCAGCCCATAGTTGATGGCATACTTGGCCTGTTCGATGGCAATGGGGCCGGCCTCACAGATCATGGCAGCCATTTTGTTGGATTCAGCCAGCAGGTCTTTGGGTTCACAGACCTTGTTGACCAGGCCGATGTTCAGGGCTTCTTGAGCGCCGATACGCTGCCCTGTAAATATGAGCTCTTTGGCTTTCCCCCGCCCCACCAGTCTCGGCAGCCGCTGGGTGCCGCCGGCGCCGGGTATGATCGCCAGACGGGTTTCGGTCAGGCCCATGGTCGCGTTCAGGGATGCAATCCGGATATCGCTGGCCAGGGCCAGCTCGGTTCCCCCGCCCAGCGCAATGCCGTTTATAGCGGCAATAACGGCCTTGTTCAACTGCTCGATGGAAGTAAATAGATCGCGGATGGTAAAAATAAATTCTCTGACCTGATCCGGTGCCAGCGTGGCACGTTCTTTAAGATCCGCTCCGGCACAAAAGGCTTTCTCACCGGCTGCGGTAATGATGACCACCCGAATATCCGGTTTAAAACGCAAAGATTCGATCTGGTCCCTCAACGCATGCAGCAGGGGAAAATTTAATGAATTCATGACCTCCGGACGGTTTAGCGTTAAAGTGACCACGCCATTTTTTTCTTTAACTAAAAGGACACGTTCGTTCATGTATTCCCTCCTGTATGAATTGACAATTGAAGATTGAATATTGAATATTCATTAGTCAATCCTAAGTCCTCGTGCTCGTGCTCGTATTTGATGCAATATCGCGGACGATTACGATGATATTAGGAACCCTTTCTTTCTGAGCGAGCGCTCGGTCATATACGCATTATCATGGAACCTTTTCAATTTGTCAATAGCTTAATCAGTTGGAGTGGCACAGTCTATCATATTAATTTATATTTATATATTTCAAATGGTTAATTTATATACCAGGGCTGACATCCGAATGACTTGACAGGCTAAAATAAGACGTGTTATTTATTTATTGAGCGTACGTTCAGTTTAACTTGTGGCTTGCAACCATCTGATTTACGGTATAATATGCTAAAATAAATTTAAATTCAATTGGGAATGATGCAATATGGGTTATGCGTTTAAAAGGAGAATCCTTTATGAAAGAAGCCGTCATTGTTAGTGCGGTGCGCACCCCCCTGGGCAGCTTTAATGGATCACTGGCCCATATAGGGGCGACTCAGCTGGGCGCGCTGGTGATTGAAGCGGCGCTAAATAGAGCCGGTATCCAAAAAAATGTTGTCAATGAAGCGATCATGGGAATGGTATTGCCCTGTGGCTATGGACAAAACCCTGCGAAGCAGGCTGCAGTCAAGGCGGATTTGCCATGGGAGACGGAATGCTTCACCATTAACAAAGTTTGCGGATCGGGATTGAAGGCGGTTATGCTGGCTGCCCAGGCCATTCAGACCGGTGATGCGGATGTCGTCGTGGCCGGAGGAATGGAAAATATGAGCAAGGCGCCCTATTACCTGGAAAAGGCCCGGGCCGGGTACCGCATGGGGGCAGGCGTAATCCAGGATCATATGGTGCATGACGGGTTGTGGGATATTGTCAATGATTTTCACATGGGCATTTCCAGTGATCTGTGTTCGGAAAAATATAACGTCAGCCGTGAAGATCAGGACCAATATGCCGCCGAATCGTATCGCCGGACATTAGGCGCTATTGACGCCGGAAAATTTAAAGATGAAATTATGCCGGTTCAAATCCCTCAAAGAAGAGGCGATCCGGTTATGTTTGACCGGGATGAATGCCCCCGGGAAACCCGTTATGAGATTCTGGCAAAGATGTCTCCCGCGTTTCAAAAAAACGGAAGAGCAACCGTCGGAAACGCATCCATAATCAGTGACGGCGCCGCCGCTGTCGTGGTTATGTCAAAAGATAAGGCCAAAGAACTGGGTTGTGAGATTATGGCCACCATTGGTGCCCAGGCTTCAGCCGGCCTGGATATGAAATATGTGCTGGTCGCCCCGATATTGGCAATTCCTAAGGTTTTGCAAAAGGAAGGATTATTCCGGGATGAAATCGACCTGTTTGAAATCAATGAGGCCTTTAGTGGCTCTACCGTTGCGGTTTTGAAAGAACTTAACCTGGACCCGTCAAAAGTCAATGTCAATGGCGGCAGCGTGGCGATAGGTCATCCAATTGGCGCCAGCGGTTGCCGGGTGCTCGTGACCCTTTTACATGAAATGATCAAACAGAACAAAAAGACCGGTCTGGCATCTTTGTGCCTGGGCGGCGGCGAAGCCGTGGCCATGATCGTAAAAAGATAACCCTATATCATGGGTTTCAGGTGTCAGGTGTCAGTGTTCAGGAATCTAAAATTGAAGATGGGGAGAATCATCTTATTCCGCTTTCTGTCATATATTTTCTGACACCTGACACCCGAAACCTAATAAACTGAGACTAGGAGGAATTGATGGATATCAAGACATTGGGTGTCATCGGTGCCGGTCAGATGGGCGCCGGTATCGCACAGGTAGCTTCGATGAGCGGCTTGGATGTCATCATGAATGACATCCAAGCAGAATTTGTTGAAAAAGGCTTTGAAAGTATAGCCAGGATCTTAAGCCGCAATGTCGAAAAAGGAAAAATATCAGAAGAAGAAAAAAGTGCCGTTCTGGGTAAAATTACGAAAAGCGTAAGTCTAAAGGATATGCAATCGGCAGATTATGTCGTTGAAGCGGCAATTGAAAAGGAAGAAATAAAATTTCAGCTCTTTAAAGATCTCGATGAAATCTGCGGAGATCAGGTTATCCTGGCCACCAACACATCATCAATCCCGATTGGTCGGATCGCAAGGCAGACAAAGCGGCCCGAAAAAGTGATTGGGATGCATTTCATGAACCCGGTGCCGCTTATGCAGCTGGTAGAAATCATCCCCGGCATTGCCACGTCGGATGAAACCCTTCAGATCACCTGGAATCTGGCTGAAAAATTTGGCAAAACACCCGCGAAAGCAAATGATTATCCCGGATTTATTGCCAACCGGATCCTGCTGCCGATGATCAATGAAGCCGTTTATTGTCTGTATCATAGCGTTGGAACCCGCGAAGACATTGATACGGTCATGAAACTGGGAATGAATCATCCCATGGGTCCTTTGGCGCTGGCCGATCTGATTGGACTGGATACCTGCCTGGCCGTCATGGAAACACTGCATGACGGTTTTAAGGATTCCAAGTATCGTCCCTGCCCGCTGCTGCGTAAATACGTCGAGGCCGGATGGCTGGGGAGGAAGACAGGCAGAGGGTTCTATGAATATGAATAAAAATGTAAAGTGCCTAAAGTGAGCTAAAATGAGCTAAAGTGCCTAAAGTTAAGGAGTCGCTATGCTCCATCTTTTAATAAAAATGATAGAATTCATCAACTTTAGGCATTTTAGGCATTTTCAATTTTAGTCATTTTATTACCTGGAGGAAATATGCCGCGAAGAAAGGTCGTCAAACAAGTTCCCGTAGGTAAAAAAATTAAAAAGGCCAGAACCAGCAAAAAAATAAGGCTTGATCAGCTGGCAAACGAAACGGGATTTTCCATCGATTATCTAAAAGATATCGAGTCCGGTAAAGCCATTCCGCCGGTCGGGGCTCTTTTGCAAATTTCCAGAGCGTTGGAGATTGACTCGGGTGCGCTTCTCAAGGAGCCGGAATCCCAGCTGGAAAGCCGCATTAAAGCCCACACCAAGCGAACCGAAAATTACGCCTACACAACCCTGACACCCGGTGCTGAAAATAAGCACCTCAAAGCATTTTCGGTGAGCGTCGACCCCCAGAAAGATCACAAGGGTGTCGGTTACCATCACGAGGGCGAAGAATTTGTTTACGTTCTGCAGGGCAAAATCGAGGTGGCTGTCGGTGAGCATATAAATATTCTTGATACCGGAGATTCCCTGCATTTTAACTCTGCTATTCATCATAATCTAAAAAACGTCAGCGATGAAACGGCAGAGTTGTTAGTCGTAATTTATTCACCTTAGCTCGTTACTGGCTTCTGGCCTCTTGCTGCTGGCTTCTTGTCTTTGGATCGACTATTTGCAAGAAGCGAGCAGCCCGTCGCCCGTCGCCAGAAAAGGACGTGGAGATATGTCTTTTAAGCTAACAGAAGAGCAACTCATGGTTCAATCCATGGCCCGGGACCTGGCCAGGACCGAGTTTGCCCCCAAGGCCATGGAACGTGATAAAACCAAGGAGTTTCCGGCCGACAATTTGAGCAAACTGGGTGAATTGGGGTTAATGGGAATGATGGTACCACCTGAATACGGTGGTTCCGGCGCGGATGCCGTGAGTTATGTCCTGGCGCTTTCCGAGGTGGCCTATGCCTGTGCTTCAACGGCGGCGGTGATGTCGGTTCATAATTCAATCGTCTGCGAGAGTATCTTGCGTTATGGTAGCGAGGACCAGAAAAAGCGTCATCTTACAAAGCTGGCAACCGGGAAGATCATCGGCGCATTTGCCCTAACCGAACCGAATGCCGGTTCCGATCCCTCCAGACAGACAACCAAGGCTGTTTTTGATGGCGACAGTTACCTACTCAATGGCAGCAAAAGATTCACGACCACGGGAAAAAATGCCGACGTTATTATCGTAACTGCAAAAACCGATGAGAAATTGCGCCATCGGGGAATCAGTGCATTTATCGTAAAACAAGGAACCCCCGGATTGACGGTCGGCCCCTTGGAAGACAAAATGGGACTGCGCGCATCCGACACCGTCGATCTTATTTTTGAAGATTGCCGCATTCCGGCTAAAGAACGATTGGGAAACGAAGGCGACGGATTCCTGATCGCCATGACAGGTCTTGACGGCGGACGCATCGGAATTGCCGCCCAATCGGTGGGCGTTGCCCAGGCCGCATTTGATGCCGCGGTTCAGTACGCTCAGGAAAGGGAGCAGTTTGGCCGACCGATTTCAAAGTTTCAGGGGTTACGCTGGATAATGGCCGACATGGCAACTGAAATTGAGGCAGCCCGACTGCTGACGTTTTCCGCCGCCGAAATGAAAGATCGTGGGGAGAACTACACGGCCCAGGCCTCCATGGCCAAGCTGTTTGCCTCGGAAATGGTGAACCGCACCACCGCCAAAGCCCTGCAAATGCATGGCGGATACGGCTTTACCAAGGAGTATCCGGTCGAGCGCTTTTACCGGGATGCCCGGGTATTTACCATCTATGAGGGAACCTCTGAAATTCAACGTATCGTTATTTCAAATCATATCCTCAAAGACAAAAGAAAGCCATAATTCTGTCGTATTTGTGATATAATAAAGTGGATTTATTATTCCAAACATGACCGGAGGAAGGAGTTTTTTATGGCATCATCAGAAGAAATTAACCGTATAAATAACGATATACCGGACAAAATATTGGTGGAAGTGGCGGCATTTCCCAGTATGCCGCGAGCAGGGTTTAAGTTGAGGGCTCTTCTCAACAAAGTGGACGTAGAGCTAACTGAAATAGAAGAGATCTTACGTCACGATCCGGGGCTTGCCACCAATGTTCTTAGGTTGGCTAATTCCGCTTTTTTTGGATTATCCCAAAAAGTTGGATCTTTAAAGCAAGCAGTTATGTTATTGGGCGTCAAGCGGTTTGCCCAAATTGCAGTCAGCGCAAGTATGAGCAAAACTATGGAGAACGCCGTTGAAGGATATGACTTATCCCCCGGAGAACTATGGCACCACTCAATTGCGGTATCAAATACGGCCGAAGCTTTAGCCAAAAATAGAAAAATAGATAGAACTGATGATGTTTTTACCCCGGCCCTAGTCCATGATATGGGGAAACTGGTTTTAGACAAATTTGTGAAAGAAGATCTGCAAAAAATCAAAAGTATTACTTCCAAGGCCGTACCTTTGGAGGTAGCCGAACAGATGGTCTTGGGAACTGATCATGCTGAAATCGGAGCCCTAATCTTAGCCAGATGGTCCTTTCCCATGGATATTGTTAATGCGGTTCGCTGGCACCACAATCCGGAAAATATCAAAGATTCAAAAATACAATCAGATATTGTCTATCTATCTAACCAAATTTGTCAATCTAATGCTGGCGGTAATTCAGATAGTGGGCAGATTGCCATGCCATCGTCTGTGGTGCTAAAACGCCTGGGAATTAAGTTGGATCAATATAAAGCAATGGCTGAAAAAACTCGTAGCTGGATGAAAAAATTATCCAATACGTTAACCTTTGAGTGATTTGATTCAGATGCTGATATCTGGCCTCTAGTAGAAAAG
>Ga0209165_10000864_pt1 | contig 10229 bp, 8 predicted proteins | sample tdAd001_FD_187122 | JGI IMG/M metagenome (GOLD analysis project Ga0209165, IMG submission 187122) | Marine sediment microbial communities from the Atlantic coast under amendment with organic carbon and nitrate - tdAd00.1 (SPAdes)... | ecosystem: Environmental > Aquatic > Marine > Coastal >... | reverse complement strand
GGTGGTTGGCATGCTTGGCGGTACCGTGTCGCTGATCGGCGGGCACGGGACGGCCATTGCCTGGTCACCGCGAATCGCAGAGGACTTTGGGATTACCAACGCCATGGAGATTGGTATCGCCTGTGCCACCTTAGGTCTTATTCTTGCAAGCCTGATGGGTGGGCCCATTGCAAAATTCCTCATCACGCGGCACAAGTTGACCCCGGCAAAGGTAGAGCCGCTGGATATTGGCGCCGCACATGAACAGAAAGGCAAGCAGGGGATCGACAGTATGGACTTCCTGGATGCAATTTTTGCCATTCATGTAAGCGCCATTTTTGGCCTGCTGATCAACGAAGGACTGGAGGACCTCGGGCTCAAACTGCCGCTGTTCGTGACCTGCCTGTTTGCCGGAATACTGATCACCAACCTGATCCCGAAATCTTTTCCTCGCATCTCCGGCAGGTCATGGCCGAGCCGCAAACCGGCCATTGCCCTTATTGCCGATGTATCACTGGGCACCTTCCTGGCGATGTCACTGATGAGCATGCAGTTGTGGACGCTGGTCGATCTTGCCGCTCCTATCCTTACCATTCTCGGCGCGCAGTTTTTGATAGCGGTCAGCATCACAGTGTTCGTGGTGTTCCCCCTGATGGGGCGCACCTATGATGCCGCCGTTGTCTGTGCCGGCTTTGGCGGAATCTCACTGGGTTCGACGCCTACCGCCATGGCGAACATGTCGGCCGTGGCAAAGCGCTACGGTGCATCGCACCAGGCCTTTGTGATTGTCCCGCTGGTGTGCGCATTTTTCATTGACCTGGCGAATGCCGTGCTGATTCCCTTCTTCCTGGGACGCTTTTAGCTGAGCTGAGACATGCTGCGCAAAAAAAGGCCGGTGTCGTTACTCAGGGAAACGACACCGGCCTCATTTTTGTGTTAGCTGTCAAGCAGTTTTACATGGCATCCAGTGCCTGTTTATAGCCGTCACACGCTGCCGCATCAGACGGGTTTTTGTTCAAACATTTTCTGTAGTCTTCCACTATCTCCGCTTTTTGCTTGTTTATCTCCGTCTCGGAATTGGATGCTTCTTCCGCAGCCCTTGCTGCATCTTTGTGTGGATTGCTGCATCCCGTTAGTCCCGTCATCATGAGGGTGAAACAAACACCGGCAATTATCTTGCGTACCATTTTATACTCCCTGTCCAGATTGAAATTTCGGGGGCAGTATATCCAATTCAGGGCCTTGCCGGAAATCAGTGCGCTGTCCCCGCGAATTGCAGCTGATATTGCTTGCCTGTTCTGTTTCAATTTCTTCTCCATATCATTACTATAGTCAGTCTAATACTGCTTCTGTCATCGGATTCGTGATCCCGTTCCATGTTTGGTTTCAATACTCCCGGACAGATATTTTCAGATACGTCACAGGAGGTGAAATAAATGAGATTCCCCGTTAAGCCATTCACGATGATTACTCTGCTGCTGTTTTCCGCAAGTACCGCTTTTGCCAATGAACTCTATATCTACCCGGCAAAGGGACAGTCTTCCGAACAGCAGGAAAAGGACAAGTTCGAGTGCTACACATGGGCCAGGAATGATACGGGCTTTGATCCCATGGCCGTGCCCACGACAACGAGTGCAGCACCCAGCAGCCAGAGGAGCTCCGGAGGGGCAGCCAAGGGCGCCCTCGGTGGTGCAGCCCTGGGCGCGATTTTTGGCAGCAGTTCAAGAACAACCAAGCGCAGTGCCGTGGCCGGTGGTGTGCTCGGCGGGGTACGACAGTCTTCCAAAAACAGGCAGGTTGACCAGGAGCGGCAACAGTGGGAGCAGAAGGAATCTGCCAACTATGCCAATAATCGCAATAACTACAATCGTGCCTATTCGGCCTGTCTTGAAGGACGTGGCTATACCGTCAGGTAAGTACAGGTCGGTTCTATTTGTCAAAGAATTTTATTGGAGGTTCGTAACATGAAAGGAATAACAGGATTGATCGTCTTTGCCGGTACGATGTTGTTGAGCAGCGTAGCCATGGCTGGAGATTTCGATGGCAGCAAGCTGCTGGTATGTACAAACCAGCAGGTCAATGAATGTGTTTACGGGGAACGCTGCAAAATGGTGGCACCAATGAGTATCAATCTCCCAAACTTTTTTAATGTCGACGTTAAAAAGAAGGTGATCACCGGCAAACACGACCATGGACTGGATGCCAGCACCCCGGTGGAACGGATTGAGCATCTTGACGGCAAGCTGATGCTGCAGGGTGCCGACGATGGCCTGCCAGATGTGCGTGATGGCATGGTATGGAGCATGGCAATCGATGAAGCCAATGGCCGGATGTCATTGACAGCCTCCGGTGACGGTTTTGCAATCGTGGCTTTCGGTGCCTGCATGGTCAGGTAGCGCGATACCTTTACTAATACAAGGTAGCCCGGATAGAGCGCAGCGAAATCCGGGAGAGCTTGTTCCAGACGGGCCTGGCTTTTCTGTCAGCCGCCTCAGTATTGTTATTGCCACGGTACACTTTCGCTGCAGGGTTTTATTTGAAACAAGTTCCCCGGATTACGTTGCACTCCATCCGGGCTACACACTGATTGGTGCGCACGGCGCACCCTATGTTGGTAATACATCAAGGAGAAATAAAAATGATCAGAATACTATCCATTATTCCGGCGCTTCTGCTGGCACTATCTACAACGATTTCGTTTGCCGAAGAAATGCCCACCGATAGACCGGGTAGAGCGGCTGCAGGGCTGGTCAGTATCTCGGCGGTCGTTGAGGCTGTTGACCTCAAGGCACGCACGGTGACCTTGAGAACCGAGGACGGCAACGTGGTCACCATGGAAGTGACCGAGGAGGCGCGCAATCTCGACCAGGTCGAGGTCGGCGACATACTCGAGGTCGAGTACTACGAATCGATTGTCATCTTTACCCAGGATGCAGAAGGTGATCTCACGCCCGAGGCCAAGGTAGCCGCCAAACGGACACCAAAGGGTGACAAGCCCGGTATGGCCGTCTCTGAAACCGTGACCATCAAGGTGGTGGTCGAGGCCATAAACCACGACACGCGTGTCATTACACTGAAAGGCCCGGAAGGAAAGACCATGACGAAGCGCGTTGATGACAGCGTGGAACGCCTCAACGAAGTGAAGAAGGGTGACGAGATTGTGATTCAACTCACTACTGCATTGGCAATCACGGTGAGGGAACCCTGAGTGCCTGCGCGATATATCATCTGGCAATAATAATTGAAAAAGGAGTCTGCCATGACGAATAGCAAATCAACAATTATCTATGTCGTGAGTTTCTTTTCTGCTATCGCCTTTGGGATGGCGACTGCTGAACAGGCTCCAAAGGAATGGTCGCGTACCCAGCCGTTCCCGGTGCATGATGTCTACTACCCGGGCACAGAGGCACTGGCACCGGATGAAATGCGAGTCATCGCCTGTGGCACCGGCATGCCGACGCCGCGCCTTAAACAGGCCGCCGGCTGTTTCCTGGTCGAGCTCGGCAATGGTGAGAAGTTCATCTTCGACATGGGCGAGGGCTCGTACGAACGCATCGCGGCACTGGGTATTCCACTCGACCAGCTCGACAAGGTATTCCTGGGTCATTTGCACCTCGACCACGCGGGTGACTTCCCGGCATTCTATTTTACCGGCCCGGTCAATAACCGGCTGCAGCCGTTACGCTTATGGGGCCCCAACGGTATGAAGCCGGAATGGGGCACCAAAGCCTGGGTCAAAAACATGGAAGAAATGTGGGCCTGGGAGAAAGCTACCCGCGGCTCGGTCGTTGACCCGCGCGGCCTCAAGCTTGAAGTCAACGAGTTTGACTGGGAGGCTGTCAACAAGGTTGTCTTTGACGAAAAAGGGGTCGTGATCCGCACACTTCCGGCCATTCACGGCGAACAGTCGGTAAGTTTCATCCTGGAGTGGAAGGGGCTGAAGTTTGCCTTCTCCAGCGACACGCTGCCCACAACAGGCTGGCGCGACCATGCCGTGGACGCTGATCTTGCAGTACACGAATGCTTTCTCCCGCCGGAAATGATGATGTCAAAACTCGGCATGACTGCATCGGAAGCGATCTTCGTCGGTACCCAGGCGCATACCTCGGCACAGGCCTTCGGCAAGATCATGTCCCTGACCAAGCCACGGTTGGCTGTTTGCTACCATTTCCAGAACGATCATGACACGTCCATGGCCGTCTATTCCGAGATCCGCAAGACCTATGACGGACCTCTTGATCTCGCGCAGGATTTCATGGTCTGGAATGTGACAAAGGATGAAATTCGCACCCGTATGGCCGTGCCGAATCACGAAAGCTTTCCAACGCCGCCACAGCGGCAGAAGCAGCCACCGGATTCAATGAAGATCCTGGGTGCGATGTTCAGCGATACTACGCTTAATAGTGTTGAACCCGAGTCAGCGGCCGTTACCAACGCGCAGATCATGGAATTCAACAAACGCAACGGCACAGATGTGAAGCCGGGCCTGACAGCAGTCCCGTTTATGGATAAAAAGTAAACAGTACAGTAGCCCGGATAGAGCAAAGCGAAATCCGGGGCCGTAGCGGAAACAACTTTCCCGGATTTCGCTGCGCTCCATCCGGGCTACAAGCCAAAGGGAAGTGCAGGTGAGATTATCCATGATCGCCGCAACACCAATGTTTCGAAAATCAGTTCTGCTGTTAATCCCGCTGGTCGTTCTCGGTAATGCCTGTTCAAGGGGGCCAACCTACCCGGACCTGCGAGACAGTCACGATCCCGAACTTCAGGCGGAAATGGATGCAGCCCTGGCTGACCGCCCGCGGTTCTGGGATCGCGTAAAAAAACGTGATCTGACAGTGGTTATAGCTGACGTTACTGACCTGGAGCACCCCAAAGTCGCCTGGTACAACCCGGAACTGATGTTGTATGCCGCCAGTTTGCCCAAGATCGCGATTGCACTCGGAGCCATTGTTGAGGTCGATCTCGGTAACCTGGAACTTGATGAAGAGTTGCATCAGCAGTTAGTAAACATGATCAAGCGTTCATCCAACAAGGATGCAACGGCTGTATTTAACAAGGTCGGTGTTGAACGGCTGAAAGAAATTCTGCAGGACGAGCGTTACGGAAAACTCTACGATCCGGATCGCGGCGGTGGATTATGGTGTGGTAAATCCTATTCAAAAGACTCAAAGGTACAAAGGGATCCGCTAAAAAAACTCTCCCACGGTGCTTCCGCAATACAGGCTGCGCGCTTTTATTACGGTTACCTGAACGGCACCATCCTTGATCACAAGTATCAGCCCTTGTTGAAAGAGATGTTCGGCAACCCTGGTATCAAGCACAAGTTTGTCAAGGGACTGGAGGGGCGTGACGTGCAGATCTACCGGAAATCAGGTACCTGGGGTGACTTCCACGCGGATAGCGGTGTGTTTGTCCGCGATGATCTCACCTACATTGTAGTGGCCGTCAGTCAGAACCTGCCGACTGGCGGTAGCGACGGGGTGACCGGCATTCGGATGATTGATGACCTGATGCTGGAGCGTGCTGCCCGCCGCAAATCTAAATGAAGTACCGTAGCCCGGATTTCGCTGCGCTCTATCCGGGCTACATGCTTGTCGGGGCGGCCTGCTTGCGTTCCTCTTCCCGGATCAACTTGATCAAGTCCTGGTATTCGGGTGATGCCTGCAGCAGCCGGTGGCCGGCTTCAATCAGGTTGTCGACTTCCTCGTCCGGTAATGAAAAGCTGGTCGCCATGTTGTTGAATATGAACCGCTGCCTTTCATCGGCAATGCTTTCAAAGTCAATCTTTACGAAGTAGGACTTTACCGGGTTGCCCTGGCTGGAAAGCTCCTCAGTCCATTTCGCCAGGCTCTTCTCAAGAAGGATCTCTGACTCAAGGTTGTAGCGCTTGATCTGCGTACCGCTGACGGCTTCCACTACCGTGGTGGCAGAGGGTGTCTTGTTCTCCCTGTCCATTGGTCTTACGGTGCTGGTTTCTGCGTTTACCAGCATAATGATAATGAAGCGGGGCATATGCTCGAGTCTTTTGGCAGCCTGCAGTGCACCTCCTGCGTATTCAATATTGTCATACAGGGAACGGATGCCCAGGTTGTCCGTCACACCACCATCGACCAGGTGTATAAAACGCCGGTTTTCCTTGTCGAAGTAGGATTCGATGCCCTCCGACAGGACGCGTACCCGCGGGTTATCGGTTGACCCGGGTGCGGCATAATAGTCTTGCCATTGCTCTTTATTCAGTTTGCAGCCTGTATGGTTTTCGAGGGTGACCGGTGCAAAGGCAACCGGGACTGCCGATGAGGCAGTCACGGCACGGGATACGCTAAAGCTGGACAGGTCTGAGCAGATCAGGTTGAAGTACCCCTGGTTAAAGGAAAAACGCTGTCCGATACCGAGGTCTGTGGCGTTGATGACGATCTCCGGGCCTTCGTGTGCCTGGATATCACTGAACGTTGCGTGCTTGAAAATCTGCCTGTCATAGTAATCAATCGCCATTTCGGTCCGGTTGAACCTGGTGGTGATCATTTTTATCCAGTTGATCGGATTCAGCAGGCCGTTGATCAGGGTACGTTGGATGTTCTGGCGCAGGAATGCTTCCTCGTAGTCTTCAAAAATACGGTCGCCGTGCAGTCCATAGTAGGCCGCTGTAAAGCTGCCGCCGGATACGGAAGTGATCGAATCAACCTCGTCGAGTAATCGGATTTCCCTGTCATTAAAAACGTAGCTTGTTTCACGCAGTTCTTCCAGCACGCCGTAGGAGAGGGCGGCCGCGCGGGTGCCACCGCCTGAAAAAGCCAGCATGAACACGACATCATTGGAACGCTGACCGGATATGTCTGCGCTGCGTTGTTCACGCAGGGTGGGTTTTGGCTCGGTAATGGCTTCATTTCTGATCCGTGCACTGGAGGCGCACCCGGAAAGCAGGATGAAACAGACGGTCAGCGTGACCAGCCTGGTTGGTGAGATAAATTTTGATCTGTCAAAGTACATGTAATAACGCTACAGTCATTGCATAAACCCGAGAACCCGCTCGGTCAGGTAGTCATGAAACGGGTTATAGCGCAGCCGCAGGAAATAGTTGTCGGGAAACAGCAGCTGGTTGCGTTCGCCGCGAATAGAGACATTGCCGAGGGTGATCCAGGGATAATCATGGCTTTCCGTGGCCGGGCCACCGTAGAACGGATCATCCGGTGGAAATGGCAGGGCCACGTGGGATAGGGAGAAAACACCCATCGGCCATTCCAGCTGCAAGGGATCATGTGTGATGTCGCTGTCTCCCGCCAGCCGGAACAGGGCTTCAACGGAACGCGAATCCGAATACCTGTTGGTCACCAGGGTCAGGTCGTAGGTCTTGTTCGTCTCACCGACCAGCTTTTCCAGCCGTTGCCGCGGATCGTGTGCGAGCAGGGCCTGCGTCTCGGCTCGCCGATCCACATCGAACAGGACCAGTTGATGTCCTTGATCGCCAAGGCGGTCATACAAGACACGAATCAGGGTTGACGGCGGCACCGTGGCGTCCACCACGGACATGAATGCCAGTACCCCTGGAAACTCATCATTGCGGCCGGCATTCTTCAACGATTCAAGGCCCAGCCCGATTCGCGTGGTGAGTTGATAGATCTGGTCCCCCGCGTTGACGGCAAATGAACCGTACTTGTACGGGTCAAACTCCAGTTCAATCGAGTTCCACGCCAGCTTGTCGAGCCCGATCAATCGACCGAGGCTGGCCTGCCAGCTTGCATACGCGGCAACGCCGGAAACGCCAATGGCCGGTGACAACAGTACCAGGCCATCTGGTACCGGGAGATTGTCCTGCTCCAGTGACGCAAGGGCATATTCGACCGACAATGCCGCGCCGTTGGAGTATCCGAACACAAACAGGGGCTGGTCCGGGCCGGCCTTTTCGGCCACATGTGTTGCGGCAATCCGCACAGCGGCGGCCCAGTCTTCCCATTGTGTATCGAGCAGGCCGGAGGGCGCCGTGCCATGTCCGGGAATGCGCAGCCCCACGACATGGTAGCCACGCTGGTACAACAGCTCACCCAGCGACCTCATGCTGTAGGGTGAGTCCGAGAGGCCATGCAACAGGAGCACGCCACCCACAGGTTCGTCGGGCGCCAGCTCGAAAGTCCGGTTCCAGTTCTGTGGGAAACTTTCCGGGTCCATCATGCTGTCGGCAGAGTAGCGGATGACCTGGCGACGGTCTGCGGGGTCTATACGGTCGTAGACCTGTTCCCTGAGCTGGTCAAACAGGTGCTCTTCAAGCCGCAGGTAGTCCTCAAAATCAACAACTTCTTCATTGCCGGCGGTGTATTCGGCGTCCAGCACGGTCTGGTGCCAGACCTTGAGGTCCGGGCGCGCATCCAGCATATAAGTATAGCCACCAACCAGGATGACGGCGCTGCCGAGCGCTGCGTAGATAATCGCAAAGAAAAGGTGTCGTACAAGTCGCATCTGGATGTCCCGGTATTCCCCGTAGCCCGGATGGAGCATAGCGGAATCCGGGGGCTTTCACCAAACGGGGCCCCGGATTTCGCTTCACTCAATCCGGGCTACACGGTATGGTTCTTCCAATGAATACAATACTTTTTACCCTTCTTGCAGGGCTTGCACTGTTTGCATCCGGAGTGGCAAGTGCCGCGCAGTCTACCCAGTTCGTCGGACGTTCTGTGTGTGCCGACTGTCATGCGGACCAGCTTGATTTATGGTCCGGTTCCCATCATGACCTGGCGATGCAGCCGGCCAGCGTGGAAACCGTTCTCGGTGATTTCGATAATGCCAGTCTGACCCACTATGGTGTGCAGTCCTCCTTTTACAGAAAGGACGGCAAGTTCATGGTGCGAACGGAAGGGGCAGACGGCAAGCTGCAGGACTACGAGATCAAGTACACCTTTGGCGCAGATCCCCTGCAACAGTACCTGATCGAATTTCCCGGTGGCCGTATGCAGGCCTTGAGCCTGGCCTGGGACGCGCGTTCGAAGGAGCAGGGCGGTCAGCGCTGGTTTCACCTCTATCCGGATGAAAAGATTGCCCATGACGACGAGCTGCACTGGACCGGGCACAGCCAGAACTGGAACAGCATGTGTGCGGAGTGTCATTCCACCCGCCTCGAAAAGAACTACGACCCCCTCAACAAGACCTTTGCTACAAGCTGGTCGGAAATCAATGTCTCCTGCGAGGCCTGTCACGGTCCCGGGTCTGAGCACGTGGGGTGGGCAAACCACAAGCCGGGATGGGAGAAGCTGGATGCGAACAAGGGCCTGGTTCTTTCGCTTGATGAGCGCAAGGACATCCAGTGGAAAACAGACCCCGAAAGCGGGAGCGTATCCCGCAGCCAGCCGCGCAGTGGTGAGAAGGAAATCGAAATGTGCGCGCGTTGTCATTCAAGGCGCAGCCCGATAAGCGGTGATTATGCGCATGGTGAACCGTTACTTGATCACTACCTGCCACGGTTGCTGGACGAGGGGATGTATTTCGCCGATGGCCAGATGGATGATGAGGTGTACGTGTACGGATCGTTTCTGCAGAGCAAGATGTTTCACGCCGGCGTGACCTGCAGTGATTGTCACGAGCCACACAGCCTGGCTTTGAGAGCCCCCGGTAATGGCGTTTGCCTGCAATGCCATAGTGCAAAAAAATACGATGCTAAAACCCATCACTTTCACAAGACCGGGTCAGAGGGCGCGAGCTGTGCCGAGTGCCACATGCCACCAAAGACCTACATGGTGGTTGACCCGCGTCATGATCACAGCATGCGCATTCCGCGCCCCGATCTTTCGGTGCAGTACGGCACACCCAATGCCTGCAACAACTGCCATACAGACAAGGATCCCGAATGGGCCGCCGAACAGGTCAAGGGCTGGTACGGTCATGTGCCGCAGGGTCTCCAGACCTGGACCGGGACGTTTGTGGCAAGCCGCAACGCGGACCCGCGTGCGAGTGAATCACTGCTGCAGCTGATTCGAGATACCAGGACACCGGATATCGCACGAGCGACCGCGCTGTCGCAGGTGTCTCCTTACCTGAACGCGCAGAACCTCGATATCCTGACGCTGGGTTTGTGGGACGAGGACCCCGCTGTGCGGGCCGCAACGGCGGGTATACTGGAACAACTGCCTGTCCAGTTGCGGGTACAGCTGGCGTTCCAGGTACTGGAAGATGATGTGCGGGCTGTGCGCATTGAGGCAGCGCGGTCGCTGGCAGCAATTCCGGCAGGTGATCTCAATGATAAACAACGGCGGTTGCTGGAA
>Ga0209165_10000863_pt1 | contig 10231 bp, 11 predicted proteins | sample tdAd001_FD_187122 | JGI IMG/M metagenome (GOLD analysis project Ga0209165, IMG submission 187122) | Marine sediment microbial communities from the Atlantic coast under amendment with organic carbon and nitrate - tdAd00.1 (SPAdes)... | ecosystem: Environmental > Aquatic > Marine > Coastal >... | reverse complement strand
AGAGTTTTAGTTTTACAAGTTTGAATCCTTTTCTTTCAAACCTTACAATTACCTCACCAGTGAGATTTCTAGCTACTGCATCAGGTTTTACAATGAAAAGTGACTGTTCGGTCAACGCTTCTTTTGTTTAATTCCGCCTTTAACGTATTTTTTAGTCCACTTTAGTTTTCTTGGATCACGTTTTAGTTCAAGGGCATTTTTTTTACATTTAGCAGAACAAAACCATAAAACGGTTCCATCATTTTTTGCAAACATAGTTCCTGATCCTTTTGCAACTGTTCTATCACAAAAATTACATGGTTTTACTAAAAGACTCATTTATTTCACCTATTTGATCTTCTTTGCTTCTCTTTCTGTCTCTCGTAGCATTAGAATTTCTCCTACTCTTACAGAACCTTTTACATTTCTGGTAAGAATTCTACCGCGGTCTTTACCATCAAGAACTTTAACTCTAACTTGAATAACTTCGCCGGCAATTCCTGTTCGGCCAACAATTTGAATAATTTCAGATTGAGTTACTTCGTCAGTTGTAGCACTCATTGATCGGTCTTACCACCTTTAATTTTAGCAATTGATGATACAACCTGGTCTACAATATGTTGTGCATCACCAGCATCCAAAATTGCTGCAGCGGCAGAGGTAATGTCAATACCTAAAGATTTTCCTAATTCTTGTTTGTTTGGAACAAATGCATATGCTGCACCTTGTTCTTCACATAGAATTGGAAGATGTGCTACTACCTCAGGTGGTTCTACATCTTCGGCTATAACAATTAGTTTACTGGTACCGCGTTCGATTGCTTTAGTGGCCTCATTTGTTCCTCTTTTTACTTTACCACTAGTAGATGCAACTCTTACTGCCTCTAGAATTGGATTAACCAAATCCTCTGGCGTCTCAAATTTTACATAATAAGCTTTACCCATACATTATCACCCTTAGAGATTATTCTCCATTCCCATCATGCGAGGGATTGGTTTTAAAAGTGTTATCTGGAAATGATTGACTTTGCTTTTTGGAGGTAATCTGACATTAGTGAGTCTAGTTTTTCTTGGGATTCAGATTCTCCATAGATTCTAATTATGGGTTCTGTTCCACTTGGTCTAATCATCACCCAGTTCTTTGGATTATTTGAAATTTTTATTCCATCAGTGGTATCTGAATTTGGAAACTCTTCTTTTAGGGAAAGAATCAATTTTTTCGCGTCTTCTGAAGAGCAATTTACTTTATCCTTTGTAGTAAAAGATGGTGGAAGAGCGTTTACTTTCTGAGATAATGATTCTTCTGATGAGGCCAGTAAATCTAGCATTAATGCTAGAGTCATGCATCCATCTCTTACTTGATTGTGAGGACCAAACATGAATCCACCATTTTCTTCAAATCCAATAAGAGCATCAATTGGCACCATTTTGCGAGAAACTTCAACGCTTCCAACTTTGGTTCGAATCACTTTAGAATTAAATTCACTGGCAATATTTTCAATATTAGAGCCAGAATTCAAACAAGTAACAACTGTAGATTCAGGGTTTTTTTGTAAGATGTGTTTTGTCAAAACTAGTGCAGATTTATCTCCAGTTAGAATTTTGCCGTTATTATCACAGAAAATACTTCTGTCACCATCCCCATCAAATGCAATTCCAAGGTCTGCATTGTTTTCCTGAACAACTTTGGAAAGAACTTGTAGATTTTGAGGAGTTGGTTCTGAACCTCTACCAGGAAATGAACCATCAATTTTTTCATTTATTAAAAATATTTCACATTCTAGATTTTTACAAAAAATTGGAGCAGATACTGCTTGTGCACCATTTCCTAAGTCTAGTACAACTTTGAATTTTTTAGATTTAATTTTTTCTGAATCAATGTGGGATAAAATTCCCTGAACATAAACTTCAATTGCTTTTTTCTCTATGCCTGTAACTCCCCATTTGGGAGGATTTTTTATCCAAGTTTTTTCAAGATAGATATCTTCAATAATTAATTCATCTTCTCTAGGAATTTCTACTCCATCTTTTGCTGCAGGTTTAATTCCATTGTATTGAGGAGGATTATGTGATGCAGTAATCATTATTCCTCCTTTATAGCCTAATTTTTTTACTGCGTATTCAAGACAAGGAGTTGGAACAAGTCCTGCATTGTTACAATCTATTCCACAATAGTTTAATGCCGAACAAATGGTTTTAGTAATAATCGGACTTGAATCTCGTCCATCATAACCAACAAGAATTGGTCCCTCTTTGAAATAGGTTGCAATAGCTAATGTCATGTCATGAACAAATTCTAGTGAGAAATCTTCCTTGAAAACACCACGAATTCCGTTTGTTCCAAAAAATTTTGCCATGCGAATGTTCAATAATAGATAAATTTGTGTCTAGCGGCAAAATCGTTGCGGGAGTCGCCCAGCCTGGCCAAAGGCGTAGGGCTTAGGACCCTATCTCTCAGGAGTTCGTGGGTTCGAATCCCACCTCCCGCACTCTAAATCTTAATTTTCTGTGAATGATTAATAATGAGAAAATATTCATCAAAAAAGTCTTGAAAAAAACCGTAATTGGAATTACAGTGGTTGGAAAAGACAGGGAAGGTATTGTTGCAACTTTTACCAATTTTGTGTTCTCCCAAAGTGGAAATATTGAAAAAGTAAATCAAAATGTTATCAAAGGTCTATTTGGAATGTATTTGGAAGCATCTTTCACAAATAAAATTGATGTAAATAATTTTGATTCTGAAATTCAAAAACTCGCTAAAAAAGAAAAAATGGATGTAAATACACATCATGAAACTAATACTGAAAAAAATATTGCAGTATTTGTAACAAAAGAATCACTTTGTCTTGAAACAATACTAACAGCTGCAAATAAGAAATCGCTGAAAGGAAATATTTCAGTTATCATAGCAACTGAAAAAACACTTGAACCCCTAGCAAAAAAATCAAAAATTCCTTTTATCACTATTGAAGAGAAAAATCAAGAAAAAGCTGAAGCAAAAATTATAGAGATTTGTAAAAAATATAATGTTGATCTAATTGCGCTTGCAAGATACATGAGAATACTTACACCAAACTTTGTTTGGAGATATCCAAATAGAATTATCAATATTCATCCATCTTTACTTCCAGCATTTGCAGGAGCATTAGCATATGCACAAGCTTATGAAAGAGGGACGAAGATTATTGGTGTCACTTCTCATTATGTAACTGAAAATTTGGATCAAGGACCAATAATTTTCCAAGATTCTTTTGATGTTAATCCAAACGATTCACTTGAGGAGATAAAGGTGAAGGGACAAAGATTAGAAGCATCTACTTTGCTTAAAGCCATAAAAATGCACTTGGAAAACAAACTAGAGGTTCGCTGGAGGAAGGTTCACATCAAATCTAAGTGAATCAGATGGCAGAAATCAAATCATTCCTAGATCCTCAATTAAGAAAGATCATTAACAGTAAAAAGCATGTTGCAATTATTCCTGTAGGGTCAATAGAGCAGCACGGTCCACACCTTCCAATATCAACAGATTCTGATATTGTGACTGAAGTATCAAAGAGAATATCTAAAAAAAATAACTTTTTGTTGCTTCCAACAATTAACTATGGAATTTCAAATGAACATGCACCCTTTTTTAATTTGAGTTTAAAAGAAATAACACTTCAAAAGATTCTTTCTGATTTGTGTTTTTCTCTTTTTGAAAATAACATTAAAACTATTTTTATTATTAATGGGCATCACGGGAATCTTAATGCAATAAAAAACATAGATAAAAAATTAGGAAAAACTTTAAAAAATAAGATCAAAGTTTTTGCCTTTTCTTATTGGCATTTTATGGAAAGAGATTTTGATCATGCTGGATTTGTAGAGACATCATTAATGCTAGCAATATCAAAGGAGGTGAAAATGAATTTAGCTCAAAAAGGCCTCATTACTGATGGAATGAGTAAACGAGAGATCGATAAACTGGGAAGAATGGCATCAAAATCATTTCCTAAAGTTACAAAAAATGGGATATGGGGAGATCCAAGAAAAGCCACAAAAAAAGATGGACAAAAAATATTTCGTGAAATAATAGGAAATTTAGAAAAAAAGTGTCAAACTTGCCTTACTGGGCATGATTCAAAGTTTTACCAATGAAATTTTAATATAATCCCTCAATATCAAAGCCAATAAGTGAAATAGATGTCCGTTGATATGGCAGTAAAAGTATTGGATGAGAGTATCAATCAAGTAGTATTGATAAAACTCAAAGGTGGAAAAACCCTTAGAGGTAATTTACTCGGTTTTGACCAACACATGAACCTGCTACTTGATTCTTCAGAGGAAATTCCTATTGAGGGCGATTCTAAGAGTCTAGGAACCATCGTTGTAAGAGGAGATAATGTAGTTATGATTTCTCCCCCACCAGCAAATTAGGTGATTTGAAATGGTAAAAGGCACAACTTCTATGGGAGGCTTTACTAAGAAAAAAGTTCACATTAGATGTAGAAGATGTGGTAAAAACTCCTTACACAAACGCCATCATGAATGTGCAAGTTGTGGTTTTCCAGAGGCTAAACGCAGAAAGTATTCCTGGATTAAATGGTATACATAGATGCAAGAAATTGCTATTATTCTTAGTTCATTAGCAGGTGTTGCAACAGCTGCAGCAGTTAGAAAAGCTCCAAGAAACAAACAACAACTTTTGAGTATTGGTGCTAGCTCACATATCAAAAGTCAAATTAGTTCTTTAAAAATTGAAAAAGATATACTTACAAAAACAATTTCTAGACTTTACCAAACTGATTCAGATCTTTCAAAGATTCATCGAGATAAATTATTGGTAAAGTATCAGCATCAATTAGGAATTATCTTAGCAAAGTTAGAAAAACTTGAAGATGCAAGTAAACATCCAGACTTAGGTCCAGTAGGAGATGGTTTGATAACTTTGATGGATCAAAAACTATCTAAATTAGATGATAGGTTGTATGAATTGTCATCAAAGATTACAACTGCAAATATTTCAATTCCTGAAATTAAAAAAGAGAAAATATCTGAAATTACTAATACAGCATCAAAGTCTGAGGTAAAACAAGAATCACAAATCGAGATTAAACCAAAAAAGAGTATTTTTAACTTTGAGAAAACAAATTCTAAAAAATCTGAACCAGTAGTTATTCCACCTACCAGTTCACGACAATCATTTGAACTAACCACATTAACCAAATTATCAAAGAAAGAACCAAAATTCCCATTATTTGAAAAACAAATAAAGGCAAAAGAAGAAATTATAAAAGAAGTAATTCTACCAGAGCCAAGAATTCAAGAGAAAATTGAAATTTTACAAACAAACACTGTTCAAAAACCTATAGTAAAATTTGAAACAAAACCAGACATTACAAAAGAAGTAGAAAAGATTACCCAATTCAAGGCTCTTCCGGGCCCTCAAAAAGAAAAACCAAAGGATACTGTAAACATTGAAGATGACTTTGATGATGATGACACTGATGATTTAGATAAAATCAAAGGAGAGATTATGAATGTGCTCTCCAAGCTTGACCAAGCAGAGGTAGAGTAATTGTCTTACGATAGTGCCATAATGGCATTATCAAAAGATGCATTGAAATTTGTAAAAGATGATTATGTTATAGGTCTTGGGAGTGGACGAGCAGCTACAACATTAGTAAAGTCACTTGCATTATTAATTAAAGAAAAAAAATATAACATTATAGGTGTCCCCACATCACTTCAAATAAAATTAATCGCACAAGAAAATAAAATTCCCATTGTAGAATCTGATCAAATTAGTCATATTGATCTAGTATTTGATGGTGCAGATCAAATTGACTCTCAAAATTTTGTGATTAAAGGGGGAGGAGGAGCTTTACTTCGAGAAAATATTTTGTTTAGTTTAGCAAAAAAAATCGTAGTAATGGCCGATAAAACAAAATTTGTCAAAAACTTTACTAGGACTGTCCCAGTTGAAGTTCATCCACTTGCAAGAAACTCAGTTACAAATACTATTCAAAAATTTGGAGGAAAATCCACATTACGTTCACTTGATAGAGGATATCCATTTTTTACAGAAAATGGAAATATTATACTTGATTGTGATTTTGGAACAATTAAAAATCCAAAAACATTGACACAAAAAATTAAACAAATACCAGGAGTGATGGAATCAGGAATATTTCTTAGAAAACCCGATGTTATCTATAAAGCAAAAACTGGTGGGAAATTTGAGATTATCTAGTTTGTAAACTGATTTTCATGTCTAATTGAATTCATAAATTCTGGATGTTCTAACATCATGTCTATCATTTGTTGTCTTAATTCAGTATCATCCATCATAAATTCAAGGATAGAATCCATTGTTTCATCTGTCATTAGTTCCATGTGTTGAGGGTCTTTGAGCATTATCTCATGCATTTGAGATCTCATTTTTTCATTTATCCAAATATGATGTATCATATCCTCCATAATATTTGGTCGATGAAAGCCTTGATGAGCCTGTAAATCTACTGATTTTTCTGGGCACCAAGAGCATTCATTTTTTCCGTGCATTCCAGAACTCATTTCTTGATTCATACTAGAACCTATCATTGGGTGATGAACAGATTCCATCCATCTAGGATGTTCTTGAAAAGAAATCATCATCTGATCATGTTTTTTCATATGCTTAATCATCTCTTCTCTTAATTCTAGATTAGTAGTCATTGGTCCCATAATGTTTGCCAAAAACTTTGGGTTTTCTTTAAGTTTTAAAACCAAATCAGACATTGATTGTTGCATTATTTTTGGGTCATTTTTCATCATCGTATGCCAATGACTCATTAATTGTGATTCAACAACCATGCCACCCATAAGATGAGTCATCATTTCTGGGCGCTTCATCAATTGTGATGAATCAAATTTTCCATAACCTCTATCAATTAGTTTCAAATATGTTGATGATGAGACACATGCAGGAGAGCCATTAGTTTTTTGTAATAGAATAAGACCATCTTTGCATGTTAAGATGTCAGGATCAGGTAATTGCTTCCACTGTTGTCTTGGAGGAAAAATTAGGTTTTCTTGTGAAAATGAGTTTTCAAATAGAAAGGGAGAAAAGGAAATACACAGAATAAGAGTGAATAGAAATGAGAAATTTTTATTATTCATATACACTGAAAGATTTTTTTGTTTAAATATTATTCGTAGAAATTTAAATTAAACAACAGAACGTTCCACAAGTTTTCCATATCCTAATTTCCCAATTACTTCAAAGTTTTCAGCAATTAGTTGTCCTCTTACAATTGTTTTTACAGGCCATCCTTTCAACTTCATTCCTTCATAAACAATATAATCTGAAAAACCACCAAACAAATCTGAAGAAACTTTGTTTTCTTTTTTCAAATCGATCATTGTGATATCAGCATCAGAACCTTTATCCAAAGTTCCTTTTTTTGGATACATTCCAAAAATTTGTGCTGCATTTAGGCTCGTAAATCGGACAAATTGTTCAATGGATATTTTGCCCTTGTTTACACCCTCACTTAGTAAAATTGGAAGGATGGTGCCAATCCCAGGAAATCCCGCCAAAGCATCCCATACATCTTCTCCCCCTAATTTCAATTTTATTTGGTTGGCAACATGATCAGTTCCAATGGTATCGATTTTGTTATTTGTTAATGCATCCCAAACTGCTTGGTTATCCTTTTGTGTTCTAATAGGAGGCATTACTTTGGCAAGATATCCTTGTTGTTTTTCATATGATAATGTAAGGTAGTGAGGACAGGTTTCAACAAAAATTTTTGTACCTTGTTCTCTTTCTTTTTTAATTTGTTGTAACGCTCTTTCTGATCCAATATGAACAAAATAAATTGTGCAGTCATAATCCCGTCCATACTTGCAAACAGTTTTGATTGCTTTTGCTTCAAATTCAGGTGATCTACTTTCAGACCATGCAGAAAGACCATCACGATTTTTTTCTTTTGCAGTTTTAATTCCACATGCACAAGATTCGTAATCTTCTGCATGAACCAAAACAGGGCACCCTAGAGAAGCTGCATTTCTTACAGTTTCTTCAACAATTTGATCATTAACATCAACTGTAACAGATTCTAATTCTGCCGTATATGGTGGCATATCCATATAGACATGACCTACATCACCCCCTAAATTCATGTAAATTTTAAATGATGTAATTCCTTTTTCAACACAATATTTCATTTCACTGATTTGTTGTTTTGAAAAAATTGATGCGTGAATTGCATAATCAATATGGTGATTTTTTGATGAAGCATCTAGTTGATCTTGTAAAGAAGACTGGAAAGAATTCCCTAAACGTAACATTCTCATCATTGTAGTAATTCCACCAATGGCTGCAGCATGCGATTCTGTTTTTGCTGCCTTGTCAATTGAGGAATATACTCCATAGTGTACATGAGTGTCAATCGGTCCGGGAATAGAAATCAGTCCATTTCCATTAATTTTTTGGTCACATGAAGGTAAATCATGCGTAAATCCAACAATTTTTCCATCATCAATAATGATATTTTTGTCAATAATTCCCTGAGGTAAAATTACATGAGAATCAGTAATTACAGTATCAAAGGTCATATGTTTTTTTTATCATGCAGTCTATTATGCGTTGAGATAAAGCATTAAAAAATAATAAAAAATTGATGAGAATAATCAGGACTGTTTTTTTGAAAAATAAATGTAAATTTTTTATTTGGATAATTTTGGTACCACAACTTTCTTTTCAGGAGCTGGAAGATAGATAAAAAAGGATGTGCCCTTTCCAGTTTCACTTTCAAGCCAAATCTTTCCTTTAAGTCCTTCAGCAATTCCTTTACAAATAACGAGACCTAAACCTGTACCTCCATGTTTTCTTGTGGCAGATGTATCAATTTGGTAGAATTTTTTGAAAATGTTTGATTGTTTTTCTTTAGGAATACCAGGTCCATTATCAGAAACGGAGAAAATTAAATTATTTTCCTTTAATTTTGCTTCAACAGATATTTTTCCATCTTTTGAAGGAACAAAGTCTACTGAATTTCGTATCAAATTGTCTAAAACTTGTCTTAATCTTTGTTTGTCAGAATTTAATTCCAAATTTTTAGGACATTTTACAGTAAAGTCAATATTTTTATTTTTCATAAGATGTTTACTATTTTCTTTTAATTCATCCATAAATTCATCAAGACTGAAATCAGTAATTAAAAAGTTCATCTTTTTCATATCTAATTTTTGAACATCAAGTAAATCACTAATTAAACGCTCTAACAATGTAGCGTTAGATTCAATCTTACTGATAAAATCAATTTGATCATTATTTAGTGTACCAAAGGTATCCACATCTTTTAGCATTTCACAATAACCCTTGATTGGAACAAGCGGTGTGTTTAGTTCATGAGTCATCATAGATGAAAACTCTTCTTTTTGAAGTTCTGATTCTTGTACATTTTTCAATGCTTCTGATAATTTTTCCTCTAAGATTTTTTGGGTTGTAATATCTGTAAGAATTGCAATAAATTGTTCAGGCTTACCATCATCGCCTAATAAAGGGGAAATTGTGGCTTTTGACCAATAAAAAGAACCATCCTTTGCTTTATTTTTAATATCTCCTTTCCATGATTTCCCATCAAGAAGGGTTTCCCACATATTTTTGAAAAATTCTTTATCATGATAGTAAGAATTGACAATCCGAGGATTTTCTCCTAAAAGTTCCTCTCTTGAGAATTTTGACACTTTACAAAAATCATCATTTACATAAACGATAGAGCCTTGAGTGTCTGTAATTAAGACATTTGCAGATTTGTCTAAAGCTTCTTTGAAGTTTGATAAATCCTCTTGTTGTTTTTTAATTAGATTCATATTTTCTGTAAGGGCTTTGTTTGAATCTTCTAATTTTCTAGTTTGAACTTTAACTAAACCCTTCAGGTTGTCTTGTGTTGATTTTACATATTGAAGTAGTTTTTCAAATCCATTTGTAAGTTGATCTAATTCATTATTGGAAGAATCTGATTTTTTATCCAGTTTGACATTAAAATTACCTTTACGAATTTCATTCATGGATGTACTTAATTTCTTAATTGGGTAAGAGATTGTCCTTGAAAAAAAGATTGCAAATATAACAATGCCTACTAATAATAGTGAAAATACCGTTAGTAGTTTAAATTGTAAATCATAGATGGGTGAAAATACATCTTCTAATTCAATTTCTCCTACTATACACAAGTTCTCATCTCCAAGTAATTTCATAAGACCAAGAACTTCATGTCCATCTT
>Ga0209165_10000860_pt1 | contig 10280 bp, 10 predicted proteins | sample tdAd001_FD_187122 | JGI IMG/M metagenome (GOLD analysis project Ga0209165, IMG submission 187122) | Marine sediment microbial communities from the Atlantic coast under amendment with organic carbon and nitrate - tdAd00.1 (SPAdes)... | ecosystem: Environmental > Aquatic > Marine > Coastal >... | reverse complement strand
TGGTCGCCACCAATAATGAGTAAATTACCGTAATGGTTCTTATGCGAATTGCGTTTGCGCGGTGGCGGTAGCTGACAGGAATCGATAACTTTTAACGCGGCCGGGATAGCTTGACGCCGGCTGGTAGTAACCCCGAGATCTTCATAAACCAGCTCACCGCAATAATCCGGACCGTCGGCAAGATACTGTCCGCTCTTGGCGCCGATGAAGGTTACCGTAAGTTGCGCCTCGACCGCGACCGGCTGAGGATTACCGGTGGAACCGTTGAGTCCCGAAGGAATATCGATCGCGACCCGGGGTACATCGCACTCGTTGATCGCGGCAATCAATTCCTGCCAATGGTCATCCAGTTCACGCTGCAAGCCGATGCCGAGTAAACCATCGACAATGACATCGCCGCATAATGCCTGTCCCTGCCAGTCTTCGTACTCACCTCCAGCCTGTTCCCATAATTGCCTGAAATGGCGGGATGTATCTGACTGGCGCGATAAATCACCCTGGATCAGCAGTTGCACTTCTACGCCCTGCCGGCGGGCAATAAGCGCCACCACGAAAGCATCGCCACCATTATTGCCAGCACCGGCAAACACGGTAATTGTCGATACCTCGGGCCAGCGCGCTACCAGTGATCGCCAGACGCGTTGCCCGGCACGTTGCATGAGCTCGATTTCAGCCAGCCCATCCTGCTCGACTGCGGCCTTGTCAAGTTGATATACCGTTTCCGGGAGGTAGAGTAACATGCTGAATTTATACCCTAGCATTCGCTGCAAAGCTACCATCATCGCCGATTTTATTGCGTCGCTAAATCGACGTCATGCTGCGGTTCTCCAACAAAGCACAGATATAGTCCTGATATACTCGCGGTTATAAAAAATACGGACCCGGCTTATGTCTATCCCGACTACCAGTTTTCATGTGAAATCAGACCAGGAACTACGTTCGCGGGTAAAACTGTTGGGTAAGCTGGTGGGTAACGTATTGCTCAAACATGAATCCGCAGAAGTTTTTCACGCGGTCGAATCGCTGCGCACCGGTTTTATCCAGTTACGCAAACGCGACAGCGAACCGCGGCGCAAGGCATTGATGCAGCTAATTACCGGACTCGACCCACAGGTTACCAGCCAGGTGGTAAGGGCATTCACGATGTACTTCAACCTGGTAAATATTGCCGAAGAGGACTACCTGCACCGCCTGCGCCGCGCTTCCGTACAGCAACACGGGCACGCCGCCTGGGTGGGTTCGTTTTTTCATACCTTACAGGAATTCAAGGCCCAGGGCACCAGCCCCGATGAACTGCAAACCCTGTTTGACAATCTTCTCTACAAGCCGGTGTTTACGGCCCATCCAACCGAGTCCCGACGACGCACGGTAATGCATCACCAGCGTGAGGTTTTTAAAATCATCGATCAACTTACCGATCCCCGCCTGAGTCAGTTTGATCGAGACGACCTGGTCGACAGGCTACAGCTACAGATCGAAACCCTGTGGCTAACCAATGAGGTTCGCGGCAGCAAACCGAGTGTTGCCGACGAAATCAAGATGGGTTTGCACTATTTTCAACGCAGCCTTTACGAAGCGGTCAAAGTCGACTATCGGCGCCTCGAGCGCGCGGTGATTAATACTTATGGTGAAGACGATTACGGCAATCCAGTGGTAAGCATTCCAGGCTTCATCGAATTCGGCTCATGGATTGGCGGCGACCGCGATGGCAATCCTTTTGTTACCCCGGAGGTCACACGCATGGCGTTGCGCATGCAGGCCGAAGAAATCCTCAGTGAGCACGTGCGCCTGATTTACAGACTGACCCAGGTCTTAACCATGTCCACCCGGTGGTTCACCCCGGGCGCCGGGTTTCTGGACAGATTGAGTCTGGACGAAGCCATGGGAATCGGGTCCTTCGACCAGCGCCGGGATCAGTTCGAAGACGAAATCTACCGGCGCAAGCTTTATCATATGCATTATCGCCTGCAGAAAAATCTGGCGGTGATTCGCAACCAGATGCGTGACATGGAAACGCCGCATAGCAGTCACGCTTACCCGGATGTAGAGGATTATCTCAACGACCTCTACTCGATACGTGATTCACTGCTTAGCCATGGCGACTATGCCGCAGCCAATGGCGACCTGAAAGATGTTATTCGTATCGCTGAAACCTTTGGCTTTCACCTGGTATCCCTCGATCTGCGCCAGGAGTCGTCAAGACATACCCGCGCGGTCGGCGAAATATTACGCTTGTCGGCCAGCGTCGATTATGAGCAACTGGACGAAAGCCAACGTCTGCAGTTTCTTGCCGAACAAATCAAGTCTGAGCAGATGCCGGCATTCGAGCGGAGTCAGCTCGAGGACGAAAATCGTCAGACGCTGGAAGTATTTGAAACAATCCGCGAGATGCGCGCCCAGATCAGTCAGCGATGCATCGGCAATTACGTCATTTCGATGACTCATAATGCCAGTCATATCATGGAGGCCATGTATCTCGGATATGTTGCCGGGCTGGCTGGCTGGCAAGGCGGCAAGTATTTTTGCAGCCTCGAAATCACACCCTTATTCGAAACCATCGATGACCTCAAGCATATCGATAACGTACTGGACGCGTTGTTGCAAAACGATGTTTACAAGCAGTTACTGACGCAAAGCGGAGGCATGCAGGAAGTCATGCTGGGATATTCCGATTCCTGCAAGGATGGTGGCATCATGTCGGCAGCCTGGGGGCTTTACCAGGCGCAGCAAAAGGTGATTCAGATCACCGCCCGCCATGCTACCGGCTGTCGCATATTTCATGGTCGTGGCGGCACCATCACACGGGGTGGCGGACCTACTCATGAAGCGATAATGGCGCAACCGCCGCGGACCGTACTCGGGCAAATCAAGTTCACTGAACAGGGCGAAGTGCTGTCGCATAAGTACGGTAATGCGGAAACCGCAAACTACGAATTGGCGATGGGCATTACCGGGCTGATGAAAGCCAGCATGGGAGCGTTGCAACAGGACAAGGCCAACTACGATGAGTTCCACCCCGTCATGCAGCAACTGGCTGATTTTTCTGAACAATTTTATCGGCAGTTAACCGACCATACCGAAGGTTTCTTCAAATATTTTTACGCGACTACCCCAGTCAGTGAGATTGGACTGATGAATATAGGCTCGCGCCCCTCGCATCGGCGTAGCGGTGATTTATCAAAGTCATCCGTGCGTGCGATTCCCTGGGTATTCGGCTGGAGCATGTCACGTACCACCATGCCAGCCTGGTACGGCGTCGGTTATGCAATCCATCTATGGCTCGACAGCAACCCCGATGCATTGCAACAATTACACAAGATGAATCGACACTGGCCCTTCTTCGCCGCAATGATCAGCAATTTACAGATGTCGCTGTATAAATCCGATATGCGGATCGCCCTCGATTACAGCCAGCTTTGCACCGACCGCAAGCTGGCAGATGTGATTTACCATATGTTGCAACAGGAAAATCAGCGCAGCATAGACGGGGTACTCCAGGTCGCCGATGTAAAAGAGTTGCTGGCTAACGAGCCGGTGCTGTCGCTGTCATTGTCCCGGCGCGACCCATACCTCGACCCACTCGCCTACCTGCAGATCGACCTGCTGCACAAGTATCGTGACGAAACCCGGTCGGCAACCGACCGCAAGCAATGGGAGTCGGCCCTGTTGAGTTCGATAAATGGTATCGCCGCGGGTTTACGCAACACCGGATAGCCCGATTTACTTTTACTGAATACCTCATGTGCAACGCGGAGTGAAATAATAATGAAACTGGTCAGCTATCGGTTCAAAGATGAAAACATTCATCTCGGCGCTGTAATCGAAGACAAGATCGTTAATTTGCATCAGCTCAGTGCAGGTGAATTGCCGGACAGCATGCTGGGGTTTCTGCAATCCGGTGATAGCGCGATGCAGATCGCGAAAGATCTGCTTGGCCAGGCCCGGGCCGACATCCCGCTCGATGCGGTGAAACTACTGTCTCCCATACCCAATCCAAGCAAGGTAGTCGCAATCGGCCTGAATTACATGGATCACATTCGCGAAGCCGACATCGGGGTTCCCGAGCTGGCGACCATGTTCTGCAAATATCCCTCGGCGATCATCGGCTCCGGGGACGAAATACGCTGGTCGACAGGACTCACGCAACAGGTCGATTACGAAGCGGAACTCGCGCTAGTGATCGGGAAAACTGCAAAAAACGTAAGCGAGGCCGACGCCTGTGACTACATCGCCGGTTATATGAACTGCAATGACGTCAGTGCCCGTGATCTGCAATTCAAGCCTGGCGATCAATGGCTACGCGGCAAATGTCTCGACAGTTTCTGCCCGCTGGGACCTTATCTCGTCACCCGTGATGAAATCGACGACCCGCACAAGCTGTCGATAAAATGCGAACTCAATGGCCAGGCGATGCAGGATTCAAACACAGCCGAAATGATTTACCGAATTCCCTACTTGATAAACTACTTAAGCGAGGCTTTCACCCTGTTGCCTGGCGACGTCATTGCTACCGGCACCCCCCACGGCGTGGGCGCGTTTCGTAATCCACCGATCTGGCTAGAACATGACGATGTCGTCGCCGTAACGATAGAGGGCCTTGGCGTTTTGAGCAATCGCTGTGCGGTAAGCACTTAGTTATCATCGATGCCTGGATAGTTTTTGAGAATGGAGACTTCGGTTCTGTTAGTCAAATTCGAATAGTAATTGAAAACAAAAATCGCATAATGTCGTAAACCATATTCTAAAAATGAGGAGTCGCTATGAAAATTCATGACAATATTCTGGGTACGATAGGCAATACCCCGGTAGTAAGAATCAATAAACTGGCACCGTCACATGTCAACCTGTTCGCGAAAATCGAGTCCTTTAACCCGATGAGTTCGGTGAAAGACCGGCTTGCACTGGGCATTATTGAAGACGCCGAAAAATCGGGCGATCTTAAACCCGGGCAAACTGTAATCGAAGCAACCAGTGGCAATACCGGGATCGGCCTGGCCATGGTATGTGCGCAAAAAGGACACCCGCTGGTAGTTACCATGGCTGAAAGTTTCAGCGTCGAGCGACGCAAGCTGATGCGTTTCCTGGGCGCCAAAGTAGTGTTGACACCGGCGCCCCTGAAAGGCAGCGGCATGGTGCAAAAAGCGCGTGAACTCGCCGAGCAGCATGGCTGGTTTCAAACTCGTCAGTTTGAAAATGAATCCAATGCCGACATGCACTCCAAAACCACGGCACCGGAAATTCTCGAAGCCTTCGATGGTATGCAACTGGACTACTGGGTAACGGGTTATGGAACCGGCGGGACTCTGAAGGGCGTTGCCAGGGTGCTCAAGGAAAAAAGCCCGGCTACCAAAATCATCGTTTGTGAACCCGAATTGGCAGGCTTGCTGACCGGTGGCATCGAGCAGAAACGCAATGCCGACGGATCTCCTGCCGAAAGTCATCCGAGTTTTAGTCCTCACCCGATGCAGGGCTGGACGCCGGACTTTATTCCGAAGCTGACCGGTGACGCAGTGGATGCTGAATACGCTGACCAGGTGTTAACGGTCGCCAATCCGAGCGCGATGGAGTGTTCACGCAATCTCGCACAACAGGAAGGTATTTTTGTCGGTATCAGCGCCGGGGGCACTCTCGCAGCAGCCCTGGAAGTTGCCGAGACTGCGCCCAGGGGGGCAAACATACTGTGCATGTTACCCGATACCGGTGAGCGCTACCTGACGACACCCTTGTTTGAGGGCATCGAGGCCGAGATGTCCGCAGCGGAACAGGAATTATCCGCATCGACGCCGGGCTGCCAGTTCGAACCAGCTTAAACGCGAAAGATCAGCCGTTAGAAAATACGGTTTCCATGCCGCGCACAGGCGCGCCTGGCACCAGCTGCGACAGCAATAGCGAAGCAAACGCGATAATAGCGCCGATGATAAATACCAATGGCGGCGAAACCACCCAGAGCAGGCCCAGAGCAAACGGCAATACGACCGCGGCGATGTGATTGATCGAGAACGAAACCCCGGCGGTTGCGGCCATATCGGCGGGGTCGGCGATTTTCTTCAGGTAACTCTTGAGCGCGATTGCCATCGCGAAAAAGACGTGGTCGACGATGTAAAGCGCCGCTGCAACCCAGGCGCTTTCGGCAAATGCATAGGCGGTAAATATGATTACCAGGCCACCATATTCAAGGGTTAGCGTACGTTTCTCGCCCCAGTAACTCACCAGGCGACCGATACGTGGCGCCAGGTAAATCGTCAACACGCCATTGACCAGGAACAACAGCGTCATCTGCGAGACAGTGAAACCAAATTTCTCCACCATCAGGAACCCGGCAAAAACGACGAAAATCTGCCGCCGCGCACCGGACAGAAACGTCAACAGATAGTAAAGCCAGTAGCGTTTACGTAACACCATGGTCTTGTGCTGTTCGGCTTCACCCTTGAAATGCGGGCAGGCAAAGTACATCAGACAGGCGAGCACGACTGTAAGGCAGCCAAACAACAGGTAAATCCACAGGTAGTCGAGCTTAAGCCATTCCACCAGCAGGTAGATGATGGCGAACACTGCGAGCCCGGCGAACGAACCGACTGCAAGCTGTCGACCGAGCACCAGCGGCAGGCGTTGGTGACTGACCAATTGCAAAGATAACGATTGCGAGATGGTTTCCGCGTAATGGAAACCCACCGACATCAGCACCGTGGTGCAATAAAGACCGAGCACCGAAGGTAACATCCCGGTGATCGCGGTGCCGATACCCAGTGCCAGCAGTGATACAAAGGCAATGGTCTGTTCGCGCATCATCACCAGCAGGAACACCACTCCGAAGGCCAGAAAACCGGGGACTTCGCGCAGGCTTTGCAGGATACCGATTTCGACCCCGGTAAAGCTCGCCTGTTCAACCGCAAAATTATTAATCAGCGCCTGCCAGCTGGCAAAGCTGAGCGGCACCGCCGCGGCGAACAGGTAGAGAAAGATCTCGGGTTTTTGCAGATGCTGTTTTAACATGCGCGCAATTCTGGACCTTAATCGGGTTTTACACAATGCATGCTCTTTTATTCGGTTTCTCACTCGGGTTTTCACTGATTCTGGCGATCGGAGCGCAAAACGCTTTCGTATTGAAACAGGGTCTCAAGGACGAGCACGTTTTTCTGGTTTGCTTCATCTGCGCGCTGTCAGACGCACTGCTGATCCTGATCGGGGTCAGCGGATTCCATGTGCTGGTGGCATCGTTTCCATCGCTGGTGACGATCGCCCGTTTTGGTGGCGCCGCGTTTCTATTCGTCTACGGACTGATCAGTTTTTACAATGCGCTGCGCGTGCAGCAAGGGCTGCAGCCCAGCGACATCAAGAGTAACAGCGCCTGGCAATCAGCATTGACCTGCCTTGCCTTCACCTGGCTTAACCCGCATGTCTACCTCGATACGGTGGTTTTACTCGGTTCTGTTTCAACCCAGTTCAGCGAACAAATCGTCTACTTTGCCAGCGGTGCGATGGCCGCTTCTTTCGTGTTTTTCTTCGCGCTGGGGTATGGCGCGCGCCTGCTACGTCCGGTTTTCGCCCAGGCACGCGCCTGGCGGGTACTCGATTTCCTGATTGGCTGCGTCATGTGGGCTATAGCGCTGCGACTTGTTGCTATGACCTGAACCGCGACCGGCCCGGACAAACTATCCGCACATTATCGCGTTCACGCTGATATCCCGAGTTGCTGCCTGGCCTGCGCGAGTTTTTGCAAGGCTTCCTCGGGCAGGTTTGCGCAATCTTCACCATATTGCATCAGAAACTGCTCATACATACCCTCGTCGAACATCTGGTCACACTCCTCGATGCATTCTTCTCGATTGGCCAATACCTCCGCTACGAGCCCGGCACGATCAGCGACTGGCGCAAAGCTGAAGTCGGAGATGATTTTGATATCGGTCATGGTTTCGAGAATGACACAGGCTTTGGCCCAGTGGTCGGGGAAAGAATCGCGCGCAAATTGACGCTGAAAAACTTCTCCTCCTTCCATTTCGACTTCGATAAACGGGCGGCGAAACAGCACGTTACCGGCGCGAACGCTGCGCATTCTGTGCGCTTTCGGTGGCCAGCAAACCAGTTCATCGATTATCGGATTATCGGCGTATCGTTCGAGCGCTAGATTCATACGCCTGTTTCACTCTCAGGCGATTGCTGGCCGCTGTCGATTTCGACAATACTGGCATAATTAGCGATCAACCATTGCTCCTGTTCAGGCGTTTCAGGAACCCGAACACCCCGCATCCTGGAGGCATAGGCAAAGGCCTGCTGCGGATCCATATCACAGTGCAGTAATATACCCGCTACCAGCAACCCTGATCGCCCAATCCCCGCCTGGCAATGTATCAGCGTATTAACCCCCGCGTTTACCTGGCCGCACAGCTTTTGTGACAGCTGCGCGAAAGCTTCTACCGAGGGCGGTAACCCCATGTCGGGAACGGGAAAGGATATAAAGCCCATCGCATGTGCCTTGACCTGTTCCCGCTCGCCGCCGAGGCCGAGATTGCGCGCCTCGCCGGGTTCGAGCAACGAAACCACCTGCTGAATTCCAAGCCGCGCAATATTGATAATTGACGCCACTGCATCCACTTCCAGCGACGGGCGCGCCATGATCGCGACAAAACCCTCGCCGATCGAACCGATCTTGTACATTTCAACTGGCATAGGAATTAATTATATTGCCCCAGATCAATTGCTTGAGGATGACTTGATGCGCAGTAACCGCCTCGTCATAGTCGCCAGGCAGGGCGGTTTTCATCGGGGATTTACCCATCTGCTGACAATAGCGTGTTTTTCCATGAAAACACTATTTGGGTCGGGACCGTAGGACCCATACGGACCACGCTCCTGGTAGCCGAGTTTACGGTACAAACCGAGCGCTTCGGGTTGCTTAATTCCGGTTTCGAGACGAAACAGGCAGACACCACGGTTTTGCAACTCGGTTTCAAGAAAGCGCATTATCCGGTTTGACAATCCCTTGCCACGATGGGCATCGATTACAAACACGCGTTTGATTTCGGCATAACTGCCATCGTCCTGCATAATCTTGGCGGCTCCGCTGGCAACCAGCTCGCCATCGATACGACATCCAACAAACAATACATTCGATTTTTTCAGGTCGTCACTGCTTTCAAGATGATTACTCTCGGCCGGGTAGAGATTTACATAATAGGCATCAGACACGGCGATCAAGGCCTGTACCTCGAGAGAGTCTGGGTCGAGGTATTCGATATCCGTGTCAGGCATTTTTGTTTTCCCCGTTGATGAAAGAATACATAACGATTTCAGCACGGTGAAACCAGCCACGACCGGACCAGAACTTCCGCCCCGGTTCGTTATCACCTAACACGTGTACATGTGACTTTTCTATGCCCTGCAATTTCAGTGCCTCGAGACAAAGTTCAACCAGGCTACTGGCGATACCCTGTTCGCGTGCAGCGTTGGCTACCGCCAGATGCTGAATGTAGCCTCGCTTGCCATCGTGCCCGGCCATAATGGTAGCGACTATAGAGCTTCCTTCCAGGGCAACAAAACTGAGTCCCGGGTTACGTTGCAGGTATCTCTCGATGCCCTGAGACGAGTCCGCATCACGCAAACTGACGCCATCACAATCACGCCACAGGGCGATAACTGAAGCGTAGTCCGAGACTTGCATATTGCGGTAAATCATTGGTCGGCTATGTTACTGATTTTGCCCGTTGAAGTAACCTGTCCAGAGCCTCGGCATCCGGCATTTCGTCGAACTGCTCACCGACATCGGCAATCATATCCCAGGAGGCCCTCGACGCAACGTAGAGATGCGCGACGAGCGCGAGTTCACTGCCGTCTTCGAGTAACCCGGCGGGAATCCAGTATGCGCTGTCATTACTGGTAAGATTCGGCACCGGCGAGCCACAGGTAGCGCAAAAATGTGATTTGAAACCGGATTCGGTGACGAACTCCCGGATCTGGACGCTGCCACTTATCCACGCAAACTGATCGGCAGCAATTCTGAACGCGGCGTTGGCCGCTGCTCCGGTCACCTTGCGGCACAGGGAGCAATGACATTGGTAAAGATTCGGCACATCACCATTCAGCTCGAATTCTATCGCCCCGCAAAGACATTTACCTCGCATGACAGTTCCCCGGTATATCAGAAGTCAAGCCTGCCTTTCAGTTCATCGAAAGGAATCATTATCGTATCGGCGAAAGCCCTGCGTTGCGCCAGGCGCTGATACCATTGTTGCACATGCTCCGGTTGATCGACTGCGAGACCCATCTGGAAATAGCGATAAAGA
>Ga0209165_10000859_pt1 | contig 10282 bp, 12 predicted proteins | sample tdAd001_FD_187122 | JGI IMG/M metagenome (GOLD analysis project Ga0209165, IMG submission 187122) | Marine sediment microbial communities from the Atlantic coast under amendment with organic carbon and nitrate - tdAd00.1 (SPAdes)... | ecosystem: Environmental > Aquatic > Marine > Coastal >... | reverse complement strand
AACCAGTTCCGGGAAGGGCGCAGGTCCACAGGCGGTGCCGAGTACGTAATGGGTTGTTTCCACCGATGCGGCCCAGTCGCGCAGTGCTTCGTCGAGCGCTTCCTTCAGGGTTTGTGCGCCGGTAGTCACACCAACCACGTTGGAACCGAGCTGGCGCATCCAGAATACGTTGGAATACTGTCGCTCGATATCCTCGGCACCCATGTAGATTGTTGCGTCGAGTCCGAGTCGTGCCGCCATGATCGCGGTTGCGAGCCCATGCTGGCCGGCCCCGGTTTCGGCGATAACGCGCTGTTTACCCATGCGCTGCACCAGCAGGCCCTGACCCAGCACATTGTTGATCTTGTGCGCGCCCGAGTGATTCAGGTCTTCGCGCTTGAGCCAGATTTGTGCGCCACCAAGCTGCTTTGACAGGCGTCGTAACGGGGTCAACGGTGTCGGGCGACCACTGAATTCCTGGGTCAGGGTCACGTACTCCTGCCAGAAAGCGGGGTCATCGCGTAAGCCGAAGAATAAATCCTCGAGCTCGGTAAGCGCGGGTAGCAGAATTTCAGGGACAAAACGCCCACCGAATTCCCCAAAATAACCATTTTCACTGCGAATCATTGTGGCCTCCGGTCACTCGGTTAAATAGAATGGATGACATAAACTAAACGGTTTAGTATAGTTTGCATAATTCTTTCCGATAATCAACCCTGCCATGGCACAAAGATCCAAAAAAGAATACATCGCAACGAATGCGTTACCGCTTTTTCTGGAAAACGGATTTAAAGGCACGTCGATTGATATGGTGGTCAAGTTGACCGGTGTGTCGAAACCGACCGTTTACAACCATTTTCCCGATAAAGCGGCATTATTGGAGGCAGTACTGGCGCTGTGGATCGAAAACAACAAGCCGTTAATTATGCCCGTCAGGGATTTAAACGAACTCGACGAGCTGGTGCGAAGGCATTGGCTTACCGACGAGGCAATCAGGCTTTATGCGCTGGTCATCGGTGAAGGCTGGCGTTTTCCGCAAGCGAAGCAGCTTTTCTGGGAGCAGTTCGACCGTTTGTGGCGCAAGGCGTTAAGCTACGTATCCGATCATTCATCCGTCCTCGAGCAGGCGGCTATCGAACTGCGCCTGGATCATCAGCTACTGAGTCGGTTAAAACGACTGTGAACTGTAAATTGACGACAGCACGATAAGGGTGGAACTTTTCATGACTGAAGCGACCAAATACCTGAAGTAAACATTTTCAGGAAAATTCATCGATGCTTAAATCACTACTCGGACTCATGGCACTGGTATTTGTGCCGCTTGCCTTTGCGGCCGAATCCCCCATATTTGCGACTGGCGATGGCGCGATTCGCGGCTATGATGCTGTTGCTTATTTTACCGTTGGTAAACCGACCCAGGGTAGCGATCAGTTCACCGCCAGTTGGCAGGGAGCGACTTTTAAATTTGCCAGCGCCGCTAACCTGGAACTGTTCAAGGTGGATCCTGCAGCTTATGCGCCGCAGTACGGCGGTTACTGCGCCTTTGCCGTAGCGAAGGGTGCGACTGCAGGCACCGTTCCCGATGCATGGACCATAGTCGAAGGCAAGCTGTATCTCAATTACAGTCTGGCTGTACAACAACGTTGGCGAAAAGATGTTCCGGGCCACATCAAGGCAGCTGACCGAAACTGGCCGGCCGTGCTCAACTAAACAGACCAGGGCGGTGACTCAATCCAGCAGGTAGTACTCGCCGAGAATGGATTTCAGTCTGCCGTCGGACTTCATCGACCTGATCGTCGGGTCGACTTTATTGAGAAAGGCCTCCGACGCGGCGCCCGGATGACAGACTAATTTTTCATCGACCGCGTATATCGGGTCGGCATCCTCATAGTTGAGCTTGTCTTTATAGGCAATCAAATCGCCTACCGAGCCGAGCATCGCGCTGACCTTGCCGGCCTGCAGCAATTCCAGTCCCTGGTCATGCGTGTTCACATAGCGAACTGTCAAAGACGATGCTGAGTATCCGTATGTGGCCAGGTCCGCCGTGGGCAGCGCCGCAATGCTGCGTCCTCGTATTTGCTCAAAGGAGGTCACCATGGCGGTGCCACGCAGCGTGGCAATTACAATCTTGAAGCGGTTGATCGATTCGCCGGTAGCGATTAGTTTGTACCCCAGCACATCGACCGCAAGCTTCAGGGATACCGGGTAGCAGGCATTTTTATACTTGTCGAACATTACCGTGGCTCTGGAAAGGGGATAATTTGCCAGCTCGGCTGACTCTCCACTGCGCGCGAGAATTTCACGCATTAACTTCTGGTAGGCCCCACTACCATCTTTTTGATAGTAGCGGGGAATCTCGGGTATTATGATGATCCGGTCGGCGGCGTAGCAGGGTAGCGCTAACATTATCATTATTATTACTAGTGTCGATCTCACTGTGGAACCCTTGTGCAAAAAAAGAAATGTAGCGAAGTAATGGCGCAAAAGATATCCCTAATTAATCCAAGTCTGCTTAATTCAAAATCAAAAATATGGTTTTCGAGTTGTTAATCAAAACTAAAATTATATTGTCCTGCACGGCCGTTAAATTCTGCCTATGAAACACAGCTCAGAGGTACGTAGCAAGCTCGACATGGACGATGAGCGGGTCACTATTCCAGTGCATGAAATAGTCTCGCTGGTGAGTGATATATTCGAAAACCTGGGTTGCAGTGCCGCGATTGCTCATGAGGTCGCCGTGCATTTGGCGGATGCCAATCTATGCGGCATGGAGTCACACGGGTTGATGCGCACATTGCAGTACGCCGACCAGTTTGAATCAGGCTATATGCGTGCGGATGTCGAGCCCGAGATTAAATTCACCGAGCGTGGCGCCACGATCGTCGATGGCAGCGGCGGTATCGGCATTCCCGCGATGCGTGTGGCGATTGACGAAGGTTGCCGGGTTGCAAAGCAGCATGGCCTGTCAGCCGTCGCGATTCGAAATGTCGGCCATACCGGCAGGCTCGGTGCATTTACCGAGGCGGCGGCCTGGCAAGGCTTTCTCAGTATCTGTTTTGGTGGCGGCGGCCGAGAGAAATGGCGCCAGGTAGCACCCCATGGCGGTCGGCAGGCGATGTTGCCGACCAATCCCTACAGTATTGCCGTGCCGGGTGGTGAGCGCGGACCGATGATGTTCGACTTCGCAACCTCGAAGATTGCCGGGGGCTGGATATATGCTGCGCGCAGTGCCGGAGCGCAACTCCCTGATAACGTGCTAATGGACTCCGCGGGCCATGTTACGCGTGACCCCGAAGATTACTTTCGCGGTGGCGCCATAATGCCCTCCGGCGAGCACAAGGGTTATGCGCTGGCACTAGCTGCGGAGATCATTGCCGAGGCGATGCTGGGACCTACCGAAACCGAGGGTAGCTGGCTATTGCTCACCCTCGATACCGGGCTTTACCGGGAAGCTCGGGCAATGCAGCGCGTTGCCGAAGAAATTCTGCATGAGTTGCGTAACTGCCCGCCGGCGCCAGGCTTTGAGCGGGTCGAAATTCCGGGTGAACGTGAACGAGAATATCGTGAGATGACAAAAAATAAAGGCGTTGCGCTGCCGCCAAAAACCTGGGAGCAGATAGTGGCCCTGTCAAATCGGCTGGCAAGCTCGAGGTGATGCGCCGTCCTGCGAGGCACTGACCTGGCTTTACATTAGCTGTCGATCATGTTCGCGGAAGATAAATACGTTCTGGGTTAAGCGTGCATTGTCGATGGTATCGCCAAAGAAGACTGGCGTAATCGCATGAAACAGCTGGCCCGGGTACATTACCAGCCTGTTATAGACCATCTCTACTTCAAAAATAACTTCCCATTGCTCTGCATCTCTAAAGTCGTACAGGTGGCTGTGCGCCTTGTCGTAGATTTCATCGCCGGTGGCCTTGTGCCGGTAAATGGTCGTGCCACCGGCACAGTCTTCCGGTTGGCTGAGGTAAAGCAGTCCGGCGTAGGAACAACCGTCGACATGACAGAAAACCTTTTTCCGGGCGTTGGCCAGCGTGTACCTGAACAATACGTTAATGCCTACCACATTATTATTTTCGATCTGCGGTATATACGGTTTTAACAGGTCGCCCATGGCCATGGTTTCGCGTTCATTGCAAACCGAGGTTACGGCCAGTCGTGGCGTGCCGGCCGGGGGTTCGTTGTATGATTTCGAAAGCGCCAGCTTGCGTATATCGTCAGGCTGAGCGTAAAAGTCATCCTTGATAATGACGCTGTCGAGGGCATTAAAGCTTGATTTCACTTTGTGCTACTCCGGTGGCTGTTGGTCAGGTTAAAGCAGGCGGTCGCGCACGCCGTGCAATACGATATCGGTATACCCGACCACACCGACCACCTTGAGATTTTCAACCACTGGTGCACGACTCAGGCCGAAATTCTCGAACAGGCGTGAGCAATAGCGAATATCCATTTCCGGGTCCACACAGACTACTGGCTTCGCCATGATTTCATAGATATTGACCCGTTCGGGCGATTTATTTTTGGCCAGCACCTGCTTCGCAATATCCGATAACAATACGATGCCATATTCATCGTTTTCATGTCGGGTATCGACGATGAAACACTTGGTTTCGGGGTGCTTCGATTTTTTCAGCACTTCCGCCACGGTATTCATTCCATCAACCAGGTCAAACCCCGGATTCATTACGTCCCTGACACGGACAATTACTTTGCTGTTCATATCTCTTCCTCAACTATTTCAGATAACTGGCTAACCTGTTTCGCTACGCCAACCGCATCCTCGACATCGATACTGAAGGCGATACCGGAACCCGGGTTGGCTTCAAACTCGCCGACAGCTTCGATGGTTTCGAGTATGTCGCGACTCATGTGTTCTTCGACCAACAGCAATACCACATCTCTTTGCGTTTCCAGGCTCAAACCGAGGAATGTTTTGGCAGCCTGTATGCCTTCGCCACGGGCGCTGGAAATAACGGTTGAACCGGTGGCGCCTTTTTGCCTGGCGGCTTCGACAACCTTATCAGTGATCGAATCCTCGGTCAGCGCAATGATTAGTTTAAAGTGCATGATGGTGCCTCGTTAAGTAGGAGTTTTCTTGCCACGCTTGCCTCGCCACTCGGATAACTGGGCGTAGGCCAACACAGACATAATGGGAAAAAGGCTGGCAAAGGCGATCAAGCCGAAGCCATCGAGTAAGGGGTTGCGCCCCGGCACGGTGCTGGCCAGACCGAGTCCCAGTGCGGCGACCAGCGGGACGGTCACTGTCGATGTCGTGACGCCTCCGGAATCGTAGGCCAGCGCGATAATCATACGCGGTGCAAACATGGTTTGTATCAGCACAAATACATATCCCGAAATGATATACCAGTAGAGCGGCGTGCCGGTGATGATGCGGAAGACCCCCAGTGCGATACCGATGGCAACACCGATTGCCACCGCGATACGCAGACCCCAGGTGCCGATACTGCCGGCCGAAACCTGGTTGGCCTTGATCGCCACGGCCAGCAGCGAGGGTTCGGCGATGGTAGTTGCAAAGCCGATGGCGAAGGCGAACAGGTAAACCCACTGATAATCCCACCACTCGAGCACGCGGCCGATGTCGTCGCCGGCGATGAAAGCGGGATCGGTCAATTGCTGCGCCATCAGGCGTCCGAGCGGAAACAACGCGGCTTGAAGTCCCTCGAGGAAAAATCCCAGCCCGAGCAGCACCAGCACGAAGCCGATTATTAGTTTTTTTCGGTTAGGGACAGGTTTACGCAGGACCAGCCGCTGGAAACCGAAAATGACGATTACGATGGGTACGACATCCCACACGGTGGACGCGATGGCAACTAGCAAGTCTGTAAAAATATGCAGCATAATCAGTTTAAATCAGCATGCCGTAACCCATCACGAATATCATCGGGGTCAGTGAAGCGAAAGCAATCAGGCCGAAGCCATCGACCATCGGGTTGCGTCCCTTGATCGAGCTTGCCAGGCCGACGCCTAGCGCCGTTACCAGCGGGACCGTAATGGTAGAAGTCGTGACGCCACCCGAGTCATAGGCGATGCCGATAATTTCGGGCGGCGCGAACACGGTCATGATGACGACACCGCTATAGCCTATTACGATCAGGTATTGAATCGGCCAGCCCTTAACGATACGGAATACACCGATCATGATCGCAACACCTACCGAAATCGCGACAGTAATACGCAGTCCCTGCGCATAGGATGCCAGGGATTGCTCAGAGTTTTCGATCATGTTGCCGTTGGCGGCGATGATGGCAGCCTCGCGGGCAACCGCGATCAGTGCGGGTTCGGCGATGGTGGTGCCAAACCCGAGCGCGAAGGCGAAGCAGAGCAGCCAGAAAAGACTGCCTTTGCTGGCGAATGAGTAAGCCATGGATTCACCGATCGGAAACAGGCTCAGATTGAGGCCTTGTACGAACAGGGTTAAACCGATGACGACGAAAACGATACCGATCGCGATTTCACCCAGATTCGGAATGGGTTGCTGTAGCACGGCAAACTGAAAAAAGCCGATGACGACGATGATCGGGAGTAAATCACGCAGGCTGTCGAATAACGCAGCGCAGATCGCCTTGAGTGATTCCATTTAAGCCCGTTGATGAAAAAACTATCGGCCCACTATATCAGCACGGCGCGCGCAGACCTAAGACGAAAATAAAAAATACCCTTCCCGGGGCGAACATATGATCCGCTATCGAGCTCACCGTGAATCTAAATTGTGGATTTAAACCGAGTGACAGTTGATCTATGTCAATGGTAGGTAATTTAAACCCGTCTGCGACACCGTAGTTAATATCTATTTAACAATTTAGGGTGACAATCAGAGCGTGGTAAAAATTAATAGAATGTTGTACTGAAATCGACTGAGGAGAATAGAAAAATGAAGAATGTAATCAGTATTTTAATTGCGCTATCAGTTTTAGCTTTTGCGCAGGTTACTTTTGCCGCCGAGGAGGTTTCCTCGATTGCCCGCGGTGGCAAGTTATACGATAAATGGTTCGCGGTGATAGGGGCCCCGAAACCCGCGGCAACCCATCCTGCATGGCCTGCGTCAAACACCAAGAAAAAGGGTAATGCTACGCATCGTTGCAAGTCCTGTCATGGTTGGGACCTGATGGGTAAGGACGGTGCCTATGCATCGGGATCATATAAAACTGGCATCAAGGGTTTAAAGAATATGCAAGGCGCCTCGAACTCGAAGGTCATTGCGGCAATGAAGGATTCGACACATGGTTATGCTGGCAAGATGAGTGACCAGGATTTCACCGATCTGGCCAATTTCGTCACCCGGGGACAGTTTGATATCGATGCCGTAATCGACAGGAAATCCAAAAAAGCCAAAGGTGACGTCGCGCAGGGTGAACGCTACTACAACACGGTATGTGTAGGCTGCCATGCGAAATCCGGTAAGGAGCCAGAAGATATGCCGGCCCTGGGCGGACTTGCTAACAAGAATCCATGGGAGATCATCCAGAAAATCCAAAACGGTCAACCGGATGAAAAAATGCCAGCTATGCGTGCATTCGATCTCCAGGTTTCGATGGATATTCTTGCCTACCTGCAAACCTTGCCTAAGGAATAGCCTGATTAGTTAATACCGTTAATAAATAATTAATGGACAAAGACTAACCAGGATTAACCTATCGGCGAAGCCCCTTATACTCGTAAGGGGCTTTTTTACAGGCGGTGCAGACATGCGTAACAGAGTAAATAAAGCAACACTGGTTGTATTTTTCGTCGGCACCCTGTCGGGCATTATTTTCTGGGGTGGGTTTCATACGGTCGTCGAACAGACCAACAGCCTCGCATTTTGCATCTCCTGCCATGAAATGACCCCTGTCTACGAAGAATACAAAGCGAGCATTCACTATAAAAATGCGGCCGGCGTACGTGCAATCTGTTCCGATTGCCACGTACCCAGGGAATGGTTGCCGAAGATGGTGCGTAAGGTGCAGGCGACTAATGAGCTTTATCACAAAATGGTCGGCACTATCGATACGCCTGAGAAATTCGAGGAAAAGCGGCTGGAAATGGCGGAACATGTCTGGGAAACAATGCGCGCTACCGATTCCCGGGAGTGCCGCAATTGCCATTCGTTCGAGTCGATGGATTTTCACAAACAGGAGCGTCGCGCGGCTGAAAAAATGCAAAAAGTAGTCGACAAAAAGACCGGGGAAACCTGCATCGAATGTCACAAGGGTATCGCGCATAAGTTACCCGAAGGTTACGACGATGATGATGACTGACGGGCTGTTTACTGATTTACACGCCTGCCGGTGGCGACGACGCGCTCGCGCCAGGCGGTAATTATGCCGGCCGATCCGATCAGCGTCATGCCGATTAGTGCCTGCGTGGTTGGCCACTGATCGAATATTACGCGACTCCACAAAGCGGCAAAAATCAGGTAACTGAAATCTATCGGTGCGAGCCAGCTTGCGTCGGCGGTCTGGTAGGCGCGGCTCAGGCAGATATTGCCGGTCAGGTTAAGCACTGATGCAAACAGCGCAAACCCGGCGACCAGGAAGGTCAACTCTGGCCAGCCAATAGCCACAAACGGCATGGTTTCACGGATCTCCGCAGATAACGGAAATGCTGAAAGCAGGGCGATGCCTGCAACGCCGGAGACAATAAACACCACGCCGACGGCAAAGGCCAGCGCCAACGGGCTTTCGTTACGACAGGCGCGACGCAGGGTCAATATGTTAGTGGCATAGAAAAAGCCGGCCAGGATGGGTAGTAGTTGCACGGCTGAAAAATCCTCCTGCCAGGGGCTGAGTATGAAAGCGGCGCCAGTCGCGCCTACCAACAGGGCAAAGATACGCCATGGCCCTACCGATTCGCCGAGTACCGGGCCTGCCAGCAACGATACGAATAATGGGTAGGTATAAAGCCCGGCCGCCATCTGCGGTACCGTGAGATAAGGAGCTCCAGCGAAGAAACAGAACATGCAAACGGTGAGCAAGGCGCCACGCAGATAAACCGGCCGCCAGTTCCTCGGCATCATCAAGCCGAGGCTGCCACTGGCCAGGGCCAGGATAACGATAAAGCTGAGATTGCCGATCGAGCGCAGGGTTTGAAATTGCCAGAAGGAAGTATCGCCGGACATCAGCTTGACCAGCGAATCCTGCAGTGCGAGTGCAAAAACACCCATCAACAGCAGTCCCAGCGCGGCCAATGGGCGATCACCACTGGGGTGCTCGAACAAGGTCAGTTTCATTAAATTAGCGAACGCCCGATACGCAGTACGCTGGCGAGCAAGCCCTCGATATGCCCGGTGCGGGTGGCGTGATTTATGATGCAGACTCGGAGTGCGGGTCTGCCACGCACCTGGGTGGGGGACATCAGGTAATCACCTTCGAGCTGAATCTGCTCGCGAATTGCGCTGTTGATCTGATCGATTTTGCTGTCGTCGAATCCCTTTGCGACATAGCGGAAACACAGTATCGACAGTTGCGGTGCGGCAATCAGTTCAAGTTCGCTCTGCTGGCGGATTAGATCGGCGAGGTATTCGGCGCATTGCACATTATGCAGGGCATTGCGTCCGAGCCGCTCGATGCCATAGCAGCGCATCGAAATATAGAACGGTAACGCGCGAAAGCGACGCGATAGCTCCGGCGTGATGTGGAAAAACATGTATTCCTCGGGGGAGGAATCTTCGTTAGCTCGCAGGTAGTCGGAGCTCTCGAAGAATAACTGGCGGGCCCAGCTGGCATCACGATAGAGCAGCAAACTGCCATCCAGTGACTGGAAAAACCATTTGTGTAAATCCATCACCACCGAATCCGCTTTTTCGATACCGCGATAACGCGGTCGCAACTCCGCAGACATCAATCCGCCGCCACCGTAGGCTGCATCCACATGCAGCCAGATATCGTGTTTGGCACAAAGATCGGCGATCTGCTCGAGCGGATCTATGGCGCCGGTAAGGGTGGTGCCTGCTGAAGCGACCACGCAGATGATATTTTGCTGTTGCCCGAGGGCTTTCTCGAGTTTATCGACCCGCATGCGAAACTCCGCGTCGGTATCGATGGCAATGATATTGTCGGTTCCGATGCCGAGCATAACCGCCGCTCGCCGGATCGAGAAATGCGCAGCCTGTGAACAGATAATGACCGGCTTTGAATCCTGGCTAAAGGCGGCCAGGCCCTGCTCGCGATAACCGGGTCCGAATCGTTTGGCTAATGCGCTCGCGATCCCCGACATGTTAGCCATCGATCCACCACTCAGCAGAACACCTTCTGATTGTTGTGGGAAATACATCAAATCGGCAAGCCAGCGAATCACCGTTTTC
>Ga0209165_10000853_pt1 | contig 10353 bp, 11 predicted proteins | sample tdAd001_FD_187122 | JGI IMG/M metagenome (GOLD analysis project Ga0209165, IMG submission 187122) | Marine sediment microbial communities from the Atlantic coast under amendment with organic carbon and nitrate - tdAd00.1 (SPAdes)... | ecosystem: Environmental > Aquatic > Marine > Coastal >... | reverse complement strand
GTGTGCATCGACACCACCGGTCAATACCTTGCCCGAGGAGGGAATCGTGGTGTTGTAGGCACGCGCCAGACGCGTAATCGAATCCAGCAGGATAACCACATCACGCTTGTGCTCCACCAGGCGTTTGGCTTTTTCGATGACCATTTCCGCGACCTGCACGTGGCGACTGGCAGGTTCGTCAAAGGTCGACGCAACCACTTCACCCTTAACCATACGCGCCATCTCGGTCACCTCTTCAGGGCGCTCGTCGATGAGCAATACGATCAGGTAACATTCGGGATGGTTGCTGGCGATGCTTTGCGCGATATTCTGCAGCATCAACGTCTTACCCGCTTTCGGTGGCGAGACCACCAGTCCTCGCTGACCCTTGCCGATCGGCGATACCATGTCGATGATACGCGCGGTGATGTCCTCGGTACTGCCATTGCCGCGTTCGAGCGGCATGCGACTATTAGGATGTAACGGTGTCAGGTTTTCAAACAATACCTTGTGTTTGACGTTTTCGGGCAGGTCAAAATTGATTTCATCCACCTTGAGTAACGCGAAATAACGCTCGTTATCCTTGGGCGGGCGAATTTTGCCACTAACGGTATCGCCGGTGCGCAGGTTAAAACGCCTGATCTGACTCGGTGACACATATATATCATCTGGCCCGGCAAGATAGGAACTATCCGCGGAGCGTAAGAAGCCGAACCCATCCTGCAGAATTTCCAGCACCCCTTCGCTGAAGATATCCTCGCCCTTCTTGGCCTGGGATTTGAGAATGCTAAAGATGATGTCCTGACGACGCATCCGCGCCGAGTGGTCACCACCCATGGATTTTAAAGTTTCAATCAGATCGGGGACGGAATGTTGCTTCAGTTCATTTAGATTCATATTAGGGAGGCACTAGATGCAGGGTTGGGGGATCAAGACGTAAGAACGGCCTATGGGTAGTGACGGGATAAAATTATTTGGTTTTTTGTTCAGGAGTGCCGCGGAGATACGGCAACGATTAGTAAAGAGGTTAGCACAGTAATTCTGGGTCGTCTACCTCAATCAACGACCCTTTTTCAATCAATTTCCGGCTATTGCCCGGTTCAGATATTGCTATCGAGAAATGCAGTTAGCTGAGACTTGGACAGCGCACCGACCTTGGTAGCCTCCACTGCACCGCCCTTGAACAGCATCAGGGTCGGGATGCCACGAATACCATACTTGGGGGGAGTGTTGGCATTATCATCTATGTTCAACTTCGCCACCGTCAGCCGACCATCATACTCATCGGCGATTTCTTCGAGGATCGGTGCAATCATTTTGCAGGGGCCGCACCATTCTGCCCAATAGTCAACCAGCACCGGGTGATCCGCCTGTAATACGTCGGATTCGAAACTTTCGTCAGAAAGGTAAACTATTTTTTCACTCACGCTTATCTCCAGCCCCATGGCCTATTGATGTAGAGCGACAATTTAGTCGCATCAGAATTAACTGTCAATTATACATTCAGGGTGGCAAAACCCTACAGGCTTTTCCACCACAGGTTTGTAATATGGGGCCAGAAATCTTGTTTTTCAAATCGCAGCGCAGGTTTTTATGCAATTTGATACCATAGACCGCTTAAACTTCGATCATACGAGAATTAACGATAACATGGGGCAACAACATTTAACCGAGCAGCAGTTCAGCTCACTGGAGCTGGATCAGCGTTTACTGGACGCACTGGACAGGCTTGGCTTCCACTACTGCACACCAATTCAGGACCAGTCGCTGCCTTTGCTACTGTCAGGTAAGGATGTTTCCGGCCAGGCGCAAACAGGTACCGGAAAAACGCTGGCCTTCCTGCTCGCCTGCGCGCAGAGGATTCTGCACTCGGAGCAACCCGCTACGGCCGCGGGCAAACCGCGCACGCTGATACTGGCTCCGACCCGCGAACTGGCGATACAAATCCATAAAGACGCCGAAGCACTGTTGGTCGACTTACCGCTTAAGCTGGCAATCTGTTATGGCGGCAAAGCCTACGAGCAGCAGAAAAGGCAATTTGATCAGCCAGTTGATATCCTTATCGGCACACCAGGGCGCCTGATCGATTTCTTAAAGCAAAAACTCTTCGATTTCAAGTCGATAGAGGCGATGGTGCTGGATGAAGCCGATCGCATGTTTGACATGGGATTTATTCAGGACGTGCGCTTCATGTTGCGTCGGCTGCCCGCCCCCGAAAAACGGCTCAACATGCTGTTTTCGGCAACCATGGCGCAAAAAGTCATGGAACTCGCTTACGAACACATGAATAAGGCGCAGTTGATCAAAATCGACTCCGACTCTCCCGCGGTGGACCGTATCGAACAAAGCGTTTACCACCCTGCCAACCATGAAAAAATCCCGTTGTTACTGGGCCTGATGAAGAAATTGCAACCACAGCGCAGCATCATCTTCGCCAACACCAAGCACGCCACGATTCGCATCTGGGAGTACCTGCAGGGCAACGGTCTGTCGGCAGCTATCATTTCCGGCGATATCCACCAGAATAAGCGCGAACAGCTACTGAAAAAATTCCATGATAATGAATACTCGATCCTGGTCGCCACCGACGTTGCCTCGCGCGGCTTGCATATTCCAGATGTAACCCACATTTTCAATTATGATCTGCCCGAACTGGGCGAGGATTACGTACACCGCATCGGTCGTACCGCGCGGGCCGGTAAATCGGGCGCTGCAGTCAGTTTTGCCTGCGAAGATTACGCCATGAATCTAATCGATATCGAGTCCTATACCCGACGGACGATACCAACCATGTCGATCAGCAACGACTTGCTGATCGCCCCCAAACCGCCGGTTAAAATGAAAGGCGGTCGGATAAAACCCGCCGGTGGCAGAAAACCCCAGAAGCCGGGGCACAGGAAGGGACCTCCACGGCATCATCATCAACGCAGTAAAAAAGCAGTATGAACGAACATCGAAAAGCTCTACTCCTTGGCGGCAGCGGATTTATCGGCAAGCAACTTGCGTTTGCACTCGCTAACCAGGGCTGGAAGGTCACCGTTCCGAGCCGGCGCCCACACCGTAATCGATCCTTACTGGTGCACCCGAATATCAGCCTGTTACAGGCCGATATTATCGACCCGGGAGGTTTGAAAGAACTCTGCGACGGCCACCAGGCCGTCATCAACCTGGTCGGGATACTACACGAAAGGCGCAAGGGGGATTTTCGCCGTTTCCACGTCGAATTCATCAAGTCCGTGGTCGAAGCCTGCAGCCAGAGCGGGATCAAACGCCTGTTACATGTCAGCGCGCTCGGCGCCGACCAGGCGACCGGCAGCAGCCTTTATCTTCGCTCCAAGGGTGAAGCCGAGAACCTGCTGCATACTTTTGGCCAACGTGGTCTGCAGGTCACCAGCTTCCAACCCTCGGTGGTGTTTGGCAAGGAAGACGAATTCATTAACCGCTTTGCCGGTATCCTGAGGTGGTATGCCGGTTATTTTCCGCTCGCCTGTGCCGATAGCAAGCTGGCACCGGTTTATGTCGGTGACCTGGTCGAGAGAATTGTTTCGGCGATTGACAATAAAGACAGTTTTTCCAGGCGTTATCAGGTGTGTGGGCCCGAGGTGTTTACCCTGCGCCAGATTCTCGAATTGATCATCGAAACCCTGCAGCTGCCTGTACGTGTGATGCCGCTGGGTAAGCGCCTGTCACAATTGCAGGCGCTAGTACTGCAAAATCTTCCGGGCAAGTTGTTTACCATGGACAATTATCGCTCACTGCAAACCGACAACATATGCACTGATGGTGATCTTTGCACAACCAGCCTGCGCCAGTATGTTCACGGATTGTCGGCAATGTTTGGCAACAAGCGTGATTACGACCGCTTCCGCAAAGACTATACGCAGGCCGAACATCCAGAGGACCATACGTGAAGCTATACCGCGTCGGTGGTTGTGTACGCGACCGCCTCCTCGGAATACCTGTTAACGATATCGACTGGGTGGTAACAGGCGCCACGACAGCACAGATGCTGGCCGCCGGCTACAAGTCAATAGGCAAGGATTTCCCGGTATTCCTGCACCCCGAAAGCAAACAGGAATATGCCCTTGCCCGTAGCGAGCGTAAAACCGGTCCCGGGTACCGGGGTTTCGAAATCAGCGCCGATCCTGCAACCACCATAGAACAGGATTTAATGCGTCGTGACCTGACCATCAACGCTATTGCCGAAGATGACCAGGGAAATATTGTTGATCCATATGATGGGCGAGGTGACATTGAGGCGCGCAAACTGCGACATGTCTCTGCCGCATTTGTCGAAGACCCGGTCCGCGTACTGCGCGTCGCCCGCTTCTCCGCACGATTTCACAAGCTGGGATTCACACTGGCGCCGGAAACGCGCGAACTGATCCGCCAGATGGGTCAGTCGGGTGAACTGGCTACACTGGTCGCGGAACGGGTCTGGTCTGAATTATCTCGCGCCCTCGATGAAGACGATCCTGCCATCTTCTTTGCTACCCTGCGAGAATGCGAAGTGCTGGCATCATTGTTTCCTGAAATCGATGCTCTTTACGGGGTACCGCAAACTGCCAAATACCATCCCGAGATCGATACCGGCATCCATGTCATGATGGCGCTGCAGAAAAGTGCCGCGCTGGGGCATGACAACGAAACCAGGTTTGCGGTGCTAATGCACGATCTCGGCAAGGCGACGACACCCGTCGCGATATTGCCGTCCCACCATGGTCACGAGGCGCGGGGCAAGAAACTGGTGAAGGCTTTCTGCAAGCGTTGGCGAGTGCCCAGGACGCATACCGAACTGGCGCTGATCACGACTGAATTTCATACCCTGGTGCATCGCGCGCTGGAACTCAAACCCTCGACCCTGCTGAAGCTCTTCATCAGCGCCGATAGTATGCGCAAGCCTGAGCGATTTCAGAAAATGCTCGATGCCTGCCTGGCCGATCTCCGCGGACGCAAGGATTTCGAGGACGAAGCCTACCCCCAGGCTGATTTCCTGGCACAGCTCGCAGTTAAGCTACGCCAGCTCGATATAACGGAAATCCAGCAACGGGGATTGTCCGGCAAGTTCATGGGGCAGGCGATTCGGGCAGCGCGACTGGGATTAATCAAGCAGGAGAAAGCGCTAACGCAACCACAGCAGGGCTAGTTTGCTATCGATATCTCCCAATAAGCGCGGCAGGGGTGAAAAATACAGCAGGATCCCGGCCATTGTCCCGCTCGCATTAGCCAGCACATCACCCCACTCGGCGTAACGATAAGCCGTCATGCCCTGCAACAACTCGAGTAAGATTCCATAAGCAATCAGGCCGATGATAGTCCAGCCCAGGCTAACCCGGTTAGTGGCTAGCAAGCTGAACCAGCCGCCCAGGAAAAAATAGGTGACCAGATGTGAAAGCTTATCGTTGACACCGACATCGGGTGCCGGCATCAATGAAATGGTGCCGACAGCCAATAACATTAAGCCACCCAGCAGATACCAGATTTTCACCAGTTTCAGTCCAGGCGACGATACCGGGTTTTCCGCAGGCAACGTCATCAGCGATCGTCCCTAACTCAGCAACGCAAGAATCACCACGCCTAGCAGCACGCGGTAAATCACAAACGGCAACATGCCGACCCGATCGATAAGGCGCAGAAAATAATGGATGCAAAGCCCGGCACTGACCGCCGCGACGGCCGCGCCCAACATCAGATCAAACCACCCTATCGGATGCACTTCGGTCACCATGCGCACCGTCTGCAATACCCCGCTGGCAAAAATAACCGGTATGGCGAGCAAAAACGAAAAGCGTGCTGCCGCCTTGCGGGTCAGCCCAAGAAAGAGTCCCAGCGTGATCGTGATCCCAGAGCGCGAGGTACCCGGAATCAACGAGAGCACCTGAAAACAGCCGATGATCAACACATCTTTTAAACCCAACTGGAACTCGGTACGGGTACGCTGCGCGCGTGCATCGGCCATCCACAACAGTAACCCGAATCCGATCGACGCCAGGGCCACAATCCACGGGCTGCGCAGTTTTTCCTCGATTGGCCCCTGCAACATGAAACCCACCAAAACCGCCGGCAAAGTGCCGATAATGACCCACCAGGCAAGTAAACTGTCCTGATCGGCTTCGCCACCAATCAGCGAGCGCAACCAGGATTTGAGCATACTTTTCAATTCGACTCGAAAATAATAAAGCACCGCAACCAGCGATCCGATATGTACGGCCACGTCGAACACCAGCCCATGTTCAGTCCAGTTCAACAGCTGCGGCAACAGCACCAGATGCGCTGAACTCGAAATTGGTAAGAATTCGGTAAGCCCCTGCACCAGCGCGAGGATTACAATTTGCAGTCTATCCATATGCCCCTCCCCGCTGCATCGCGGGCATTTCCAGCGCCAGGTTCTTTTGCATAGCCAGCACTTTGAACTTCTCCCCCATTTCCTGTGGCAGGCTGAGGGTCTGTACCTGCTGGGATACCGCCAGTTGCGCGACGCGGTCACTATCCCGGGCCTGTCGTTGCGCCTCCTCGAGCAAGCCATTGGCGAGTAAAAACTGCCCCTGGGGAACCAGGCCCGTGAGTTCAAATCCAGCGTTCTCTGCGGCATCGGCGCAGGCATCAAAATCCACGAACGCGGTGATATCCTGTAACCCCGGGTAAACCAGCGGGTCGTTGTGCACTCGATGTCGGTAATGACAGGTCAGGCTGCCGCGGCTGCGCGCAGGATGGTAATAATGCGCCTGCTCATAACCGTAATCGATGATCAGCACCACGGCACGTTTACAACTTTGTGCGAGGGCGTTAAACCAGGCTGTGTAATTCAAATTCAATTCACTACAGTAGTTATCGGGAAGCTCTCCCAGTCGGGCCTCGATAGATCGGATCGCATCCAGCGCAGGTTTGCCTGGCGCGAAAGATTGCCAGCTAAGACTCTGCCCATCGTAACCGACCCCGAGTTCCATCCAGTCGCCCAGTTTCTGCAAGATATGCACCGGCATAGCGTCGAATACTTCGTTGGCGAGCACGATACCATCAAAATCCGTTGGCAGGCAGCTTAACCAGTCAATTTTGTGAAACAGTTCCGCCGACAGCTGGGCGCGCAGATACTGCTGTTGTCGCTGCTTCAATTCGGCACTCAAATCGAGAATATGGTAGTGCTCGAGCATTGGTGACGAATTCAGAATCTGCGCGCATAACTTGCCACTGCCGGCGCCAAACTCGAGAATCCTCGCACTACATCCCTGGGTAACCAGGGCGTTCGTTTGCTGCGCCAGGCAGAATCCAAACATAGGTGATATTTCAGGGGCAGTCACAAAATCACCCTGTGGACCAAACTTGGGGGTTGCCGCCGAGTAATAACCGAGACCCGCCTCGTACAGGGCCATCTGCATGTACTCGTCAAATCCGATCAACCCGCCCCGTTGTTCAATTCTGGCAATGATTGCCTGCACCAGTCGGGTGCTATGTGCGACTGCCGTTTCATCGGGCGGTGGCAATTCCAGCCCCTGTGAGTTGAATTCGGTCGGCACTACAGTGTTACTCCATGATTCACGGCTTCGGCTTAGCGTTGGCTTGCGAGGATGATATGATGACGGTTTAAGGCTTTCGTTCAATCGATGTTATTAACTGCAAAATCCGCGCTCGTAACCGGTGCGGCAAATCGCCTGGGTGCACAGATCGCACGCACTCTACATCAAAATGGTGCAAATCTCATTATCCATTACCGTGCCTCCTCAACAGCAGCACAGTCACTGGTAGCTGAGCTCAATCAGCTACGCAAAAATTCCGCGATCGCGCTAAGCGCCGAGCTAAGCTCGGTTGCCGAACTGGAGAAACTAGCAGCCCAGGCCTGCAGCGCTTTTGACGGGCTCGATATCCTGGTTAACAATGCCTCCAGTTTCTATCCAACCAGATTCGGCCAGATCGACCAGCAAGCCTGGGATGATTTGCTCGCCAGTAATTACAAGGCGCCGTTATTCCTGTCGCAGGCCTGCTACCCGGCGCTGCAGCATAGCTCGGGCTGCATTATTAACATGGTCGATATTTACGCGTCGCTGCCGTTAAACCAGCATAGTGTCTACTGCAGCGCCAAAGCCGCCAACCAGATGCTGGTCAAATCGCTGGCGCAGGAACTCGCACCGGAAGTCCGCGTGAACGGGATTGCCCCCGGCGCCATCCTGTGGCCCGGCAGCGACAATGCGGTTTCCGAGGCACAGCAACAGGCGCTTATCGAACAGGTGCCGTTGAAGCGTTGTGGTACACCCCAGGCAATCGCCGATACCGCATTGTTCCTCGCGACGAGCGACTATATTACCGGTGAAATTATCCGCGTCGATGGCGGACGCCTGCTGACAAACTAGAGCTATGAGTATGCACAGATACTGGAGCAAACAAATCGAAACCCTCGATCCTTACATCCCCGGTGAGCAGCCGCAGGATCAGCAATACATCAAGCTCAACACCAACGAAAGCCCGTATCCACCTTCCCCCACGGTGGCCGAGGCGCTCAAAACCTTTCCCAGCGAAAGCCTGCGGCGTTACCCGGATCCGGAAAGCGGTCAGCTGGTCACGGCACTTGCCGAATACCACGATGTAGACCCAAAACAGGTGTTTGTCGGTAACGGTTCTGATGAAGTACTGGCGCATGCTTTCCAGGCATTTTTCAGGCAGGACTACCCGATCCTGTTCCCCGATATCAGTTACAGTTTCTATCCGGTTTACTGCAGGCTCTACCAGATCGAGTATCGCCAGCCAGCCCTGGACCAGTCCTTCCGCATCAATATTCAGGACTATGCGTCGGCTAATGGCGGCATCATTATTCCCAATCCGAATGCGCCTACCGGAATCGCCCTCGAAACGGGCGCCCTGCGCGAACTACTCGCGGATAATCCTGAATCGGTGGTTATTATCGATGAAGCCTATGTCGATTATGGCGCCGAATCAGCGGTCCAGTTAATTCCCGAGTTCCCCAATCTACTGGTGGTGCAGACATTTTCCAAATCGCGCGGCCTGGCTGGATTGCGACTCGGGTTTGCGCTCGGCCAGGAAAACCTGATCGAAGCACTGCAGCGAGTGAAAAACTCTTTTAATTCCTATCCGATAGACAGTCTCACCAGTAGCGTCGCGCTGGCATCAATCGCGGACGAAGACTACTTCCAGCAATGTTGCAAACAGGTGATTGCGAGCCGCGACCGTTTAAGCGCAGCACTCCACCAATTGGGATTCGAAGTGTTCCCATCGAGCAGTAATTTCGTCTTCGTGCGTCATGCCGAGGTAACCGCCGAAACGCTATACCACGAACTGAAATCCACCGGTATCCTGGTGCGCCACTTCAAAAAGACACGCATCGACAGCTACCTGCGTATCTCCATCGGCAGCGACCCCGAATGCGACGCGCTGATCACCGCCCTGCATAAAATCCTTGCTTAGCCCGCCAGCCTCATCATTGCTGGAATCACTGAAACCGCATTGGATAAATGTCCAGGCGCGGCGCGTTGGGTGCCATACGCTGCCACAGTTTAGCGTAGCTCTCTCCGCTTTCGGGATGCAGGTGTTGGGCAGCAATATCCTGTAGCGGCTTCAACACGAAGGCGTTTTCCAGAATTTCAGGACGCGGAATCCGAATTCCCGGCACATCGACAATTAAATCATCGTAAGTCAGGATATCCAGATCGATAGGACGACTGGCAAATTTGGGCAGGCTACGGTCTCGTCCCAGCTGTTCTTCGATAGCTCTAAAAACTCCGACCACCGACTCGACCTCGAGACCGGTATCGACACCAGCAACCAGGTTTAGAAAATTGCTGCCCTCGAAACCCACCGCTTCCGAATCGTAAACCGGGGATAATTCAACTTCCCCAAACTGATCACGCAGGGCGGTCACGGCCAGGTAGATTTTGGCTTCGCGATCGACATTGCTGCCCAGACTCACGTAGACACGAGCACTCATGCCGGCCTGTCGCCACGTTCGATGATCACTCCAACCGACTTGGAGCCACGTACCGCGCCGGGCTTATGCAATGTCAATTTAATCCAGGGCACGGCAAACTCGTCCATGACAATGCTGCAAATTTTTTCTGCCAGCGCTTCAACCAGTTCAAATTCACTCTGTTGCACGAATTCGATCAGGCGCTTGGCGACGGTCTTGTAGCTCAAAGCGTCGTCGATATTGTCGCTTTTTGCGGCCTTGCTGATATCGGTCGCCATTTCGATATCCAGGCTGATGGTTTGCCTGATCTTACGCTCCCAGTCGTAAATTCCGATCACGGTTTCTATTTGCAGATCATGTATGAAAACGATGTCCATCAAGCTAATATCCGGTGTTGATTGGCAGGCTGCAATCTTAGCTGTAGAGGGCGCTAAAAGGAAACTCCAAATCCCTGTAAAATA
>Ga0209165_10000852_pt1 | contig 10362 bp, 7 predicted proteins | sample tdAd001_FD_187122 | JGI IMG/M metagenome (GOLD analysis project Ga0209165, IMG submission 187122) | Marine sediment microbial communities from the Atlantic coast under amendment with organic carbon and nitrate - tdAd00.1 (SPAdes)... | ecosystem: Environmental > Aquatic > Marine > Coastal >... | reverse complement strand
TCTCTCATTCGATCCTCACCAGTGAGATTCAAGGTATTGAGACGCTCGTCATCTTCCTTCCGGGAGTCTTCCTGGGCGTCGCCGCGTTCCTGCTGAACGTCGTATTCAGCCGATTGGTCACATTGCAGCGGCCGCAAATCGCGGTGTTGAAGGCTATGGGTTACCGAAACACGAGCATCGCCCTGCACTACTTCAAGATGGTGGCGGTCATCGTCAGCGCGGGGGCCTTGATTGGGCTCGGGCTAGGGGTCTGGTTGGGCAAGGGGATGCTCGCCATGTACGCGGAGTTTTTTCGGCTGCCCCAGATGCCGCAGCAGGTCGATCTGACGGTGAGTGCAAACGCGATTCTGTTCAGCCTGCTTGCCGGCGGTCTGGGGGCTTCGCTTGCGGTCCGCGCGGCTGTGCTTCTCCCTCCGGCGGCTGCAATGCGTCCGCCGGCGCCGGCCAAGTACAAAACCGCAGCAATCGAACGATGGGGAGTCACCAAGTGGTTCACCCAAACGGCGCTGATGGTGTTCCGCGAGATCTGGCGTCGCCCCGGACGGACCGCGCTTTCGTCCCTCGGGATGGCTCTCGCGTTGTCGATCGTGATTCTCGGGCGATTCGGCTACGACGCCTACGGGCCGATGATGACGGTGCAGTTCGAGCGTCAGCAACGCGAAGACCTGTCCGTGAGCTTCCTGGACGCGATGCCGCAGCGAGGCCTCGGGTATCTTGCGCACGTGCCGGGTGTGGAAGAGGTCGAGGGGATTCGGATGACAGCCGTTCGGATGCGCTCGGGGCATCACTGGCGCGATACACTCCTCATGGGCATCCCGGAGGACGCGCGGCTTCGCCAGCTGTTCAGCCTCGATTTCAAGCACGTGCCCATCCCCGAGGAGGGGGTCCTGCTGACGAGCGTGCTCGGCGAGATTCTCGGCGTTGAGCAGGGGGACACGATTCAGATCGAGCTCAAGGAGGGAGATCGGGGAGACAGAGAGCTCACGGTGGCAGGGCTCATCGAAGAGGGCTTCGGTCTTCAAGGATACGTGTCGAAGGCCAATCTGCATCGGCTTCTGCGGGAGTCCCCTAGGTTTTCGTCTGCCTTGCTCCGGATCGATGCGCCCATGGAAAGCGAGGTTCAATCCCGGCTGAACGACATCCCAGCGATCCAGGCGGTATCGCGAAAGAGCGATGCGATCGCCAGCTTCGAGAAACAAACCGACGAAACGATGAAGGTGATGTCCTTCATCATGACCTTGTTCGCAACCGCCATCGCCATCTCCATCGTGTACAACAACGCCCGCGTGAGCCTGTCCATGCGAGGGCGGGACTTGGCGACGCTGCGCGTGCTCGGCTTCACCCGTGGCGAGATCTCGTCCATCCTGCTCGGAGAGCAAGCCGTGCAGATCGCGCTCGCCATTCCACTGGGCCTCTTCCTCGGAACCATCGGCGCCAAGGCTCTCATCGCATCTTGGGCGGACCCCGAGCTCTTCAGAATGCCGTTCATGATCTCGAACCAGACGTACGCTTTTTCCGTGGCGGTGGTCCTGGCGTCGGGAATCGCTAGCGCGCTATTGGTCCGCAGGAAGCTCGATCGCCTAGACCTGATCGGGGTTCTCAAGACCAGAGAGTGACTGCAAGCGTCCTAGTCAGCAGCCGCGGTTTCTTGGGTCTCGCGGAGCTCTTCCTCGAGCTCGGTTACCCGAGCTTCTAGCACTTCGATCCGCTTCCTCAGCGCGACCAGCTCACTATGCAGCGCCGGCGCTTCGTGTTCTTCTTGTTCTGACATGATGCTCCTTTGTCATTAAAGTGCTTCAACGGTAAACATGCGGAACCTCGGCACGTGCCGCCTCGGCTTCAAGTGCCAGTACGGCGCGGGTTTCATCGAACCAAACATAGGCGTCGAACTGCCACGGCAGCGCCGCTTGGAAGTAGTGGCTTTGAAGCTCGGTTTCCGGTCTATAGATGACGCCAATGGCCCGCTCTAGGCGCGGCGACGCCAGTTCGTCACGGACCGCATCACGCGCCGGATAGCGTAGCGAAAGCAGAAACGCGGGCACGTCGGCGTCGTGGCAAAGGCGCTCGTAGCTGCTGGGATGTGAGGGTCGCACTTTCTTGATCTGCATCGGACCGTCCCAGTCGGTGGCGGCTGCCACCGTACCGGTGTGGGTGCCAAAACCGATCGAAAACGCAGCATCGCCGAGGGTCTGACGGCACAGTTGGCCGATGTTGTGCTCACCGCGCGCAGCGCCCATCTCGGTCGCGCGGGCATCACCGACATGGGAGTTGTGCGCCCAAACGACGGCCTTCGCATTGGGGCCGCGAAACGCGAGGAGGCGCTCCAAGGTGTCGAACATGTGTTGGTCGCGAAGGTTCCAGGACGCTGGCCCCCCGTAGTACATCACGCGATAGTACTCCTCCGCAGCAGCCACCAAGTGCGCGTTCGACGTTGCATCGAAGAACCGATCGCCATCGGCCCTCGCGTAGTCGAGCCGCCTTTCCAGCAGGTCGCGAAGGACCGCTACGACGGGGCGCTCGCACTGAGCATAGCCTTGACTGATGGCCGCGCGTCCGTAGAGAGCCGGGTCACGCTCCCAAGGGGATAGGCACGCGTATCGCTCCCTCGCGATTTTCGCAGCCTTCGGATCGATGTCGTTCAAATAGTGAAGAACCGCGTCGAGTGACTTGTACAAGCTGTAGAGGTCGAGACCGTGAAATCCCACGCGCCACTGGGGGTCTTTGATCAGCTCATTGTGCGACTTCAACCACGCGATCAGCTCGACAACCTCTCGATTGCGCCACATCCACGTCGGGAAACGAGTGAACGTCGACTCGTCGCGGAGCGGGAAGTCCAGAGCCCGAACATGGTGATCGACGTGGGCCGCGTCGGGCCAGTCCCCCTCGATGGCAACGATGTTGAAACCGCGCCGCATCACGAGCTCGGTGGTGATACGAGTCCTCATTCGATAGAATTCCGACGTGCCATGCGTGGCCTCGCCGAGAAGCACGACGTGTGCATCGCCGATCTGGTCGAGCAATGGACCGAGCTCGACTTCACCGATGTCGGAAATCGGCTGGCAGGCTTCACGAATCAGATTTGCGATCGGGAGCTCGGGACGCGGGATGCGCTCTTGACTCGGAGCTTCAGCGCCCTCGGCAAACCCCCCCGCGCCGATGAGCGGGACGAAGCGAACGCCGCCCAAATCTTCGATATTCGTCGTCCCGTCGGATGCCTTGGTGACGCGAAGCAAGCGTTGGTCTCGCAGATCGGGTCCAACCGGAATCACGATTCGGCCGCCAGGGGCGAGCTGCTCGACGAGAACACGCGGGACTTCCGGCCCGCCCGCGGAGACGAGGATGGCGTCGAACGGCGCGTGTTCGGGCCATCCGAGCGATCCGTCTCCGCATAGAACGTGCACGTTGCGATAGTCGAGCTCCCGTAGCCGCCGCTCCGCCTGATCAGCGAGCGGGCGATGACGCTCGATGGTGTAGACTTCCTCGGCGATTTCACCGAGCACTGCTGCCGCATAGCCGGAGCCGGTGCCGATCTCCAAGACCCGGTCATGCGCTCCAAGCTCCAGAGCCTCCGCCATTGCGGCAACGATAAAGGGCTGAGAAATCGTCTGCCCTTCTTCGATGGGCAGGGGTGTGTCTTCGTATGCGAACTCCGCCAGATGCTCCGGAAGAAACGCTTCGCGCGGCACGGTGCGCAAGGCGTCCAGAACCGCGGGATCGTGAACGCCCCGCGCCTCCACGTGTCGCTCCACCATGCGCTGACGCTGCCCGCTGGTATCCATGTCGATCAGCCGAACTCCGGCATCCTAGGACCTGCCTCGGTCGTTTGCTCTTCGATCTCGGTGAGCGTGCCCTCGGTCAACAGCAAGGTTCCTGCCACCGAAACAGCATTCTCCAATGCCGCGCGAACCACCTTGGCGGGATCGATGATACCGGTCTCGACGAGGTCCACGTATTGCCCTGTGCTGGCGTCGAAGCCAAAGTCACCCGAGCCCGAGCGAAGGCGGTCGACCACGACTCCCGGGTCGACGCCAGAGTTCGCAGCGATCTGGCGCGCCGGGGCCTCGAGCGCGCGACGCAGCACACCGACCCCGGTCTTCACGTCGCCTTCGGAGCTCTCCTCCGCCTCCGCGAGCGCGTCGGCGAGTCGGAGCAGCGTGAGTCCGCCGCCCGGAACGATACCCTCTTCGACGGCGGCCTTCGTCGAGCTGATCGCATCGTCGAAGGCGTCCTTGCGGATCTTCAGCTCCGCCTCGGAAGGCGCACCTACGTGAATCACCGCAACGCCCCCGGCCAACCTTGCCAGACGCTCTTCCAGCTTCTCGCGGTCGTAGTCGGATGTCGTCTTCTCGATCTGCGTACGGATTTCAGCGCACCTGCCCTCGATCGCGGCCTTGTCTCCTGCGCCACCGATAATCGTGGTCGTATCTTTGTCGATGACGACATGATTGGCTGAACCGAGGTCGCTCAACGTCACGGCCGAGAGCTTCACGCCAAGCTCCGTGGAAACGACCTGGCCTCCGGTCAACACCGAAAGGTCTTGCAACATCGCCTTGCGCCGGTCGCCGAATCCCGGCGCCTTCACGGCAGCACAGGGGAATGCGCCCCGGAGCTTGTTGACCACCAGAGTCGCCAAGGCCTCGCCTTCGACATCTTCGGCGATGATCACGAGCGCTCGTCCAGCCTGCGCCACCGCTTCGAGAAGCGGCAAGAGGTCCCTCATGGACGTGATCTTGGCGTCGTGAAGCAAGATGAATGGGTTCTCGAGGTCGACCTCCATGCGCTCGGGATCCGTCACGAAATAGGCCGAGAGGTAGCCGCGGTCGAACTGCATTCCGTCGACGACCTCCAGCAAGGTCTCCGTTCCCTTTGCTTCCTCAACTGAAACCGTTCCCTCGTCGCCGACTTTGTCCAGGGCCTCGGCCACGAGCTCACCGATGGCGGAATCGCCGTGCGCCGAGATCGTGGCCACTTGGGCCTTCTCTTTGATGTTCGTCACCGGCCTCGACAGCTTAGCCAGCTCCTCCACCGCGAGCTTGGTGCCGTGATCGAGACCGCGCTTGATGTCGATCGCGCTGGCGCCGGCGGTCACATTGCGAAGACCGTCCGCGTATACGGCATGCGCCAAGACGGTGGAGGTACTCGTCCCGTCGCCCACGAGCTCCCCCGTGCGGACAGCCGCTTGCCGCAACATTTGCGCGCCCAGATTCTCCTCGGGATCCTTCAGGTTCACCTCTTTGGCGATCGTCACCCCGTCGTCACATACCAACGGCGAACCCCACTTCTTCTCGATGAGAATGCTCTTAGCTTTGGGCCCCAGCGTGACGCGGACGGCATCGGCCAATACCGTCGCGCCCGCCAAAACCTTCGCCCGGGCTTCGTCACTGAACCGAAGCTGGGTGTGTGTCATGAAGCCACTCCTCGACTATGAGCTGATCTCGACAGCCCGTGCCTTGGATTCTTTCGGCGCCGTGCGCGGGATTCGCACACTCAAGAGGCCGTCGTTGTAGTCGGCGGCAACCTTGTCTTCGTCGGCGTCCGCGGGCAGCGTGAAGCTCCGCATGAAGCTACCGTAGGAACTCTCCATGCGGTGGTACTTCTTGCCCTTTTCCTCCTTCTTCTCGCGCCGTTCACCACGAAGCGTCAAGACACGGTCCTCGACGTTCACTTCGACGTCCTCTTGTTTGACCCCGGGCAACTCGGCCTCGATGCGGTACTCCTCCGCACTCTCAGACACGTTGCAAGAAGGGGTCCAATCTGCGATGGACAGCGCTTCACGCTCGCCAAACGGCCACGTCGCCAACATGTCGCGAACCGCTTCCTGGAGGCTCCCAACTCCCGCCAGCGGGTCTCGCCCTCTTTTTAGCAGCGTCATCTCGTCGTCTCCTTTCTGCCCCGACGCGCCCAAGGCGTCGTCGTTACAACAGCACATGAAGCAACAACTGGGCCAACACGGTGGCTTGGAAATTCCGGGTGACGCCCGGATCACCAAGCGACCGGGGCGCATATTCTGCGTCTAGGGTCGCGCCAATAGCCGCTCGAGCTCGCGCCAAGGTCGGGTATTGAGCACGTTCTCGGGCTCCAGCCATCCCCGGCGGCCTTGATCCACGCCAAAGCGCATGTGCTCCAAGTTACTCATCGTGTGTGCGTCCGTCGAAATGGCAAGCTTGAGGCCCAGATCCTTGGCCATGCGGCAGTGGACGTCATTGAGATCGAGCCGCTCGGGCTGCGCGTTCAGCTCGAGATAGCAACCTCGTTCGAGGGCTGCCTCCATGACGCGTTCCATGTCGATCTCGTAGGCAGCGCGTTGGTTGATCAGACGCCCCGTCGGGTGCGCCAAGATATTGAAATACGGATTGTCCATCGCACGAATGACCCGTTCGGTCTGCTTGTCGCGACTCAGACGAAATCCGCTGTGGACGGCACATACGGTGAGGTCCAATTGCTTCAAAACGCTATCGTTCATGTCGAGCGTCCCATCTTCCAGAATGTCGACTTCGACGCCTTTCAGCACGCGAATCCCATCGAGTCGCGCATTCAGACGGTCGATCGCGTCGAGCTGCCGCCGAAGACGCTTTTCATCCATCCCATGGACGATGGCCACGCGCTTGGAATGGTCGGTGATCGCTAGGTACGCGTAGCCCAACCTCTTAGCCGCTTCGGCCATCTCTCTGAGCGAATGATGGCCGTCCGTTGCGTTGGTGTGCGCGTGCAGATCTCCACGAAGGTCGCTCATCGAAACGAGCCGCGGCAGCCGGTTCTTCTTTGCAGCTTCGATCTCTCCGCGGTTCTCCCTCAGCTCGGGTTCGATGTAGCGAAGCCCCACTGCTTTGAAGACCTCATTCTCGGTCCTGCCTGCAACTCGGCGTTTGCCCTTAAAAACGCCATATTCGTTGATCTTCAGCTTCTTTTTCACCGCAATCGTGCGGACCGCGATGTTGTGCGCTTTGGAGCCCGTGAAGTAGTACAAGGCAGCGCCATACGAAACCTGGGCGACGACGCGCAGATCGACCTGCAGGCCCGAGCGCAACAACACGGTGGACCGGGTGGTGCCTTGCGAGATGACATCGCGCACCTCGTCGTACTCGACGAAACGAGTCATGACGGGCGAGCCCTTCTTGCACGCAACCAAGATGTCTAGGTCTCCGACGGTTTCCTTACGACGGCGATAGCTTCCCGCGACGATGACTTCCTTCACGCCGGGAATGGCCTTCAGATGAGCGACGTAAGAGTCCGCGATATCCTCGACATCCGAAAGCTTGTGCCGCCGCTCCATGCCCGCATGACGGCGAAGCGCTTCGAGAATTCTCTGCTCTGTCTTCACTCCGAATCCGCTGAGTGCCCGAATTCGTTGCTTTGTCGCGGCGCGCTGCAGATCAGCGAGATCGCGGACTCCGAGCTCGTCGTAGAGCGCTCTGACCCGCTTCGGGCCAAGCCCTGGCAAAGCGGTTATGTCAACGAGACCCGGAGGGATCTCCCGTTCGAGATCTTCGAGGATGGTGAGGCGGCCCGTGTCGGCGATCTCGGCAATTTTTCCGGCCAGATCTTTTCCAACACCCGAGAGCTTCGACAGGTCTTCTTCCTCTCCAAGCATATCCGCGACACTTCGCGGCAGGCCGCGCAACGTCCGCGCTGCGTTCTGGTAGGCGCGCACCCGGAATGGGTTCGCCCCTTGAATTGCAAGCAGAACGGCCATCCGATCGAAGATTTCGGCGACTTCGGCATTGCGAACAGGCATGGCCGCGCGCAGCGCTCAGAGCGCCGCCCAGTACCTGTCCACACGGGCCTGAAGGTCTGCCAAGAGCTCGTCGTCACGCTCGGGATCAAACAGGTGGGCGAAGCGCCCTTGCTTCTCGAAGTACGCCTCGACGGGCAATCTGGGGCTTGGAACGACGGTATGAACGACTTGGCCATCGACGTACTCCTTGAGCGGCCACACGCCTGTCTTCACTGCCAGCCGGCCAATGTCGATCGACTCCGCAGGCTCGTACTCCCAGCCGGTTGGGCAAGGCGCCAGCGCGAGGATCAAACGCGGCCCCTTGAGGCTCTTAGCCTTTTCGATCTTGCGAGCGAGGTCCAGAGGCTCAGACCCGATGACCGTCGCAACGTACGCGGGTTCATGCGCGGCCCAGATCGAAAACAGATCTTTCTTGTAGCCCCGAAAGCCGCCGGGTCCCTGGCTCGTGGTGGTCTTTGCGGCGTGCGGAGTCGCGCCCGATGCTTGGTGGCCGGTGTTGCCATAGCCCTCGTTGTCGTAGCAGATGTAGAGGAAATCGAGGCCGCGCTCGATTGCGCTCGACGTCGAAGAAAGGCCCATCCCATAGGCGGCCCCATCCCCCGTCAGCGTCACGACGTCGAGGTCTTCCTCGGGGGGCATCCGTCCTTGCTCGAGCAAGATGTCGAGCGCGTCGCGCACGCCTTGCGCGCCGGCGGGCGCTGAGGCCATCGACGTGTAGAGCCACGAGCCGCGAAACGGCGTGAACGGATAGACCGACAGGAGGGTCATACACCCTGCGGCGTTGACGAAGACGGTCTTCGGTCCGAGGACGTCATAGATCTCGTGAAGGGCGCTCAGACCTCCGCAGCCTGCACACATCGGGGTGCCCGTTCCGAGCAAGTGCGTCGAGGGCAGATCCTTCATGCGCTTGAAGGCGGTGTCATTCACTGGCCCGGCTCCAACTCGTTTCGCTCAACCTCGGCAATCACTTGAAGCTTCCTGATCTCGCGAAGCTCGTCGCGAGTATAAAGCAGCCTTGGCGGCGGGGTCCGTCCATCCTCGGCCGCCTTCCGGGTCTCCGCAGCGATTTCGTAGAGCTCCTCCGGGCTGATGTCTCGACCACCGAGACCTCCGATGAAGCTCATCAGAATGGGCGGAGCGTCGGGGCGCCCGTAGAGCGTGGACGCAACCTCCGCATGAAGCACGCCACCCTTCCCCATCGAGAGATTTTGATCGATCACCGCGATGCCGCGCTTTCCCGCGACCACCCGGCGCAGGTCTTCGACGGGAAAGGGGCGTACCAGACGGAGCCGTACGAGGCCCACCGCAAAGCCCGCATCCCGTAGCTGGTCTACCGCAGCCTTGGCCTTGGTCGCAAAGGAGCCGATCATGACGAATACGATTTCGGCGTCGTCGCAGCGGTAGGCATCGATCGCGTCGTGCCTGCGGCCGAACGCGGCCTCGAATTCGGCGGCCACCTCGCCGTAGACGTCGATGCTTCGCAGAGCCGCAAGATGCGCCTCGTAGCGGAAGTACGAATACGGCGAACCGCCGAGCACCGCAACGCCCTGACTCGCAGGCGCGCTTGCGCGAAAGCGCGCGTTCTGCGGATCGTGCGGCGGAAGGAACTCACGGACCGAATCGGGATCCGGAATCTCCACCGGCTCGCGGGTGAACGACAAGTAGAAACCATCGAGGTTGACGATGACCGGCAAGCGCGTGCGTGTGTCTTCGGCGAGCCGGTAGGCCATCAAGATGGTGTCGAGCACTTCCTGGCAGGTCGCACAGTGAATCTGCAAGAAGCCGGAGTCACGCGCCGCCAAGACATCGCTGTGATCGCTCTCGAGCGTGATGGGCGTCGCCAGGCCGCGCGATACGTTGACCATGACAAAAGGCGCGCGCCATCCCGCCACCGCGTAGATCATTTCCATCCCGTAGAGGAGGCCTTGGCTCGAGGTCGCGGTAAACACCCGCACCCCGGTCGCTGCAGCAGCACCCGCCGCCGTGATCATGGAGTGCTCGGACTCGAGCGTGACGAGCCGGCCGGGCATTTCGCCCGAGTCAAACCAACCTGCTAGGGTTTCGATGATCTCGGTCTGGGGAGTGATCGGGAACGCAGGCACGTAGTCCGCGTTGGCCAAGCGTGCGCCCCAGGCGGCGGCGCCGTTTCCCGTCAACAGCTCTCGCGTCATGGACCTTCGGGCTCCTTCGTTTGTGCCCCTTGCTCTCGGACGGCATCGATCGCGTGGGATGGGCAAATCGCCACGCAGATCATGCAGCCTTTGCAGTGATCGTAGTCGATCTCGGGTCTGCTCTCCGCACTCACCGTGATCGCGCTGTCCGGACAAAACGTGCTGCAGATCCACCAGCACTGATTGCACCGCGTATCGTCGACGACCGGCCGCATCGTACGCCATGCACCGGTCTTCACCTGAACGCTGGTCGCCGCGGCATGGATGGCCGGCGCCGAGATTCGCGCCTCTTCGAATGGAACTTGGATCCACTCCGGTGCGTCGTAACCCTCCGCGCTGACGTCCTCGCCTTCGACCACCGCCCCAGCATCCGCTGCCATACGCTCATACGCCTGTAGCGCGCGGCGCTCGTTCTCGCGAACCGCCGCTTGGCCAAAAGGTGCGATCTCTTTATCG
>Ga0209165_10000851_pt1 | contig 10367 bp, 8 predicted proteins | sample tdAd001_FD_187122 | JGI IMG/M metagenome (GOLD analysis project Ga0209165, IMG submission 187122) | Marine sediment microbial communities from the Atlantic coast under amendment with organic carbon and nitrate - tdAd00.1 (SPAdes)... | ecosystem: Environmental > Aquatic > Marine > Coastal >... | reverse complement strand
GATCCTCATCAAGTCGCCCGGCAACATGATGTGCTACTATAAGCAGCCCGAGCTGACCGCTGAGTGCTACACCGAAGATGGCTACTTCCGCACCGGCGACCGCGGGGAACGCGACGAAGAGGGCCGGCTCAAGATCACCGGGCGTGTGAAGGAGCTCTTCAAGACCAGCAAGGGCAAATACGTCGCACCGGTGCCCATCGAGAATCTCATCAACAACAACCATCATGTCGAGATGTGCTGCGTCACCGGCTCAGGTCAGCCCAAACCGTTCGCCTTGGTGCTGCTCGCCGACGAGCTGCGGCCAAAGCTGAGCGACAGCACGGTGCGGGCAGAAGTCGAAGCCGAGCTGGAGACCTTGTTGAAGGAGGTCAACCAGGAAGTGGAGGAGTTTGAACGCCTTCAGTTCTTGGCGGTGGTCAAAGATCCGTGGCTAATCGAAAACGGCTTTCTCACGCCCACCATGAAGATGAAGAGAACCAAGCTCGAAGACACCTACGGGCCGAAAACCGACGAATGGTACGGCGCCGGCAAACGAATCGTCTGGGAAGCGTAAAGAAACCTTTTCGCGGTTCGATCCATGCGAGCCGCGGCTACGGTTACAACTTCTAACCCATTGGGCGTGTGCTAGAAACGGCCACCCATGGACGAACAGCCCGTTTACGACGTAGTCATCGTTGGTGCCGGCCCGGCCGGAGCAACGGCAGCGTACTTTCTCGCGACTGGGGGCAAGCGTGTTGCGCTCCTCGAGAAGGCGACCTTTCCGCGAGACAAGCGCTGCGGCGACGCCTGGTGTGAACCAGCGCTCGAGATCCTCGAGGAGATGGGGGTCATTCAGGAGCTCGACGCCGAAGGCCTGGTGCAATGGATTCGCGCGGGCGGCTTGGTATCGCCCTCGGGTCTGAGCTTCACCAGCCCAGATGAAGGAGAGCGTGAGAGCGCGCCTCGAGTTGCAGCGATCCGTAGGATGATCTGTGATGAGCGGATCGCGCGCGCGGCGCACCGGGCGGGTGCTGAGCTCATCGAAGGCGCATCTGTCACCGATGTGTCCCTGAGCGATGCGGTGTGGAAGATCCGCTGCAAGGACGGCCGCCGCTTCTTGGCTCGTTGTCTGATCGCCGCCGACGGCGCCAAAAGCAAGATCGCGCGCGCGCTCGGTGTCGTCACGACGGGGGCCAATAGCGTCGCGAGTCGACAGTATATCAAGGGAGGCACACACAACTTCACGAGTGACGGAGTGCTCCTTTACCCGCCATACGTGCTTCCCGGATACGTCGCTCTCTTTCGCCATTCGAACGACGACATCGACCTCGGTTGCTACCTCCTTCCCGGGGGGCGGGTCCCACTGACGCAGCTCAAGTCGCTTTTGAGCACCGACGTTGCGAAGGACCCTTACGTACGCGAGGTGCTCGGCGACCACGCAGAGCCGCTCGAGCGCGCGGGGCTGTCGCCGCTTCGACTGGGAGGCGAGCCTCGAACGCATGGCGAGCGCTTCATTTTGTTGGGGGATGCCGCAGGCCAGACCGATCCGCTCACCGGCGAGGGCATTCACACCGCGATGATCGCCGCCAAGATCGCGGCGCGCGTTCTCCACGAGGCATTCGACGAGGGCGATCTCTCGGCGAACCGGCTCGCGAGTTACCATCGCGCCTGGATGAAAGACTTTGGCCGCGACTTCCCGATTTCGGCGGCGGCCGGACGCGCGATCAATCGCTTCCCCGTCCTTCTCGACACGGCTGCCGTTGCCGCCCAGCGCCACGGCGCCAGCTTCATGGACAATTTCGGGGCAGCGATGACCGGCGTGAAACCAAAATCTCTCTTCCTATCGCCCCGCATGGCCGTTCCGCTCGGCGCTGCATTGCTCGGACTGATTCGGTCGCGGAGGGGGATGGAATACAGTGCGGGACCTCGCGCCGAGCCCGCCCACGACTACAGCTTCGCCAAGAACGCACTCCGCGATCACGACCGAAAACATGTCGGTTGAACCAAATCAATCACCCATCGCGCCCCGGGACCTAACCTTCGACATCGAAGGCGAGCGCCTGGTCTATCCGACGGTGTTCCGGGATGGATGTTCCGCGGCGGGACTCTTCCTCGTGAAGTCGAAGGTCGCCAACGGGTACATCGCGGACGGCGGCTTCGAGCTCGCCGAGGTTGCGCCGGGCAGAGGGATCCTCGTTCTCACCGGCGTTCGATACACCGACACCGACTGCGGGGAATACGATGAGACGGCGATGGCTTTCTTCGTCCGAAGGGCCGGCCAGAAGTCCCCGCTGCCGTACGCGAGCACGTGGCTCGATATCATTCGTGGGAACACGGCGAGCTTCACGTGGAATCTCCAGGTGACGACCCCACTCTCGCGAGACGCCGGCATCTTCATGTGGGGCTTTCCGAAGACCATCGAGGACATCAGCTTCGAGCTTTCCGGCGACCGCGCTGCCTTCAACCTGCGCATGGACGGCCAAGAGGTGTTCAACTACTCGGTTCTTGCAAACGGTTCGACGACGCCACCTCCCGTCACTTCCGCCGTGTACTCGATCTGGGAAGGTGGGCCTCACGTCAGTTACCTGACGCAAGCCTATCGAGATGCCCGCTATCGTCCCGGTGGGGGCCGCCTTCGCCTCGGCGACCATCCGTTGGCCGATAAGCTACGTGCGCTTGGCCTGCCGCGGCGTCCACTGCTTGCCACCTGGGCGGGCCATCTCGCGTTCAGCATGACAGCACCTGAGAAACTATGAGCGACCCCTCGGTGAGCGTGCGGGTGGCGGTGGTCACGGGCGGCGCCAGTGGGCTGGGGCGTATCTTTGCGCTCCGGATGGCGGCGCAAGGTATCCGCGTCGCAGTCGTCGATCGCGATCCCCAGGCCCTTTCCGCGGTGGCGTCGGATTCGAGCAACGTTCACCGAGTCCGTTGCAATGTATCGAGCTCGGAGGAGCTACGCGCCGCTTTCGCCGAGATCGAGGCGGAGCTCGGCACGATCGACCGTCTGGTCACCTGCGCGGCAATCATGCCCGCCTCGAAGCTTGCCGAACAAGCGACCCGGGAGATTCAGGACGTGATGGCGGTCAATTACGGAGGGACCGTCAACGCCGTCCAGGCCGTCCTTCCTGCGATGGCGCAGCGGCGTGGCGGAGAGTTGATCATCTTTGGATCGACCGGAGGCTCTGTCCTCGTCCCCGACTGCGGCGCCTACTGCGCGAGCAAAGCCGCGACCAACGTCTACGCTGAGATGCTGATCGAGGAGATGAGGGGAAGCGGCGTGCGCGTCATGCTCGTCTGCCCGCCGCTGGTCGATACCCCCCTGCTCGAGCAAGCCGTTGCCACATCCAATCCCAAGATCATCTCGGACTCGATCGCGAAGAGTCGATTTGCCAGCCCCGAGTTCATCATCGACGAGGTCGAAAAGGCGCTGGGCAAACGCACGGAGATCCTCATGCCGGGAGTCGAGGCGAAAGCCGTGATGTGGCTCCGGCGAATGTCGCCGGGTCTCTTGTGGAGAATCGTTCGCCTGGCGAACCGGGAGTGAGAGCCAGCGCGGATCCGCGCGTCCCCGAACATGCGACTAGCTGAGCATCGCGCGTAGGCTCTTCTTCCAGCGCTCGATCAGGTTGGCGTAGTGCGCGTCGTTCTCTCTAAAGATGCGCTCCATTGCTAATCCGCGCATGAAGTAGAGCGTCATCTCGACTGCGATTTTGGCCTGCCGATCCCCTCGGCCAGTGAGCTGCTTGAAGGCCCCGTAGATGCGGCCGCCGAGGCTGCGCTCGAAAGTTTCGAACCTGCCGAGAAGCTCGGGGTCGGTCCTCGCGGCAACCATGAGCTCGACGACGGCCCAATAGAGCGGCCCCGAGAACATGGTCCAGAGCATGTCGACCATCGCGTCGATCGGTTCGTCGCCCTTCTCGAGCCGGGCGCGGAGCTCGGCCTCGAACTCTTTGGAGCGTTCATCGGCGAGGTGCTCTATCGCAGCGACCAGCAGGTCGGCCCGGCTCGGGAAGTGATGGAGCTGAGCGCCGCGCGAGAGCCCGGCGCGCTCGCCGACCTCGACAGTCGTGGTTCTCGGATAGCCAACGTCGATCAAGCTCTCGATCGTTGCGTCTAGCAACTTCCCGCGCGTGACCCGACGGCGCTCCGCCTGAGGCACTCGCTCCCGCTTCGGAGCGGCGTCAGTTCCGGCTTTCTTCACGCTCCGAGGCCCCTCAGTCGCGGCGGTACATCGTCACGACTGCCGCGCCGCCAAGGCCGAGGTTGTGCTGAAGGGCAACACGTGCGCCTTCTACCTGGCGGTCCTCGGCCTGGCCCCGAAGGTGCCAGACGAGCTCGGTGCATTGCGCAAGGCCGGTGGCGCCAAGTGGGTGCCCCTTAGAAAGGAGACCACCGCTGGGGTTGGTCACGAACTTGCCGCCGTACGTGTTGTCGCCGTCTTCGATGAATTTCTCGGCTTCGCCTTCGCCGCACAGGCCGAGCGCTTCATAGGTGAGCACCTCGTTGGTGGTGAAGCAGTCGTGAAGCTCTACGACATCGACGTCCTCGGGCCCAATACCGGACTCCTCGTACACCGCCTGCGCAGCGTTCTTCGCCATGTCGAAACCGACCATCTTGATCATCGAGTCGCCGAAGCTCGTTCCGTAGTCCGTGCGCATCGTTTGGCCTGCGATGTACACGGGGTTGGAGATGCCCTTCTTCTTCGCGAAATCATCGGAGCACACGATCGCGGCCGCGGCGCCGCAGGTCGGAGGGCAGCACTGATACCGTGTGAGCGGGTCAAACACCTCGGGCGAGGCGAGAATCTCCTCGACCGTGAGAAGGTCGCGGAAGAGCGCGTACGGGTTCTTTGCTGCGTGTTGGCGCGCTTTCGCGTTCACCTTCGCGAAGGTTTCGCGCTTCGCCCCGTATTTCCAGCGGTACTCGCGACCGGCTCCACCAAACATCTGGGCGGCGGGCGGCGCGGAGGTGAAGCCCTGCGCTTCGTTCATCACGTTGACATGCAGGCCGAGGGGGTTGGGTCGGTCGTTCCATGCCGCACCAAGCGCGCCCTTCTGCATCTGCTCGAAGCCTACGGCAAGCGCGCACTCGACAATGCCGCCCTCGACCAGTTGCTTGGCCAACATCAATGCACTCGAGCCCGTGGAGCAGTTGTTGTTGACGTTGTAGACCGGAATCCCGGTGAGGCCCACATCGTACACCGCACGCTGCCCGCACGTGCTGTCGCCGAAGACATAACCCGCGACCGCCTGCTCGACCTCCCCGAACTCCACCCCGCCGTCGGCCAGCGCAGTCTTGATCGCCTTGGCCGCCATCACGTTGTAGTCCTCGCTTTGGCCAGGCTTGGCGAATGGCACCATGCCGACTCCGATTACGTTCACCTTGCGTCCCATCGTTGCTCCTTAGCGCTTCTGTGCGCGGGTTTAGATCAGGCCCTTGAGAAAGTTCAGACGGTGCGCAGGCTGCATGTCACCGTCGATACGAAGCTTGCCGCGTTGGAAGAGCGATTGCGTGGTCGTCTCGGCGCTGCTGAGCTCTACGAGATCCGCGTCATCGATCGTAATCGTCGTCGTGGCTCCGTCGGTCTGGCCAGTCTTGAGCGCAGGTGGCTGGTTCTTGAGGTCCACCACCCATTGGGAATCTGGGTCCCGTACGTAGAACTGTAGGACCGCACCGACTTCGTCGGCGAGGCTCGGTTGCTCCTGTAGGCGCTTGCCGAGGGCCTCGAAGAGCTTGGGCGCAAGCGGCTCAGATGCCTCGTGCGCGGTTGGAGGCGGGGCCGCCAAGGTACCTCCGCTCGCGCGCGCCGCAGCCTTGTCGAGGACGAGGTCGAACGGCATCTTGAGGAGCGCTTCGAGCTTGTTGACCGCCATCATGTCGCCGGCCACCTTGAGCTTCCCGCTCGAGAACAACTTGATCGGATCCGCCTCGCCCTTTTGAAGCGCGACGTAATCGGCGTCGGAGAGTTGGAGAGTGGCGTCGGGCTTGGCCGTTTCGCCGGCACCGGCCGTGCCCACCTTGAGGTCGATCGTCCACACGCTGCTCGGATCGCTGAGGTTCAGTTGAAACACCGTTTGGGCTTTCTCCGCGATGCCGGGGTTCTTGGCCAGGAACTGGCTGACCGCGGCAAGCACATCGGCGGAAGTCGGCTCGACGCTCCCCTCAGTGCTTGCTTGCGCAGCTGGCTTCTTCTTCTCTTTCGCCTTGGGAAGCTCTTCGAAGAGCTCGATTGCGGCGTTCGAGATCACGACCGAGTCGCGTTCCTTGACCTTGCACTGGAATACGACGCGCTGATCCGATTCTTTCCACATCTCGGTGATGAGAGTGTCGCCGGGGTACACGTTGTCGGCGAAGCGCACTTTGATGCTCTTGAAGAAGTCCGGATTGCCTTCGGGCGCAAACCGCTCGAGCACCCGACGCCCCGCGTAGCCGAACGTGCAAAGGCCATGAAGAATCGGCCGCTCGAAGCCGAACGCCTTCGCCATGCCCGGGTCGACGTGAAGCGGATTCCAATCGCCGCTCAAGCGATAGAGCAGCGCCTGATTGTCGGGAATCGCGTCTTCGACGACGACGTCGGGCTCGCGCGCAGGAGGCACGTTGATGTCCGAGCTCGGCCCACGCTCACCGCCCCAGCCGCCAGCGCCGCGAATGAAGGCGGTCATCTCGTTTTTGATCAGCAGATCGCCGTCCTCGTCGTACGAGTCGAACGCGGTCACCACGAGAGCGCCCTTCCCCTTGTCCCAGATGTCCGTGACGGTGCCCTTGGTGGTCAGCGTCGCCTTCAAAGGAAGCGGCCGCGCAAGCTCGATGTACTGCTCTCCGTGAAGAACTCGGTCGAGACCGTAGTTCAGGCCGGGGGCCGTGATGCCCTCCTTCGCGAATCCGAGAACTGCATTGGTGCCGGGGATCACGGCGAACGTCGGCAAGGCCTTCATGCCACCACCATGGCCTTCGTAGACGAGACGAAGCCCTTGCCCATCGTTGGGATCGGTCGCCGCCCCTACGCCAAGCGCATAGAGGGCCAGATCCCCTTCATCGTAGCTCGATGTACGATCTGGGTACTTCGCCCCGAGCGCCTCATCGGCGTCGATGAACTCGTTGCCGCCCTTACTGGGGCCCGCTTCGACGTTCTGAATGATGGGGCCAAGCGACTCCATCACGCTGCTGATGTGGTCGGACTCGCCGAAGTCGTTGATCTGCTTCCAGCTCGACTGGATATCGTCCGGCGAGACCTCACGGCCGAGCCGGAAGAGCTTGCCTTTGGTTCGCTCCCATCGGAGGCTCGAATAGAACCCTCCGCCGACTTCGTAGACCCCGCCGGTGGTGTCACTGTCCTCGCTGCACAGGTATGCGACGATCGGAGACACGTACTCAGGCTTGAGCGAGTCGAACACCGCGGGTGGAAGTAACCCCTCGGTGAGGCGCGACGCTGCAAACGGCGCGATGGTATTGACCAGGACGTTCTTGCGCTGCCCTTCGAGCGACAGTGTGTTCGCGAAGCCGACGAGACTGAGCTTCGCCGACCCGTAGTTGGTTTGTCCGAAGTTTCCGTAGATGCCGGCCGACGAGGTCGTGAAGAGCACACGCCCATAGCCTTGCTCGGTCATGATCGGCCAGGCCGCCTTGGTGACCTTGTACGCACCGTAGTTGTGGACTCGGAAGATGATGTCCCAGTCGGCGTCGGTCATGTTCTTGAAGGACTTGTCGCGTAGGATCCCGGCGTTGTTGATCACGATGTCGACGCGACCCCAGGCGTCCATCGCGGTCCGCACGATCGCATCGCCGTCCTCGACGGAATCGTAGTTGGCGACCGCCTCGCCACCGGCCTTCTTGATTTCTTCGACGACCAGGTCGGCGGATTCGGAGGACTTGCCCTCGCCCGCCGTGGAGCCACCGAGATCGTTGACGACGACCTTCGCCCCGCGTGACGCCAATAAGAGCGCATGTGAACGGCCGAGCCCCTGCCCCGCGCCCGTGACAATCGCGACCCGCCCGTCAAACCTGACTTCTTTGCTCATAGTTCCTCGGATTCATAAACAATCAGAGCTGACTGTTTATGCCGAATCGCTCAGATGTCAAGGCGGTCAGTGACTCGAAGGCATGCATCCATCGCGCGGCGAGCTGCATCTCGTACGGGGAGTCGGTGCAGCTGCGAATAGTAGCCGCTATGAAGCCATGCGTTCGAGACGCATGGAGGAGCTACGCGCCCTCTGACTGAACGGCGCGAGAACGTAGACGCGGATCATGAACCACCAAAAGCTTCGCTCGTTGAGCCGCGGATCGATCTGATCCGCGATTTTCGCATGCGCCGCCGGGGCCTTGCTCCAATGCAGACCCGGATTGTCGTGGTGGACCGTGTGAAGGCCGTTGTTGAACAGAAGCACGTTCATCGCCGGGCCGACGATGTTGCGGGAGTGATTGATGGGCGACTCCTCGTCCGTGTGCACGTGCTGCACGTAGTTGAAGATCAGAACGACAAACAGCGAAACCTGCTGCGGAATGAAAATGTACAGCAGGGCCTTCTGCCAATCGATCACGAACGCAGTCACGAGGAAGCTCACCAGCAACACGTATTCCGAGATGCAGAACCAGAAGCGGCTTCGATTGATGCGGTACTGCTTCTTCAGGTATTCGCGAATCGGCTTCTGCTGATGAAACCCACTCACCGCGGGATATGTGAGAAGCGTGAAGAGATTGGTGTTCTCCGTGTAGCGATAGGTGACGGTGTAGTCACCCTCACGGTTGTTGAACTTGTGGTGGTTCTGATTATGCGTCGGGATCCAACCGAAGGCCGGGAATCCATAGAACAGCGTGAGCCAGTAGTCGGTGAGCGCGTTCAGCGTCTTCGACTTCCAAATCGTCAGGTGATTGTGGTTGTGGGCAATCACCGCAACAGAAACCGCCATGAAGAGGCATGCGGTGAACAGTACCGGGCTGAACGAATCTCGGCTCCATTGGATGACAAGCAACGCCGTCGTAACGGCCATGTAGATCAGCGTGCGTATGTCGGCGCGGTACCTAAGCATCAGAACTCCTTCGCGAGCCAGAAGGTAGTGCCGGCGCGCGGGACTCTTGTGCCTGCTTGTGGGGTGCCGCGCCAGGCAGTCCACTGGCAGGGCTGTTTTCGTTGAAGTAGCGTCGCCGTAAGCAGCATGACACGGGAACGCACACGACCGGATACCTCGGGAGAGCCCGGCTACGTTACGCCCGAAGGATACCGCCGCTTCGAGGAAGAAGCGGACCGCCTATGGAACACCGATCGCCCCAAGATGGCAAAGGCCGTGCAGGTCGCGGCAGCCGAAGGCGACCGCTCGGAGAACGCGGAGTACCAGTACAGCAAGCAGCGTCTGGCCGCGATCGATCGACGGCTGCGTTTCTTGGGGCAACGGCTCAAGGTTCTAACCATCGTGGACGAAAAGCCACCGGACGACGGGAGGGTCTACTTCGGGAGTTGGGTCACCGTCGAAGACGAGGCCGGCAACGCGCGAACTTACCGCATCGTCGGCCCCGACGAGATCGATGCGGAAAAGAAGTGGATCAGCATGGAATCGCCGATGGGAAGATCGCTCCTGTCCCGAGAGGTCGGCGACGAGATCAGAGTGCGGCGCCCGAAGGGCGAGGTGAGAGGCGAGATCATCGAGGTCCGCAACGCCCCACCAGAGAGCTAACCCATGAAAGCCACGCCAGAGTACGCGAGCATTCCGGAGGCCGGCACCCTGAGGTTCCTCTTTCACCGCCAGTGGCTTCACCTGGCGGGGCTCGTGCTCCTAGTTCCGATCTGTTGGGCTTTCGCCGCTCCGGCCTTGGGGGACGGCGAGTGGCTCGGTTTCTCGGACACCGAATGGTTCTGGGCCTCGATTGTGACCGCGATCGTTCATCAGGTGATCGTCGCTTTCGTTTTTCGCGCACAACTCGGCTGGTCGATCCTGACGCGCGTCTTCGGCAAAGCCGACATGATCGTCTGGGGCATCGTGTTCATGCCCCTTCTCATCGCCCGCCCGATCTTGATCTTGGGGGTGGCCGTTGCCAACGCAGGAACCGCGGATCTGCCGCGCGGGTTTGAGCTCGCCGCGGGCACCGCGCTCATGATTCCCGCCGTCTACGCCGGGTACTCGGTGGGCCGTTACTTTGGCATCGACCGCGCGCTGGGTGGCGACCACTTCCGCCAGCGGTACCGAGACATGCCAATGGTTCGCGAGGGCGCATTCGCCTGGACCTCCAATGCCATGTACGCCCTCGTTTTCTTGGGGTTGTGGGGCATCGCCCTCCTCACCGGCTCCCTAGCCGCTCTCGCTGCAGCGCTGTTCCAGCACGCCTACATCTGGGTGCACTACTACTGCACCGAGGCACCCGACATGGCCCTCATATATGGCGGCACGGGCAACTCT
>Ga0209165_10000849_pt1 | contig 10382 bp, 13 predicted proteins | sample tdAd001_FD_187122 | JGI IMG/M metagenome (GOLD analysis project Ga0209165, IMG submission 187122) | Marine sediment microbial communities from the Atlantic coast under amendment with organic carbon and nitrate - tdAd00.1 (SPAdes)... | ecosystem: Environmental > Aquatic > Marine > Coastal >... | reverse complement strand
TCTGCCGGTAGTCCAGGTTGCGTTCACCACTCATCATGTCGCCTTCCACCACGTGCAGGTACCCCAACCCCTTTCCACTGAGTGCCTGGGCGACAAAGTTGAAGGTGGCCTGCGGTGCAGAATCACGAATATCATTGAAGGGGTTTTCCGGTGAAATGCGAACACCCACCTGCGAGGGCTCCCAAACCTCCAGCACGGCAGACAGGATTTCTATTAACAGCCGGGTACGGTTTTCCAGCGAGCCTCCGTAGCTGTCATCACGCCGATTGGTGCCATCACGCAGAAACTGATCCAGCAAATAACCGTTGGCAGAGTGAACTTCTACACCATCGAAGCCGGCTTCCCTGGCACATTTTGCTGCCTGGCGATATTGATCCACGATACCGGGTATCTCGTCTGTACGCAGCGCCCTTGGTTCAACAAAAGGCTTCATCCCTTCGAAGGTAACAGCCTCACCTTCGGGCTTGATGGGCGAAGCAGATACTGGTTGCTGCTTATCCGGCAACAGATCAGGGTGGGAGATACGACCGCAGTACCATAACTGCGCAAACATATGTCCGCCTTTCGCATGGACTGCGTCATTCACAGCGCGCCAGCCCTGCACCTGTTCCTCGCTATGAATACCCGGCGTTGCCGGATAACCGATACCTTGCGGCGACACCTGCGCGGCTTCAGCGATGATCATCCCGGCACTGGAGCGTTGTGCATAATAGGTCACATTCATGGACTGGGGTGCATTACCGGGCATGGCAGCCCGGTTACGCGTTAGCGGCGCCATGATCATCCGGTTCTGCAGTGTCAGGTCACCCAGGCTGATGGGCGAGAATAAATCAATATCCGTCATTTTTTCCGTACCGGTTTTCATGCTGTTTTCTCCATTATTGCTGTTACATCCAGCCCTGGAATCCAGCCGGTTATGGTGCATTAGTCCCGGCCTGTTCTGACACCTGACTTGTCCTGATGCCGAACTAAAGACACTCGTCCCTCTTTGGATACCGCTCCTTTACACTGCGAATCTTCTCGTCTACCTCGAGTTGTTTGGAATTGTCTCCCTGACGCGCCCGGTATGCAGCATCCAGTTGTTCCTCTACACTCGGGTAATCCGCCCCCCTCATGGCGGCAAACTTATCCTCGTGATGGACATCCGATACTTCCAGCAGGGCGGCGTTGATTTCTTTCTCGCTGGGCTGGGCTATATCCGCCATCCATTCGGCGATATACGGTTCCTGCTCCGGGGTGTCCTGCCTGATGATATAGTCAACGCCTACTCTGACATTCGGGTTTAGAATGCGTATGGCACGGCAAAGTGTAAGCGCACGCTCATCGTGCCTGACAAGATTGTGTTGCTGTACACTCAGCTTGATTTCCTCATCCATTCTCCGCGAGTTCTTCCACAGAACGAATATCATGACGCATACAGATATCAAAACCACGAAAATGATGTTAGTTATTCCATTGCCCATTATATGTTGCTCCTCTGGTGATTGGCTTACGTATAGTGTAACAAGAGGCCTTAAATGACATCCATGGACAGGAAACATAGCCCATTTGTTTCCCGGGAATCCAGCTGAAAACGAACATCTTTTCCCGCTGCCTTCCAGACTTTCCGGGTGAGACGCCTTACCTCCGTTCAGGGTCGATAATTGCCGTTTAACCTGAAATTCTTCCCCTTACCCATTCTGACTACAGCAGCTATTGCTTATCTGAAGACTCTATAGCCCAACCTATAGAGATTTGTATATAAGCTCATATTCCTTTCTTACCTTTTCGCCAAATATTGGATCATCATAATCAGGAATAAGGGCGGAAATTTTTTCCCAATCCTCACTGCCCAGATGTTCTGCGATATATGGGTATATATTCATCTCCTCAAACAAAAGGTGCGATCTCTCCCGGTTTATTAATGTGGATAATTTGTCCCCGATGTCTGTAATACCAGGATCTGTACTAACGAGCCTGGGCCCAACTGCTTCAATTGCATTTCTTATTATGTCCTCAATTTCCGTGTGATCCTTCATAAGCGTATCAACGTCCTCGTGGAACTTTCTGTTAATTCCCCCGTTTTTGGATATAGCTGAAAACACAGCATATTCCGCCGGATGGTGTATGCGTGCCGGATAATCATGGATATATACCAGGATGCGCTGAATCATCGGATAACTTTTAGAGTGTCCACGGTAGATTTCAATTAACAATTGCTCAAGAAGGCATAGAATTCTTCTGAGGTTGTCGTGATCCTTATATAGAGTCTCGAGTGTCAGTTTCATAGGTAATCAATACATCAGTATCAGGTCATGTCAGTGTCAGCTCACCCTGACTGATGGGCAAGAATAAATCAATGCTCGTCGTTTCTTCCGTGCCGGTATTCATGCTGCTTACTCCATTATTGCTGTTACATCCGGTGTTGCATGCGCTTATCTTGCCCTGGGATGTGTTTAATCCCACCGTGCGGTATCCGCTCTTGCGTGGCGACGGGGAAGGCGCCAGGCAACGCCGGCTGCGACGAAGAAATCCGGTGCCGCATCGTTCAAGCCGGCGCCGGCGCTGACGTCGAGCTGGAGATCGTCATTCACCAGGAAGGTAAAGCCGCCATCGATACTGTGCTGATCGGGCGCGCTTTCCTCGATGACCCCGTAGTACTCGATAAAGGTGCCCAGGCGTTCGCTGATCGTGAGGCCCAGTGCAAACTCGGGGCGAAAGATGAAGTGGCGGCTCGAGTCGTCCTCGCCCTGGGTCTCGCTCGCGAAGTCGAAGTTGCCAGTCAGGTTCCAACGCTCGGCGAAGTCCCAGGCGTAGAGAATTTCGACCTCCGGATCATAGCCATCGCTCGTCGCAAAGCCACTTCCAGTTGGGAAGCTTAACCCGAAGTCGACGGCCGTCGCCGGACGCCAGTCTTCCTGCTCCCACAGACTGACGCGCGCATCAAGCTCAAGGTCGCTCACTCCGGTGCTGTTCCCGTCGCCATCGCGCCATTCCCGCACGAGGCCATCCGCGAAGAGCTGAAGCTCGATCCGCTCGTGCATGCCCAGGCGCAGCTCGAGTTCGGGCACGGTCAGTGTGTCAGTATCGGGATCACCTTCGGTCTCGCGCATGAAGGTAAAACCGCTCTCTATGTGCGCGACGCCGGGCGCGAGCACGGTCGGTGGGTCGGCTTGCCCGGGGCGATTCGGCTGAAGTGGCTCACCCGCGGCGGCCAGCATCGGCCCCAGGCAGAGCGCGAGTACGAGGGTGCTGGCCAGGGAGCATACTTTAATGGCTAAACTTAATGTTGTGGCCCGTTTACAAGGCATTCCTATAACCAGCCCAGCAGGTAGTAGATATATTGTCCCTCGGAAGACTTTGATGGACCGACAACAGCGGCGGCATGTCTTTTGTTTTCCGGGTCGGCGGCAGCCATGGCGGCTTCGCGGGTTTCAAAGACATCTACACAGCCGGCCGGGTAGCGCTTGCGGTCTGTCCGCGGTGTAAAGATGACCGCATAACATTCCGTCGAAACACTGGTTTGTGGATCAGGCGGGACCATACCGCGCAGGCTCATTATGTATTCTCCTCATCATCGCGTGCAGTCACGGCATCCGGACGCAGCATCCACAACAGCGCCCACTCCTGCTCAGCGGAACGTTCAAGGCAAACCACGCTGCCCGGGGAATAGCGAACCAGTTCGCGCTGCTGGTCACTGATCAATAACAGGGACACAAGCCGTGACATGAACGGCAGGTGCCCAACGACCAGTGTATCTTCCTGCCAGACATCGGCATCCGATGTGAATTCATCAACCGGGTCATTTGGGTTGATCCCGCCAATGGACTCGGCCTTGCCGCCGGGTAACATGGCCTTTGCCAGGATCGCTGCGGTTTGTTCGGCGCGAAGTTTGCCACTGTGCCAGACACGCGCGACCTGCACACCCGCCTCTGCTGCCAGTGCAGCAATGGCCTGAACATCATGCCTGCCCTGCTCACTCAATGGGCGCTCAGGGTCTTCATCCTTGCTGAGTGCTTCACCGTGTTGCGCGAGATAGAGTTTCATTTTTTTGGATTACCTGGATACAGGTTCTGTACATGTTAGCGCGATATAAAATCAACCGCAGCCTGTATTGTTTGTGCATCACACAGAATACGCCCGTGACCCAGGCCTTTTGTTTTCAGGAATTGTGCGTCCGGCCAGGCATCTGCAATCATTTGCCCCTGTTGCCAGGGTACGCCGACATCGTCTTCATCATGGATGATCAGGGCAGGCACGTCGAGTTCTTTTACATTGTTTACTGTTGAACTCAGCGCCAGGAAGTCACCCCCATAACGCTGACCCAGACGGCGCCACATAACATCAACCACTGACTTGTGCATGGTGAGTATTTTTGCAAACACGTCAAGCAGGAACTCCGAACTGGCCGGCGCACTGATGCAGACCGCGCGCTCGACCTGCATGCCCTGCTTCATTGCATACGCCAGCACCATACCACCGAAAGAATGGGTGATGGCTGCATACAGGGGACCACAGGTTTTATCTACAGCCTGCAGAACAACCGCACACTCGAGGATATTCGTCCTGTCGCCGGGTGACTCGCCATGCCCGGGCGCATCGACTGCAATGACCTGGTAACCGGCACGATTCAACGGCTCGATAAATGCGGCCACCTGGCTGCCGCGACCGGACCAGCCGTGCACGAACAGCACAACAGGTCCTTCACCCCATTTGTAGATGGCAATCGGGATATCATCAACCAGCAATGTTTCTCGCACTGCACTGGCAGCTGCGCGCTTGCCGGCTGCCGACTCGGGGTGTTTATGTGTACGGAACCACAGGCGGTAGGCCCAGCGACCCATGATTTCGGGGAACACTGCGCCGACCTTTGAGAACATGAAGCGCATCAGGCGCAGGGACAATGGGACGGACTTTCCTTCCCTACGTCCGGCGTGTAGTGATTCCTTCTTTTTAAGGGGTAGTGTCATATTTATTACCTTCTACAGAGTAACCGCAGTACAACCGTAGGGTGCGCCGTGCGCACCATTTCAGACAGAAATTGCACTTCACAAATGGTGCGCACGGCGCACCCTACAGGGCAACCTGTAGCCCGGATGAAACGCAGTGGAATCCGGGGAGGAACCTACCTCGAAACAGGCCCCGGATTACGTTTCACTCCATCCGGGCTACGATACTGAATTCCTTTTCATAGGCCGGGCAAAGTTGTGACCACGAAAGCTTCGACAGGTTCGGTGGCTTGGGAAGTATTCCGCTTTTATGGTCTTTTGATAGCTTCTTCAAACATGTTGCAATCGCCTGACTCTCAGACTCGGCATCATCCGGGTATGACGGGTAACGATACTCATCCGGAATAAATTCCGGGTAGGCCAGCCGGTCCGGCACCAGCGGGATACAGCCCGAGGCAACAGCCTCCAGCACCGCGAGGCCCTGGAACTCGTGCAGGGTCGTGGAAAGAACCACATGCGATTCCTGTAATAACTTTTGGTAATCCGTATCGGACTCCACCATACCCCATTCACCAATATGTGACTCCAGCAAGGGACGCATTTCAGCAAACACCGGCGGCTGCTCGCGGAACTGCTGACCGATGACGTGCACCCTGAAATCCACACCCTCTTCATGCAGCTTCAGTAATGCTGCAAACATGCGTTCCGGTGCCTTGTCATATTCCCAGCGGTGGTTCCAGACGATGGTCAGGGGCCCCGCAGCCGGACGGGAAGCCCCTGCAAACCAGCGTTGTTCCAGCGGCACGGGGATAACGCAGCTCTTTCCAGCAATGTGTTCCGTCACACCGGGTGGAACAGCATCCGGCATTTTCTTCAGCAGGGTCCGCGCACCGTCAAGAAAGGTCTGGCGGTTATAGTCTGAATTAAATATCACGCGCTCAGCCGCAAGTGTTGCATACAGGCCGACAAATATAGGTTCATTGCGCAGTTTCCCACGACGGTCGGGATAGGCAAACTGGTTCTCGTGGCAATACACAATGGATGGTACACGCGCCAGCGCCGGCACCAGCCCCTTCAATGTAGACAAGTCTGTCATGGAGGTTGCGATTAACAGGTCATATGGCTGCTCCAGTGTTTCCCGCTGCGCGAATGCCCAGCTCAAACTGTTGCCGCGTATGCGCCACAGGAAGTTTCTCGGTGGCAGCGTGAGCACCGTCCACTGCCAGTCGGGGAAGGCATCGACCAGCCCCTCTCGCCAGCGGCGATGGCTGTGTGCGTCATAGGCCGACAGCAACAGGATGCGCATTAGCCGGGGACAGCCGCCTGCTCTTCGTGAATATAGGTCTCACCCCGGTAGTAACGCGCCACCAGTACAAACAACATGGCCGTGACGAGCATCAGCAGGGTGAAGAAAATAAAATAGTCGGCCCCGGCCAGCTTGCTGCTGCCATCCGGGTTCTGGATAAAGAAGTTCACTGCACTGGTGAACAGGTTGCCGAGCGAGATCGACAGCATGAAAAAGGCCATCACGAAGGACTTCATGGTTTTCGGCGCCTGGGTGTAGGAAAACTCCAGGCAGGTGATTGAAACCATGACCTCGGCCGAGGTAAGCACCACGTAGGCCAGTAACTGCCAGGCAATGGATGGCGCACCACCCGCATCTATCGACAGTTGTACAAAGGTCGGAATCATAAACGCCAGCACGGTCACGAACAGTCCAATCGACATCTTGCGCAACGGCGTCAGGGGAAAAAAGCGATTGATGGCCGGGTAGATGTGATAGGAAAACAACGGGATCAGCAACAGCACCAGCAGCGGGTTTGCGGCCTGTATCTGCGCCGGCAATAACTCAAAACCAAACAGGTTGCGATCCATCTGCTGTGCCTGCAATACCCAGGACGAAGCGGTCTGGTCGAACAGGGCCCAGAACACAGCAATAAATATGTACACCGCGCAAAGACGCGCCAGCACTTTCAGACCGGTCTTGCTGAAGACTTCTTTTACAAAGTGGCGCCCGCCTGCCGGGATATGCACAAACTTGTGCCGCCCGAGCCAGAAGAGCAGGGTCGCGAGCAACATCAGCACACCGGGCAAACCAAATGCCACGGAAGAGCCGTAGTGCTGCAACAGCCAGGGGGTTGCCAACGTGGATATAAAGGCCCCAAGGTTGATAGAAAAGTAGAACCAGGAAAAGGCGCGTGCCAGCAAACCCTGGTTGGTGCGCCCGAACTGGTCACCAAGATGGGCTGATACACAGGGTTTGATGCCCCCTGCCCCGAGGGCAATCAGGCCGAGGCCCACGGCCAGTCCCCAGCGCGTGTCATCCATGGCGAGCGCAAAGTGCCCGGCGCAATACACCAGCGACAAAAAGATGATGGTACGGAATTTCCCCAGCAGGCCATCGGAAATGAGGGCGCCAAGCAGGGGGGTGAGATAGACGGCCGAGACAAACAGGTGAAACCAGCCCTTGGCCTCGTCCTCGCCCATGACATCCAGCACGCCGCTGCCGGTCACCAGGTACTGGGTCATGAATACGACCAGAATGGCCCGCATTCCGTAGTAGCTGAAGCGTTCGGAGGCCTCGTTACCTATTATATAGGGGATGCCAGCGGGCATTCCGGCCCGGGATTCAGGGGCTTCTCTGTATTTTGGCACCAAATCAGGCCTCAAAGGCTGAACTTATTTAAGCGCGCGATGATACCCCGAAAAACCGGCTGGCGTGGACGGCTCTTCCGCTGCAGGGATAAATCCGTATGATTGCCGGCGCAAGCACCCTACTTTCACCCAACAGAGCCGGAGCATGACATGGCCACAACCGTAGAAGAGCTGACCGTTACCTATACAGAGGACGGCATCGAAACCGTCAAGGAACTTGACAAGAAAGTCCTGACCAAGGGCGCATGGTCAACAATCATATATCGCTACCAGGACTGGAACCGTTCGAAGGAAGAATACGGCCCGGACAAGTACACCATTCGCCGCTATCAAAAACGCAATGGTGAGTACCAGCAGAAATCGAAGTTTAATATTTCCAGCAAGGACCAGGCCGAGAAAGTTATTGAAGCGTTACAGGACTGGATTAAATAACAACCTGCATCAGCTTACACTGTCGGCCGCAACTGCGGCCTCCAGTTCAACACGGGTAACCGCTTCACCACTCAGCAGGGAAACGAACAACTCACGTTGATGCATGGATGTTGTAGCGCATGCTTCATCCTGTCGATTGAAATAGAATTCGAGCGCGGCCTTGACCATCGGCCTCGGGCGTTTGCTGATTTCAACTGAAACCTTTTCTTCTGATATCCCGTCATTAATTTCTGCCGCCAGCTGCAACAATGTGTAACGTGCGACTTGCGCACATTCGGAGCCGCCTTCGGGATAGGCCGCGTGCGCATACTCATGAATTGCTGTACACAAAATATCCCGCACCGGGATATCGCAGCGTAGAATAATCTTTCGGGATACCATGGGAAGATTCTATGTGAAAGACACAGGGCGTGTCTTGTGTGGCATCGCACCTGGATGGTGCTAGCCGGAAAGCAGTGACGTTATGAATTAAGCAAGATCTGATTAACTCCACAATCGTCATTCCCGCACGATGTACAGGGAAGTACAAGTGTCGCGGGAGGCAGGATGCCGGGAGCGACCAAGCGGGAATGACAAATTAACCCTAGTCTTCGCCGTTGTCCTCGAACACATCGTAGATCTGTTCGCGCAATAATTCTTCATCACGCATCTGTTCAAGTTTACGGCGTGCAAGCGCCCTGCGCAGGGTACGTAAGGCTGCTACGCCCTTGTTACGTTTCTTGCCTTTTTTTGGCTTCACTACAACATCGTGGGTTACTGCACTCATCTCATGCCCCCTTGGTGGTTACCCAAATGACTCGGCCCTCTATCCCGTATCGGCCAGCCTTCCCGGGGGCTTTAAATCGCGTTTCCGTGCACCTGGTGTCAATAATTACAATCTGCGGACTATTCTTGATAGTTTGCGTAACTTAATAATAATTATGAAATATATTGCATGGTTTCCTGCATTCTGTAACACGGGCATGGCGCCGGGGATGAATCAACACTGACAAGCGGGTAAGCTGGAGTTAGTACATAGGGAACATGTACGCGGCCAACCGGTCGGATATACAAGAGGTAATAATAATGAACATACGAACCATCACTCCATTAATCATTTTTCTGCTACTACCCATTGCACAGTCCAGTGCCGAGCAGGTCTACACGTGGATAGATGAATATGGCACAACACACTTCAGTCAAGATCCGCCAAACGACGAAGCAACCAGTGCAGAACAAATCAACTTACAGCCCGCACCGTCCGCCGGGATTATTGCCGGCGATGATTTCTATTCTGTGGCAAACCAGGCTGACAGGATGGAAAGGACACGGCTTGAAAATGAAAAGCTGACTGCCGAGCGGCTTCAGGCTGAAGCCGAAGCAAATAGAGCAAGAGCAGAAGCACGCGCAACACAACAAATCCAGTACCAGGGAAGCTCGCAAGATGATGCAAGATATTATCCGGCTTATCCCTACTACCGGGGCTACGGAAATCGACCGGGCTATGGCCATAAGCCACACCCGGGGAAACCGGGCAGACCCGGACATCTTCCAGCGGGAAGGCCGATGAGTTCGATCAGCAATCGCAGTCGGTGAAAAAATGTTGCCCGCCCGGTCTTGACCGGAACAGGGCGTGAACTGTTTGACGAAAGAAGGCGACTGTCAACTGTAGGGTGCGCCGTGCGCACCGATCGGAAATCACAACCCCGTTGGTTTATGGTGCGCATGGCGCACCCTACAAATATCAATGAACCGGCTACAGAGGAAACGGGGCTTTAGCCCCGTTATGGGCGGGACTAAAGTCCCACCTCCAAATAAATTTTAACCGCTATCCAGGTAACCTGTGAGTTGCATTCTGTTTATTGTTACACTGAACCCTGCATGAAAATTAAATGTTAAACCGGTATGTGTGACGAAGAAGAAAGCCCACTGAAATTTCCCTGTGAATTTCCCATCAAGGCCATGGGAAAATCAGACTGCGGCCTCGACGTCATCGTGGTCGAGATCGTGCGCAAGCATGTCCCGGACCTGAGCGAAGGCGCTATCAAGACACGCGCCAGCGGCGAAGGTAACTACATCTCTGTAACAGTGACCGTCACTGCAACCAGCCGCAAACAACTCGACGCGATTTACCAGGACCTGGTCGATTGTGAAGCCGTGATCATGGCCCTGTGAGCAGCAAAGCCATGCCAGCCTCGCCGGATTCCCGTCCCGGACTCTCGCAGTCACTGCACATCCGCCAGCTGGGCCGGGTCCTGTATGAGCCGACCTGGCATGAAATGCAGTCCTTTACCGACCAGCGCACGGCAGAGACCCCGGATGAATTGTGGTTCCTTGAGCATCCGCCGGTCTTTACCCTGGGGCGCAACAGCAAACCAGAGCACTTGC
>Ga0209165_10000848_pt1 | contig 10389 bp, 11 predicted proteins | sample tdAd001_FD_187122 | JGI IMG/M metagenome (GOLD analysis project Ga0209165, IMG submission 187122) | Marine sediment microbial communities from the Atlantic coast under amendment with organic carbon and nitrate - tdAd00.1 (SPAdes)... | ecosystem: Environmental > Aquatic > Marine > Coastal >... | reverse complement strand
GCATTAGAACATTCCTCTTTTATCTGAACCAGCCCTGTGACGCCCCGTACAAGCCTAAGCCTTGACCGGCGGTTCCAAGTAGAGCATTAGCTCCAGCGTTCGACATGTCGCCTATGATCTTCGCGTTATTACTCAGAACAGCAGAGACACCACTGGCAAGCGTAGTAGCAAACCCTGTCTCCAGATTGGCTTGATCGATGTACGAAGCGAAGGATTTGGCTTCAGCCTGTGCCTGCTGATTGATCAGATCCTGAGTCATTGCCATTTCCTGAACGAAGGCCTGTGATGCGAACTCATTCTCTTTCTTGGCAAACTCAGCCGATGTCCTGGCTTGATCGTCAGCACCAAAGCTGGACCCGGCTACACGTCTGCGCGCAAGGTTCTGCTTCAAGTCCCCCATGGTAGACCTTCGGGCATCCCTGATAGCGTTGATCCCGGCTTGGGTTAATCGCCCAAACCCTGGCTGGACCATCCCCTTCAACTGACCTAACTCATTAGCCTGCCCCCTGAACGCCCCGGATAGCCCTGATAGGGAATCCTGCAATTGTTGGTTTCGAGTTATCTCAAGATTCTGAGGATCATTAAAGCGTGCATTGAATCCGGGGGAGGTGAAACTTGTTACACGAGGGTTCTTCAGTTCACCTGGAATATTGTTTCCAAATAATTGATCCATAGGGCTGTCTGATCCAGTCAGTCCTATAGCATCTGTTATTCCGCTGACTATTCCACCCATTACCTTCTCCTCGTCTGCCACTCTTGGGCAGGGCAGTCTTCATAGACATCGAATAACCTGCCAACCTGACGGGTTACACCATGCTTCGCTATGACCTCGTAAAACTTTTTATCATCCATATGATTGTGCATAACTACTACGTAGTCTTTCCTTAGTTCATTTAAGGCGTTGACCGTTGCCTCTAATTTATTTCTATCCGATGCCCACTTAAACCACATCGCGCTGCCGATAAAGAAGATAGGACCATTGAAATTACCAGAGAAGATACCAACTGGTATCTTTCCATTCTTTGTCTCTGCAACCAGAGTGAACGTGAGATCAGTCAGTCCAATATAAGTAGAGATATTCCCCCTGAATTCCTCTTGGGTGATATCTTCCACCTCACCAAATGAACCCATTTTGTAAGCAGCCCAGAGATACTTCAGATCCTTTATCTCCAGTTTATGTAATTCCGGCTTCCTCTTTAGTGTTCTTCTCAGCCGGTATTTAGCTTGCGACCGTGAAGCGGAGGCCGATTTCTGAGATGGCGAAGTCGTCTTTTGTATTGGCAGCGACTCTAATTTGGAACTCTCCACTTTTGCCGGGGATTCCCATTTTCTCACGTTTGAATTTTCGTGTGTCTGTACCGTAATAGGACTCGCCGCCATAATAATATGCCCCACCATAGAAGGCGCCGCCACTTGCACCTTCAAGGTCTACATGAATGTAATGAGTGTAGATATGATCACCTTGGAACTCGAATGATAGAGTTACCGTTACAGGCGTGATCTTTCTATATCTGATCCACCCCTCGATATTGAACGCCTCTGCATCCTTTGGAATGGTGATCATCTTGGACAAACGTTCTGTCCCTACCTTATTCAACCCACCATCACCACCGCTTGGTGTACCTTCCATTCGGTATAGATTGCCATTAAGATCCCCCATGAACACATATTCCAACCCGTCCTGTGGGTCGTAAGCATTCATGATCGTGCTTGGATTGAAGTTCATCGAGTGCGATGTTCGATAACGCGACCAGGGACTGATGCCTGAATTCACAAGAGGCTTATATATTGTCCATATCTCGGCATTATTCGGGGGATAGCAATAGACTCGTTGAGTCCTTTCGTTATACGTAATGACCCATTCGTTATAGTCTTCTATCTTGTCGAAGATATCTCTTGATAGATCATCTGTTTCAACATTGCCAAACTTGTCATTTGAAGCTAGAGACTCTATCCGGCCCTGTCTTCCATAATAGACATCGTTGCCCACGTACCGCATGGCTTCATCACCGGCAACCCCTGAACTGGGGTATAGCGACTGGATAGCAAAATCCTTCGCACTTGACCCCACCATTTTGAATATCTGACCCTGCTGGGTTGATGCTATAACAACCTCGAACGCATATAGGAATGAATTGATATAACGAAGATCCGGCGTGAGGATATAGAAAGGGTCATCATCACCCAAAGCAGAGCTTGGCTTATTCGATACAGTGATATTCTCGTAATCACTTACCTTCGACCCCACCATCATGTGTGGTAAGTCTGTAGCTACCTTGTCAACAACATTAGCAAATATTGCCCGTTCATTCTGAATGATGCAGTATTTCGCCTTGAATGGGGAATAGGAAACATCGTCTTCATCAGTGAAAGCTACATCAGATAGTGTAGTCCCATCCCACTGCATGACAACATCTGCGAGTTCGATATCGGTGATCAACACAACCGCAGGATCTAACTGCCAGTTGTGCCATATATGACCTCTTAGCCTTGAGTTGGCATTTACCGTACCGACTGATGTGAAGTTGCTTCCATTCCACTCATAGACTGTCGAGCCTGCCTGAATAAGCATCGACGTATTGCCGTTAGGCAGTAACAGAGATGCCATCCCCCTGATCTCTTCCTGGTTGGGACATGTACCTATCTTGTCATAGGGCAGTCTGGGGCGTAGCTGAGTGTCCTGTAGGTCTATGTCAAAGTTCTGACCTGTCACGCACTCTCTGTCCTGGATCTCATCTGCCGGGGCGCGTGAGTGCACACCCCCACCGAATTTAAGAACAAGATCTGTCTCTTCTGGTCCGAGTATATTTGGCATATTAGGTATTGTATGGGTCGTAGCCTAACGGAGAAGTAGTGGTGGCTGATCCAGGTCTTTTTATCCAGGCAATATCTTGAGGTTCTTGTTTCAGTGCCCTGACAGCCCGCCCATAACTCACCTTAGCCATTCCCTCAGTGTATTTATTATTTTGGTAATATCTCCAGACTTCTGTAACTACAGGGACCATAGCCCGGAAAACAGTGTCAGAGAATGGAAATAAGTCAGAATCACGGGAAAGGGTAATGTCTTTCCAATAAAAGAATTTGTATTTGTCACCAGCCTCGGTAGATGATGGAATATTATTCAGATATAACATCCCGTTAATTTTATTGATGGCACCTAAAGTCGGTTCACCTGTGTAATTGTCTGGCTGAGTCTGACTATTCCTCAATTCTTCATAGCCACCAGGATATTGATTGATATAACGTCCCTTGGTTTCATCATGGAAGGGCCAGCGTAACTGCACAAGATCATCAGGCAAGTCATAATCTCGCTGACCTGAAATGATTGTGATGTAATCCTCAGACCCCTGTAAGGGCTTCATTCCTTTTGGGTCTGTTTTTGAAAAGATCTGATCTACTGCTTCATTCCATGCCTGTACGGCTAGATCTATAAATACTTGCTTGGGAGAATCGACTAGGCTTGTCAGGGGATTTGAAGAGGATATTAATTGTACCCTCTGCAATACCTGATTAACTCCTGTCAGTAGTGTCTTTGCCATGTTCTAGCCTCTCTATAATCGGTTCTCTTGGATCTTTTGTTGTCCAAGTCTCACCAATGTCTTTTGCCATTTTCTGGAAACGCTTCCAATGAATCGTCTTCAGGTCGATGGGAATACTTTCCTGTGGTTTCTGATCCTTGAGACTGGCAAGCACTTGATTGAACATGGTCTTGAGTTCGTCGATATCAGTTTTCAATGAAGTAATATCGATATTCTGTGCTTCTTTCGCTTTCTTATCAGCGTCCATACCTGCTTGGATTCGTTTTTCAAACTCTTCCATCCGCTGATGTTCTTTGCGTTCGCTATATACCCGTTCTTTAGATTCTGGGTACATTTCTATTTTGTCACCATTCGGAGTCTTTTTAACAACTGGGACAAAGTTGACAACTTGATTAGGGGTGATTCCCTGACTGACAAACAGTCCAACCATCTCTGAATGCTTAGCACCCGCATCCACTTTAATACCAAGGCGTTGTGCCCCTCTAAAGCATTGCCTGCGTGTAACCCTATCCCAAGCAGTTTGGGGGTTGTTTGCTACCAGCTGACTAATCTGTGACATTGTTACCTCAAGTGAAAGATGGGGCCCCGAAGGGCCCCTGTTTATTACAGTGAAGTTGCACCACTCACGATGCCGCGATTCCAGCCAGCATTCAGTTCTACATCTGCGTGCCATGCTTTCCATGCGATGGTCTGCAATTCGGCATAGGGGTCAGCAGCACTGCCCTGTGCACCACCAAGTACCAGCTCGATTGGATCGAGTTCTTCACCGGCCATATAAGAACCAGTTCCGTAAGTGCTACCAAAACCGAGAGACCCGAACGAGTTCTGACCATAAATCAGAGTCGTGTAGGTATCGATGTTGGTCCCAGTCTCGGAAATAAGGCCCGTTGTACCAGTAAGACCACCTGCATCAGCTTCGACATCAGCGTTGTGGGCTGAGCAGAAGCGAACAGTCCGACCACCGGCAGTTACTGACCCATACTCACCCAGGAAGCCAGATACCTGACCTGCATAGGTTTCATAGGGTTTGAACCCTGCCAATTGGGTTACGTCCATGGCTACATCAGGATGGGTAATCCCGATATATCCAGGCATCAACTGAGTCGTACCGAAATTGGTGCTTCCCGTTGACATCGGTGTGAAGGTCGTTGCTTTGTTCTTGTCAAGAGTATTGATAACACTCTTGATAGAAGCCAGCGTGATCTTCGACACTACAGCCGCTTCAGAAGCGGCGGCAGCGGCATAAACCAAAGTTGCCTGAGAATTCATGCCAATCGACTGAAGCTTATCCATCGAATCACCGGCATTAATACCAATGACTTCCATGATCTTACTCATCTGAGTAGATGGGTTAACCATGTCAGCTTCTTCGGAAACGATAACGTAGTTACCATACTTCGCGGCAGTTGCCGTAACCTGGCTAACACTCAAAGCGTCAGCATCACGACCCTGACCATAAGCAGCATTAGTAATCAGTTCCGTAATGGCATTATATTTCGGAACTTCCACACCGGCTGTCTGGATTGCCGTATCGGTCAGATTTGCCATCTGCTGCCAGTTACATACCAGCGAACCACGATTCTTCATCACTTCCGCAGGTTCAGTACCCTGGAAGTGAAGGCACCGGGACTTGCCCTGGCGAAGGTAGGTCTCTTTATAGACTGCGTTGACCACCGCAGGTAATTCAGTATTTGTTGCACTAATAATAGACATTGTAAATCTCCAATGATTTACCCCTACCGAGTAAAGCCCATCTCCTTGCGATAGGATTCAAACTCAGAATCCGTCATCTTCTTGAGAGCTTTCTCATCTATTTCTGATGCCGGTTTCGGGGTTGAGGTTGATGCTGAACGCACCGATGCCTCCACCGCATTCCATGACTCAGTAGCGGCTGCGTCTACAGGGGCCAAGTCACTTTTCAGTTCCTGACCCAACGCTTTAACGATATCGTTCCATTTAGAGGGGTTGTTCTCCCTGTTGGAAAAGGCATCCATCAACCGGGGATCTTTAGACCCGGCCAAGTGAAGTTGCCCTTCAAACCATTTGGCGGATAGATTCGTTTCGCCGACTGCTTCACGGAGTTGACTCGCAGCCTCACTAACTGCCTGATCATTTTCTTTCCTGATCTGACGGTTCATGAAACTTTGAATATCCGGTGAAATCGGTGCTACTTTTTGAGGTTCCGGTTTCGGTTCCTCTTGGGGTTCCTCATATTCAGACAGTAAACTGTCCAGTGAGGGTTCCTGAGCGATGGCATCGTCAACGGATGGCTGTGGCGCCTCCGTATTGGGTGTTTCAACCTCGGCTTGCGGCATTACTATTCTCCTGTGAGAAGTTTTAATATCCGGGCTTTTTCAGCAAGCCCGCCTGAATCGAATACCCAATTGTCTTTCTGGATATCCGGGGAAAGTATTTCGTTATCACGACGTTTGGGCTTAAAACTCTTGACCTCAGTTTTATTAACCTCTTCCATGAATTCGTCGTATCCAGCCACTTCGCGGATCATTCTGGCGAAGGCTTTGATCTTGAGACTATCTGTTGCCAAAACTTAACCCCTGCTGAGCGGCCACCTGAAGGCCTGGGTTGGGTTCCATAGCCTGCCCTTGGGGTTGGGCCTTCAACTGGTCAACGTCCGTCCAGCCACCTTCCTTGAGGGTCTGATCAACGATTGCAGCGAAGTCCAGTGTGGGTGGCATTCCCATTGATATAGCGAGTTGATCGATCTGTATAGCCTGATTGAGTGCACCCATCCTTCGCTGGAATTTAGCATTCTCATCTGCTGGCTGACCGGCGCCATACGCCTCGAATTCAACATAGTCAGGTAAGAAGTCCTTCTTCGCCCTGACAAACCCACCATAGGGCCGAATGTAGAACATTTCCTCTACCATGTTCTTTCGTCCCATCTCGTATTCCATCATCAACCATCGTTCCAACGGCCCCTCAAGAGAGGCGTCAACATAATGATTGATACGGACCTGACCTCTAGCCAGTTCAGCGTCCTTAGCGAAGGCCGTGGTATGAGAGACCGTCTGCTGTCCTAAGCGTGCAGCAGTTCGACCTGTTACGTCAGAATATTGACTATCCAATGCAGAATAGACAGCTAACATAGCCTGGGGATTACCTATCTCATGAATCTTCGCAGACTCACCCAGCTTAGCCCCAGGATAGATATCTGAGGGTTCGTCTGAGTCGCTGTCCTGGCTGACAGGGGGTTGGGACTGTAACGCCCCCAATTCCATCAATCGGTTCAGGGCTTGGGTCTGCGCTGCCTGAATAGGTCTGCCCTTTATTAAGGGAGATGTCGCATAAGGAGTATCTATATGTTCCTGGTGGTAGGGGAATAATATATAGGACGAATAAGGGACATCGTTCTTCCTGATCCTGAAGATGGTCTTATCCAATGATCCCTCTGTCTTGCCGTTTTTTATGCCTATAGCGACAGATATAATAGCGTTTGGCAGATAAAGGGCGCCAGTTGTCTTTCGATTGACAACCATATCCCCTTCCCACTCAAGGATCTCAACCTCTGCCTCTTCGTCCCAGCCCTTGAATGAATTCTTGATCCATCCACCCAGCATATCGTTGATATCGGAAGATCCTGTTTTTGATGCCAGCATCAGGTCTTTTACTTTGTTCGTCTGACAGAATATCTGTGCCGGGGCGATAATAAGACCTTCATTTGTCAGGCTGTGTTCTGAGTCATCAAGGAAGGTATTTTTGATACTTCTCGGGACTAATATCGGGATTTTCTGATCTTTGTAATTGACGCCCTTCGACTGATGAAGGAATACCCGTTTTTTCACATACCGTGCACGACCAACACCCATCGAATATTTAAAGGCTTCTGAATTGATGAGTCCAAGATTTCCTTTGAAGTCATATTGATTGTGCCAATGAGTTACCACGCCCTGGACAAGCTTATCGGCATTGTCCTGTGTGATCCTGGAGGGGACATCATTCTCGTCACCTGCAATCATGGACTGGATGTCCACCTTTTCGAGGTATTTATCCGTTAAAGCCGCGTGCGCTGCAAACCAATCTATACCCTTCGGGACCATTAACCTTCTAGCATCAGCAGTGGAAATTTCAAGGGTTTCTGACTGATTCGGAAGTTCTGTCTCACTCATCCAGCTGGTGCTGGATTCAATCGTACTCTGTCTTGCCTTTGCAACCTCTATCGGGGGAATCATTGCCAATTGACGGTCGATATCCGCCCATTGTTTTTCCATGTCCCTGCGTTTTCTCTTTCGAGTCGCATGAGTGTCGCAGATCTTCTCTGCCATCACTTCCTTATCATCTTTGGATAATCTAGTTGGCATATCGGCCTACTTCTTCACTCTGATTTATGAATTTATGCGCTTGGTTGACCACATCATTAATCCTGGCAATTCGTTTGGTTTCTGGTGTCCAACTTTGTTCCTTGTCGTGCATGGACTCGTATTCTGCCCAATTGCCTATATCAAGCTTTTCCATAGAGGTCGGAGAAGAGACAAACCACGCTACCTGGTAATAACCCCAGGGGTACTCAATGGGTCTATCCATCTCCAGATCTGTTTCAGCTATGAAGATATCCCGCCCTTTGTATGAAACCACCCCAGCAGGTCTCAAATGAAACTCTCGGACGAATCTATCAATATCCTCACGGGTTTTTGGCATGTTGAATCTATCAAACTTCGGCATATTACAATCTCGTTGAGAACGATTGAATGGTTGGTCTTATAACCCGTGGGGCTTGTCTTGTCTGGGCATACCTTCTCATCATGACTGCGTAGAAACAGGCTTTTAAACAATCGTCCCTGCGTTGGTTTAACTCAGACTCGCCCTGCTTGGTTATCTTCTGGTGATAATTGCGTCTTTCTTCCAGATAAGAAGTACAGTTCGTGAAGATCTTGAATCGGCCTGTCCTCTCTCTTTCAGAGACTTCTTCAATAATCGGCCATACAGGCTGAGAACCACCTTTGTCATTCTTGTATCTGGCAGACTTGGTTAGCATATTCACGCCCAATGACTTCATCTTGCCGGCAAGCGACTTACTCTCTTTATCCCCTGCCCCAGGCGACCTTTTCGCTCCGTCATGCGGCCACGCCACACGAATCCACGGATTCGGATTCTTAATCTTCTCGGCATGGAATGCGAGGTTGATTTCGCCTTTCTTTTTATAGTCGTCATAAACATAGATAATATCGTTATCTCTATCTATCGCTATCTTCACACAAGCGAATGGGTGATCCAGACCAAAGTCAATCCCATTGATTCTTGCGTAATGGGAAGGGATCGGGAATGGGTCCACAAGGATCTCGTCCTCAGACGTAGTGAAGACTGCACCCTCGCCCATCATCGGTACGCCCATGGTGCGCGCCTGTAGCTCGTGCTTAGGGTAGGAGCGGGCCATGCGTTCCCTCTCAGCCCTTAACAGGTGTGGGGCATCCTCCCACGTGGCGTGCCCCACCCATACACCCGTGTTCTCCGACTCCATAAAGTGACGTACTAGCTGAGTCTGCCCGAGTAACGGGGTGAACGTCACCATCATGGTTCCGTGAGATGTTAACAGTCTTGTTAACGCTTCTGTGTAGATACGGAAGTCTTCGCTTTCCTCATCCATCCAGACAACATCAGGCTCTGTACCCTGCCACTTTCTCCAGGTCTGTTCGTAGGTCTTCATATTACAAGTAGAGACACCACCTGATATATGCTTCACCTTGAACAAATCAACCACGTCAGAGCATCCTGCCTGACGCATTTTAGGCCGACCGACAATCAACTCTTTAGGGATGAATCCTGTCCCCATCTCTTGCTTGTCTGTCCCGCCCAGCAGTCCTTTCTGAACGATATCCCTGGATGTTTCATTCGTTGGACTTCCTGTCCAGACCAGAACAGGTTTATCGAACCTTTTACCTGTCCACCAATCAGGGTACTGACCAGTCATATGGAGGGCGCATTCATACGCCCCGGACTCTGACTTACCGACCCTGTTAGCGCAGACAATCAGCCGTTCCTGTTCTGTAGCCCCGGCTGCGTGGAAGTCCAGCTGCCAGGGTTTGTTGGACCATTCATCAACTAGACCCAATGCCTTCTTTTTCTTCCACCAGGCACCATCCGGGCACAGCGTATCTTTGTGGCCGTAGGGATGGTGGAGGAACATCTTCCTCTGGGCTATTCTGGTTTCGAGCTGTTTTATCAGCTCTGGAAGGCTTTGACTCAAGTTACGTCAGCCACCAGAACCTTTACATTAGTGGCGCCTGGATTGAATGTTGATCCACCTTCGTTCACAACCACAAGAGTGACCGTGTCAGCAGCCGTTACATGGCCAGTGATTGCTGCGTCAACAACGTCTTCATCAACACTAATACCAAGGATGATGTCTCCCAAGTCTACACCGGTAGCAGTCACTGCCTGGATATCAGCAGCACCGTCAGCCGTTGAATCCCACGTTACCGCTTCAGCAATCAGGAAATATCCCTTGATGACAAACCCACCAGTAATAGCGGACAAGTTGTTTTTGTGAACCGAGGTCAATTCCCCGTCATTCGTTACCAATGCTTGATATGCTACAGTCATTTCTTTACTCCTTTACTAATTCTGGAATGGCCCACGGTCGCGGGTTTCCGTGGAACGCAACCACCCTGCATTCAGGGGGTATGCCCTTTTTCCTAACATGAAGTTTATAACTACGTATCATGTTGGGAACTAACTCATCGAAGAAAATAGGGGTTTCATGATCATGAACCCAGTCCTGATCACCACCAGGATATTGACTTATATCACCCGGATTGAATTCGGCGTATAAATGAGACATATCACCGTCCCACGCCATGACCCCAGTATTAGCGTGCCCAGGATAATTCCAGTT
>Ga0209165_10000845_pt1 | contig 10409 bp, 9 predicted proteins | sample tdAd001_FD_187122 | JGI IMG/M metagenome (GOLD analysis project Ga0209165, IMG submission 187122) | Marine sediment microbial communities from the Atlantic coast under amendment with organic carbon and nitrate - tdAd00.1 (SPAdes)... | ecosystem: Environmental > Aquatic > Marine > Coastal >... | reverse complement strand
TCAATCCATGTATCCAGCTGATGTTTGCGCCGCCTTGGAAAGGGCGGGTTTTAGGATTGTCCTTTCGGCTCCTTCGAAAGGCGCGGCCTGGCCGATTTGCGAGCAAAAGAGAGATTTGATTCTCCACGGGCGAAGGGTCATCAGGGCGCTTGAAGCAGTTCGCATTTTGCCCCCCTGGGTGGAAGAGTCGCTCGACCTTCTTCAAAGCGGTGGCGAGGCATGGACACTTGCGGAAAAGGCCAAGATCGCCGACTTGAACTGGCGAATCGTGGCGGAGAAACCGCTCGCCTAATCTGCCGGCCCGCTCGAAGAAGCGGGAGCGGTGAACCGTTACCGATGGAACCCCTGCCTAGATATTTCCCACTCGAGCGGGTGATCGCCTTCAACGACGGCGTATTCGCCGTCGTCATCACCATCCTGGTCCTCGGCATCGAGGTGCCCTCCGATCTGGCGCTCGACCCGTCTGCGATTGCACAGGCGCGCGAGAAGCTCTTGCACCAGTTGCTCGTGTACGTCGTCGCATTCGGGCTGATCGCGATGTACTGGACGCACCACAGCTTCCTCTTTGCTGGTTTGCGGCGTGCGGACCGACGGCTCGTCGTTCTCAATCTGTTGTTTCTGTTGCCGGTGACACTTCTGCCATTCGTCACGCAGCTCATGGGAGCAAGACGCGATGACTGGAGGACGGTTCTCGTATTTGCCGGGACCAATCTTGTCGCTGCGTGGCTCGTGGAGAGGCAGTGGGCACACGTTCTTACTCTGCCCGAGACGCACAAGGGCCCAAGGACAGCGAGGCTCGCCCGGCGACTCGTTTGGGCGTCTCGCTTCTTTGCGTTGGTTCTGTTCTCGGGCGTTCTCATCTCGCTGCTCGACGTCAAGGCCGGCATTGCCGTCATTCTCGTCATGCCGGTGCTTTTCTTCATCAACTTCGTTCGCATTGGGAAGCGCCCACCCTCGGACGACGCGTCTGCCGATGACACCGACCCCGAGGCGCCACCGTAACCAGCGCACCGAATCCGCACTGAGATTCTTGGGGTCACCTCGCGCAAGATCTGAGCGATGATTCGCAGCAGGGTTGGAAAACCCTCGTTGGCAGAGTTCTGTGGCGGTGGTAGGACCTGATCCGGGTTCGCTTTCGAGCCCGCTGCAGCGCTAGGTAGGAGGTCCACAATGTCTGGTTCATACGCGAGGCAACGCCACATGCTGGTGCTAGGGGCACTCTTGGGAGTCCTCTCCCTGCTCATGGTTTCGTCTTCGAGTCGCGCGGAGCCCTCCGCTCTCGATGATGCTCCCCCGTCCAAGGAAGAAAAGCCCGATACGGATAAGCCCAAGGAAAAGAAAGCGGTCACCGTTCCGGCTGGAACAGTGATGATGGTCAAGACGGGTGAGAAGGTTTCGTCGAGCGACAAGGCAGGCCGGAACTTCAGCGCGACGCTCGAGGCCAATCTCCTCGCTGGAGACGACGTCGTCGCGAAAGCCGGAACGCAGGTCTACGGTCAGGTGGTGGGATCGAAGAAGGTTGGGCGAGGCATCGTCGTACAGCACTCCGACCTCGTCCTGACGCTCACCCAGGTCAACATCGAAGGAACGCTGTATCCGATCCAAACGGGCAGCTTCTCCGAGAAGTCGACCGGCGTGATTCTCCAAAGGGGCTCCGTGGTTGTTCCCGCGGGCTCGATCCTACAGTTCTCGCTCGCTCAGCCGGTCACCGTGAAGAAGTAAACATTCCTTCTAACCTTCCGAACTCCACGGGACACCCGACACCCGAATCGCGTGATTCTGGTTTCTATGTCGACGTTCTCAGAGCCGTGCTTATAGGGGCTACAATACTGGATCCGGAGCGCGGGCCAGGCATTGCCGTTGCTGCGTAAGGAAGGATGCTCAAATGCCAGAGTTCACAATCACTCGTCAGATCGGTGCCCCCGTTGAAACGGTTTGGGAGGTCCTCAACGACTTCGGCGGCATTTACAAGTGGAGCCCCGGCGTCACTGCCTCGGAGCTGACGTCGGAAGGCGCCGTGGCCGAGGGGAGTACCCGTCACTGCGACTTCGCCCCGTTCGGCGGCGTCGACGAACGTATCGAGCGGTACGAGCCACATGAGCGGTTGACGGTCGACCTCTTTAAAACCTTCAAGCTCCCAATCTCGGGCGCGGTCGCCGACTTCCGCATCGCATCGAATGATGGCGGCACCGAGTTGAACCTCCACTACAGCTACACGCCGAACATGTTGGGTCGTTTCCTCAGGGGGTATACCGACAAGCAAATGCGCCAAGGCATCGGCGGCATGGCGAAAGCTCTCCAGGCAGAGAGCGAACGAATTCAACCCGCCTAGCGGCTGTTCCGAGAAACGGTAGGAGAGTCGATCCCCAACTACATCATTGCCTATCACGGTGGGAAAGAGCCTGAGAGCCCTGAGGCGGGCGCTGCTTGAAGGCGGTCTTTCCACTCCTCGACGAGGTGAGAGTCATCGATGTCCCAGGGATGAAAACCCGGCTTGAGCAGCGCCAAATAGTGGGGCAGCACGCTCATGATCAGGCCGCGGGGGCCAAACAGATACCTCGCCATTTCGGCGCGCTCCGTCCAGGTCGGCTTCGCGCCTAGCTTGGTCAGGAGCATGCGCTGGAACTCGCGAGTGCCGAGCGGGAACATGATCATTTGCTGCAGAAGCCAGCGACGAAGCAGGTTTCGATCGCCGACGCACTCCTCGTACACATCGAAGGCCACCGACTTATGCTCGATCTCTTCGATCGCATGCCAAAGGAGGAGCTCTCGAAGCGATTCGGGGAGGCGGTCGAACTCCTCCGGCCGAGTGAGCGCGAAGTGCGCCATCACCGCCGTGATGTGCTCCATCACGACGGTCACCGCCAAGCGGTCGGCGTCCGATCGCTCCCGGGCCCAGTCTTCTTCGATCACTTCGAACTGCTCGGAGATCAGCGTCGCCGCGTAGCCGAGCCGGTCGAACGCCTCGTTGAGCAACCGGTGCTGCAGTGAGTGTTGCCCCTCCTGGGCGATGAAGGCTTGGACATCCTCGATGAGCTTCGGGTCCCGGACCTGGTTCACGAACAGGCGCACCGACTGAATGAACTCCTTCTCGCCCGGCGGAAAACTGCCCGACAGCGCCACGATGAAGGCGCTCTTGAGGCTGTTCCCCCCAAAGAAGAAGCGCTGCTTCAAGTCGGCAAAGCTCCACTTCGGTCGACGTGGAAGAATCGGGATGCGGGATCTCGAGAGTGTCGCGGGCTGGCTAGCAGTGGCTTGCGCGTGCACGGGCAGAAACTCCTTCAGCGGAATTCGCTGTTCACAATCCTGTATACCGCTGTCTCGGGAAAAGGTCTCGTCAAGAGCCTCGACCTTGGAGCAGGCGGGGATGGCTAGCAAACCCGGCTACGGAATCTCGATCGCGCCGATGTCGCCGAGTGGATTCGCCGGTCGTTCGGCGCCGCGCTGATCCACGTCCAGCATGGAGAAGCCCTGGGCCGGCTGAACCCACACCGACATGGCGATGGTTGGGTTCTCGACGAGGGGCCCCGAATCGAACAGGGCGGACCAGGCGTCGTCGCCGAGCACCTCGGGCCCCATCCCGGGAATGCTCTCTCCGAGAAGTGCGGTGTCCAGGTGATGCCAGAAGTGCATGTAGGGATAGTTCGGAAGGTACGAGGGCCAGGTACGGCTCGGGCCGAACCACTGCGCGTCGGCCAGCGTGAGAATGGGATCACCCGACGGATCCAGATAGGGCTGCAACCCCGGCTCCTCGTCGTCCAGGTCGACGGAACCAAGGAAGGCCTCGAACTCCGCCGTGAACTCGGCCGCAAAACCATCGAGGCGATAGTGGTCTTCCAGCCGGCCAAGCATGATCGCGAGGAAGTCATTCTCGCGGCCATCTGGGATGAGGTACTCGGCAAGAACTTCGTTCACGATGTAAGCCGAGACCGGCACCTGATCGAGGGCGCTCCCCTGCGGCTCGTAGTGAAGCACGACAGGGTCCGGGGCGTCGACGCCTGCCGAGAGAATCGAATCGGAGTGCATGACGCCACTGTCCAGGTTCAGCACGTCGGCGACGAGAGCACCGTCCTCATCACCCTGCTTGGGAAAGTGCCTGCGGCATAGTGAACGCCAGTCCCTCTGTCCCACGGGAACCAGAATCTGGCTGAAATCGAGGACACCGATGCGGTTGAATCCCCAACTCTTGAAGTAGAAGAGCGACCCGGTGAAGATGTCCTGCTCGTACTCGGCGCCGCCGGTCTCGTGGACCGTGTTGCCAGCGATCACCGAGTGGCCGATGACCATGTTTTCCACGGCATGCGCGTTGCCGATCGTCGCCACCACGCCGCCAGCCAGATTCGGTTTGCCGAGGTCATCGGTGCGGGGCGTTCCATGGACCTCGTTTTCGACGATCGTGCAGCCGTGGAGTTCCAGCGAACCGTTGGACATGTAGACGCCGCCGCCACGCCAGTATCCGATCTCGTACATGAACGGTGGCATGCCGGGCAACGGCGCGACGAGATTCCTCGCAACGGTAGTGTTCTCCAAGGCCAAGGTCTTGGCTTTGCCAATGCCGCCACCGTCGGAATAGACACCGCCGCCATAGGTGAAGATCCCATAGATGCCGTTGCCCGTGATTGCGGAGCGACGGATCTTCGACACCTGCCTCGGCGCCTCGGCGCCACCGACCGAAAAGACTCCACCTCCCGAAACTCCGGACGCGGAGAGGGAGTTGCCGCTCACCACGCAGTCATCCATGTCGACGATGTCCGCGTAGATGCCGCCTCCGAAGACACCCGCGTCTCTCGACCTGGCCGGAACTGTCGCGTCCCTCCTGGCGTGATTGTCGTAGAGCGTGCAGTTCTCGAGTTTGGCGATTCCCCAGACGGCGATCCCGGCGCCGCGGGCGCGCGTCGAGAGCTGCCCGTTTTCGTCGTTCGGATCGGGCGGCGGCAGTTCTTCGGCAACGCTCCAACCGCCAGTGATCGACACATTGACCAAGATCAGGTTGCCTCGGACGGCCAGGACCCGCGCCGGATTCGCCTCGCCGCCGGTCCAGGCGACGGTAATGCCGGAGGGAAGGGACGAGGCGTCGATAACGACCGTCTTCCGAGCGTAGAGCGCCGAACGACCGTAGTCCCGATCGAAGTAGCCGACCAAGTACGATACGGGACCGCTTGGCTCTTCCCGCATGCCCATCACCTCGCCCTTGAGCATGGTGTGCGGGTTCCCGACGATGGACAATTCGATGACGCCGCCATCGAGACTCTCATCGAAGATGATCGGTTGACCACTGGCCGCGGAGGCAAGCGCGGAGCGAAGCGTGATCACCTCCTCGGGAGGCTCCGCCAGGTCTTCGAGACTGTTGACTACGATGGGTTCATAGTTGACCTCGCCGCAGCCGACGGCGAAGACAGCCACGAGAATGGCCGCGAGTAAGTAAAGGTAAGTTTTCATTTTAGGTTCTCTTTTTACGTATCGCGGCAATCGCGTTCCCGCCAGCCAGCCCCCGGGAAACGGGCTCGCCTCTGGCGCAGCAAACAGTTTCAGGTACTTACGACCCACACCGCGAAGACCCAGCTGACTCGAGTCAAACCTCCGAAGGTTTCGCTGTTAGGATTGGCTCGGCTTCTTAGGTCAGGAGAGCGCTCTGTACTTCGATTTCACGCTGTATCGGCTGATGCTCCGGCTTGCATGGAGCGAGCCACGCTTGCGTCCACGGCTCACGGCCTTGTTCGTGGCACTCGTGATCATACCGCTGTATTCAGGCGTGACGGCGCTCTTCTACCTGCTCGACGAGCTTTCGCCCTCGCTTCATCGCGTGCGCATCGAGAAGCCGGTGTTCGTGGTGGGCCACGCCCGTAGTGGCACGACCTTGCTCCACCGACTGATGGTGAGTGACGCAGAGCACTTCAACTTCTTTCTTCTGTACGAGCTGCTCTTTCCATCGCTCTGGCAGAAGCGCCTCCTACGCGGGATCGGTACGATCGACCGCGTGCTCTTTCGCTCCTTCTTCAAGAAGAAGCTCGTCGCGGCCGAAGATGATGCGTTCGAGGACGCCCGCGATATGCACGACATTGGGCTCTTCATTCCCGAGGAGGATGACTTCGTGCTCACCGCGTCCTGCGTCGCCAGCACCTGGGTCGCCCTCTTTCCAGGGCTGCCGGCGTTTGATGTGTACTACGTCGACGAGTGGCCCGAAAAACGCCGTCGTAGTGTGATGCGCGCCTATGCGGCCGGTGTTCGGCGACAGCTTTGTCTCTCAGGTGCGCGCAAGATTCACTGCAGCAAGAATCCGTCGTATTCGGGGCGGATCAGCAGTCTGATCGAGCAGTTCCCCGATGCGAGATTCGTCGTGATGATGCGTGACCCCCGCGAGGCGATCCCAAGCCTCCTCAAGATGCTCAAGAAAGTGTGGCAGGGGCAAGGGTGGAGCGAGGCGCGGATCGAGCAGAGCATCGAGGCGCTCATCGCCAACTCGGTGCACACGTATCTCTACCCCATGGAGATCTTGGCGAAGCACCCCGGCACGAAATGGACCGTAGTGGACTATCGCGAGCTCGTTTCACAGCCCAAAGCCACGGTGCAAGCGGTCTATGACGCGCTCGACATCGAGATGACGCCTGCAACGTCGTTGGCGCTCGACGCCCAGCAAGGGCGCGCCCGTGCACACCAGTCATCGCATAGCTACGGCTTAGAGGAATTCGGGATCGATGAAGCCGAGCTGAAGCAAGACCTTCGCGAGCTCTTCGATCGCTTCAAATGGGACGCGCCACCGGACGCAAAGGACAGCTTGGAGCAAAGGAGCGAACATGGCTGAGAACCCGGACCCCAATGCCGCGGCCCTACTCGAGGAAGCCTGGTCGGAGCTCATCGAGGGGCTCAACGATGCGCGCATCATGCTGGGCGACCCTGAGATCCACCCACCTATCGCAACCGATCGAAACCTTGCAGAGGGTCATCGATACCTGCTCGGTCAACTCTACCGTCTAATCGAGACCGAGCTCCAACAGACCGCCGAGTTTCCGTATTTCCAGCGGCATCCGTGGACGATCTGCAAGTACACCATCGAGAATCCGGACAACCTCTACCTCTATGCGCCCCTCGATTCACAGGGCACGTTTCGAATCGAGGGGCGCGCGTACGACCATTCGCATTGGCGGGGCGCGCGGTCTTCCAGTGAAAGGCAAGCTCCTCATTACGTGATCTTCGAGGCGCATTCCGTCGCGCCCGGAGACAGCGGCACGCTCGACGAGCTCTGGGACGGAAGCCGTGTGCTCACGGGCATGCTCGATTCGACGGCCATGAAGGTCGAACCGGATGGCTCGTTCGAGATCATGCTCGCGCCAAAACAGCCTGACGGCTACACGGGAAACTTCATTTCAACGCTTCGGGAGGAGCAGGGAAAGCCCGATGCCGGGGCGACCAAGCTTTATGTCCGCGAGATCTTTGGCGACTGGGATCGCGAACATTCGCTCGACATGCAAATCACGCGGGTGGGCAACGAAGGCCGGCATCCTGCGCCGCGCACCGCTGCGCAAACGGCGGCGCAGCTTCGCGACATTGGCAACAAGCTCAAAGGTAACATCCGATTCTGGAATGCGTTCTACGGGTTTTTGTTGGATCCATTCGAGAAGGCACCTCAGCGCGGACCGTTTCATCTTCTGCGCAATGAAATTCTGCAGCCCCGGCAAGCGGGTTTGAGCACCGGGGGTGGCCAGGCGACCAACCTGTTTGGTGGTGGCCTGTTTGATCTCGCCCCCGACGAAGCGTTGATCGCCGAAGTCAAGCTCGTCGAGGAGCCTGTTTACGTCGGCATGCACCTGAGCGACTACTGGGGCCAATCTCTCGATTACGCGAACCGGCTCACCAGCATCAACCAGGAGCAAGCCCATCGCGACGAGGATGGTCGTCTGCGTTACGTGATCGCTCACCGAGATCCGGGCGTTCCGAACTGGCTCGACACCACGGAGCTTACCTCCGGCTACATCACGCTTCGCACCACCTTCCCCCAGCCGCCGCCAGCGGGCCGTCAGCCGACCGTGTCTTGCAGCCTGGTGCCGTTTGGCGAAATCGCAGGCGCGCTGCCAAAGACCACACCGGGCGTAACCGAAGCAGATCGCCGAGCGCAGATCGCCGCACGCCAACGACACGTAACTCGGCGCTATCGGCAGTACTGACCCGCGGACCGCGCCCTAGAACCGCGAAAAGAACTTCCAGATTTCCTCGCCGCTGAAGCCCGGTGACCTGTGCCCGAGGTCCGTCGGGCACCACACGACGGGGTACCCAGGGTCGCAGCCCGTGTACTCGACGCAGTTCTCCGGGCCGATGCCCGTCGTATCTGAGGTGCAGCTGTTTGCGTCTACCCAATAGTCCCGGCTCTTTTCGCCCTGGCAAAAGCGCACGGTCGTGTCGGCGCTTCCATGGGTGATCCACGCGGCGACCTCTCCGGTACAGCTGGCGTCAGCGTACTGAAGGCTACAGTCGTCCTGGTACCAGCCTTCGGGGCCAGTGCCCATGATGGGCGCGATGGCGCGGAGGTCGTCGCCGAGCTCGCAGCCCAAGCGGTTCGACATGATGCCGCCGTAGCTGGCGCCCGTTGAGAAGATGCGATTGTCGTCGATGCAATACAACGAGCGCAGCTCGCTCAAGAGGTCGCGAACGAAGTCGACGTCCTCGCCATTCTCGTCGGGCCAACCCGACGCTGGCGGCGCGTTGGGATCGAGGGGATTGGGGTGCAATAGGCCCTGGCCGGCTACGAAGATCGCGCTGCCGTCGTCGTGGTTTCCAACGCCTTGGAAGTTGTTAGCCGTTTGGGCAGCGGATCCGCCCAGCCCGTGCCACACGAAGATGAGCTCGTACTCAGTCGTAGGGTCGTAGCCGTCTGGAACGGAGACGCGGTACTCCCGGCTCGTGCCGTTCACGTCGATGAAATAGGTCCCTGTCCCCGGGGAGCTGCTCGCATCGCAGCCGTCGCTGCCCGAAGCGGGCGGAGGCCCGCCGTCGGATCCCGGGTCGGTGCCGGGGTCGGTGCGGGCGTCGGTGCCGGCGTCAGTTCCGGCGTCCGGACCAGAAGCGTTGGGGTCCGTGTCAGCACCCGAATCGGCGCTGCACCCCGCCAGCACGAACGCCGCACATCCGAAAAACATCGAGGCGAATCTCATGAGATCAAGATAGCGAGTCGGAGGGATGACCCCCAAGCCGTGTGTCGTCGGCTCAGAATTCATGATATTCCACTGAAGAATTGCCGCCAAAGGCACAGGAGTCCCGGTATGGAATCATTGGAAACACTCGCGGCCTTTCTCGGTTGGTGCACGCTCATCAACCTAGGGATGCTGATGTTTGCGTCGCTGCTCTTGGTCTACATGCGCGGCCCGATCTCGAAGATTCATGGAAGTATGTTTGGTCTCGATGACACCGATCTGTCGCGCGCGTACTTTCAGTACCTCGCGCAGTACAAGATCCTCATCTTCGTGTTCAACCTCATGCCGTACCTTGCGCTGAGAATCATGCTCTGAGGAGCAGGCAAGGTTAGGTCGGATCGTGCCGGGGGCAGGGTGGTTGAATGGGCGGCGTCCAGAACGTCCGGGAAGTGAGAGATGGTTCAAGTTGATCTAGACCTTCCACCGGCTCCCTACCGACCGGTGCCGGCGTCGCAGTGCTACCTAGCTTACGTAGCCGCTCTCTTGGTGGGCGCCGTGACCTGGTGGGTGCTCCAAGACCGAGCGGTCGTCGACGACCCCTTCTGGGTTGGCTTTGCGGTCACGTGTGTGTCCACGGTCGTAATCTGGGTCTTCTCGATCGCCAATGGCAACTCGTCGATTTACGACCCGTACTGGGTGATCGCCCCACCGATTCTTGCCCTTGCGCTCAAGGCAACGGGTGGGGGAGGGTTGCTTGGAGAGTGGAGCGCGCCGCAGATCTGTATCGTCGCCTGTCTTTGGATTTGGGGGATTCGGTATCACACCATGTATTCCTGGACGGGCTGGCGGACGGGGCTCGTGCACGAGGATTGGCGCTACGAAGAGATGCGGAGCGCGCCCGTGCCGTACTGGCTCAACTCGCTGATCGGGATGCATCTCTTTCCCACCGTCCTCGTGTACTTCGCCTTCGCGCCGGCGGCGCTGGTACTGATCGCCGATCCGTCGAGGCAGCCTCCTTTCGGGCCTTGGGACGCCCTCGGGGTGGCGGGCGCGCTATCGGCAGTCGCCATCGAGCTCGTTGCCGACGAACAACTACGCAAGTATCGCGCCTCCGACGACTACGGCAAAGGCGGGGCGTTGCGCCGAGGGCTCTGGAAGTATTCTCGCCACCCCAACTACTTTGGCGAGGTCCTGTTCTGGCTTTCGATGATTCCGTTTGCCGTGCCCGGCGGCGTATTGACCCAGTACCCAGCGCTCGTGTTGATCGGGCCGATCATGATGGCG
>Ga0209165_10000844_pt1 | contig 10418 bp, 8 predicted proteins | sample tdAd001_FD_187122 | JGI IMG/M metagenome (GOLD analysis project Ga0209165, IMG submission 187122) | Marine sediment microbial communities from the Atlantic coast under amendment with organic carbon and nitrate - tdAd00.1 (SPAdes)... | ecosystem: Environmental > Aquatic > Marine > Coastal >... | reverse complement strand
CCTCATACAGAATCTTAGTTCCTATAATGTTGTTTCTAAGTACAGAATCCCACTCAGCGCCAATTCGGGGATCGGCGGCAAGGTGAACTATATATGGTAGTGGCACAATCTCTCGTAAAACGTTAGATAACAGTTCATGGTTTGAAATATCTGTTATGAATGTTCGCTTCCTTGACGAGGCAATGAGATCAACTCCGAAAATCTCGAATAAGTCAGACAAACCTTCTGCCAAAATGGAGCCAATCCTACCACTCGAGCCTGTAATTAAGAGTCTAGGTAGGTCCATCTTATGATAAAAAACCTCTTGTTCAAGCATTAATTCTCAGTTTTAATGTATGGCATCACGCCTAAAACGAAAGTGCCTAATCTAAAAAATTTTATTGCATACTTAGTTCCGAAATCATAACAACATCAAACGGTCTATGGAAGTTTGAGGCTCCCAGGTCCAAATCAATCAGCACAACCTTTTTACCCGATTCGCAAATAGTGCTCCAAGGCTGGCAGTGATAAAAGTTTTTCCAACCCCCCTTTTTATTCCGCCTATTGGATATATTTTCGGCATTAGGAATTATTCTCCTTCACTTCTTTAGAGCCACAATAAATGTTATATTCAATGCGGTTTCACCGATTGTTCGAGATTTGTTCTTTTTATACTTTGAACAAACTTATCCACCCATTCCTTGAATGCAAAAAACATGCAAATTCAAATTGTTATAAGGAAATTAAATGAATATCAATTGTTTATGGAAATTTTGGGGTAAAAACAGGTATGATAATTCATTAAAAAACTATGTAATTGAGAGGCAAATTACCTTATAACTATTACATTATTTACATAGTATTGTAAAATAATTCAAACAATTGTGTATTATTTTATGGTAGTGGTAGCTGGGAAAAATCGATGGACAGAGGGTATGTGACAGACATTTTGCCCAGGTATTAACCCGAAATTTTTTATAACCAACAAAAATTTTCCAATATTTCGAAAACGAATCACATTTTGGGCTCATATTAATTGAAAACCATGGTGGCCTGATTAGATAAAATTCTGTGTGAGAATTTGTGTGAGAAAAAGTTTCCAAACCTTACTAAAATGGGGAAAAACTACAAAAATGTAAGAATTGCATTTAAATTAAATTCAATAAGTTGTGTAATTTTAGGAGGTTAGAAAGCTCAAAGGTCGGTTTTCCTAATCCATGTGCCGCAAGTTCGATCCTTGCCGGGGGCACCAATGATTTCAAATGGTTGCGTGACAACCGCCAACCCGGTTTTTATTTACCGTCCAATTTTGTCCCCATCCTGTCCCCACATTGTGAATGTTTTTAAATGATTTAATGTGAAAGTTCCTTGTTCTGATGTCCTTATACGCTGCAGTGTGGTGGCCCCATCAATGATTCCCCGGCGAAGTGGTGATCGGATTAAAACCGACCGTCGAGATGCGATTAACTTGGCACGATTGTTTCGTGCCGGTAATTAACCAGCATCTACGTACCGACACCTGAAGATGAGGCCATCCGAGATCTTATTCGTTGCAGAGATGACATGAAGCGTTTCGAGCGTAAAGCACGCCAGCGATTGCTGTCATTTTTGTTGCGCCATGGGTACCAATACAGCGGGAAGAAAAACTGGAATAAGGCATAAAAATAAATTAATTTTTAGATAATTTCTCATTTTTCCAACACTCTGTATATAGTAATTTTATTAAATAGTACAAAATAAAACAAAATTATACATAATTTATATATAATTTGCTTGACTTAAGAATAATATCAATATAATTATATGCTAATGATCTATAATGAAAAGCTCCCAAGAGGGTAAGTATTAAAAAAGCAATATCGAGTTCACCAATGAAATAAGAGTGAACACGATGCTTTCCTTGAGGTCATTGTTCCTCAAATAAAATTTTAGATTATACGTATACGTTTCTTTTCTTTTAGGAAGAGGCCAATAGATCAACTTGTCTATCGCCTTCAATCTAATCTGTCCAAAAAATATAGGCGGTATGAAACAAGCATTAAGGAGTTTCAAAATGAGACCTTATCCTTATCTCCAAAAAGAGTGCCGAAGTGATGAAGAAAGACGCAAAGGCCGGGTAACAGTCGGTATAATCTTTAAATATATCGATCGCAGGCAGGTCAATGATCCTTACTACAGCCGTCCTGAAAGGCGAACCGGTATGGGTAGAAGAGGCTTGATTTGGGACAGAAGAAAACCCAAAGTAACCTGCTACGGCAATTCGGTTCCCTTTTCTTACTTATTGCAGGATAAATACAGACTATCAGTATATCCTATGCTCGAAGCCTTCGACGTTTTAAATAAAACAAAGCTAAGAGAAAAGCTGCTCAGAACGCCAAAGTTCATTCTTGATGTTGACCTTGGCACGCTATCAAAATACTTAAGAATGCTTGGATTCGACACATTATATCGAAGTGATTATAAAATCCGAGAAATTGTAAATTTGGCTATATCAGAAAATAGGAAGATCTTGACTCGAAATCGGGAACTTCTTTTGAAAAAAGCTGTGGTTCGCTGTTATTTTTTGAAAAATACAGATCCAAAAAAGCAATTAAAGGAAATTTTAAAGCTCTATGACCTTACCAACTTAATTAACCCATTTTCCCGCTGCACGGTGTGTAATAGCGAAGTTAAATTTAAGACTGGGCATGCCTAAGCCAAACAGAGAATGAAGTTATAGCAGTTTTTGCTCACCGCAGAGTCGGTGAGAATGCTGAGAATTTGTTGTTTTGGAAAAATATTTTCTGCCGTAAAAAAGAGGAACTGTGACATTGGTTTTACCTATGTAGCAAAATGGAGGTGCTGCTCAATGAAGGTAATTAATTGGGACCAAGTCTTAGAAGAGGACTATGACGCTGGGGAAGAAGTGCTTATACCATTTGTCGAGAAAGAAATAATGAAAAGGTGCTTCGATCATTATGATGAACCAAACTATCTGTTCAGAGGAGTTATTTTTGGTCTTTTCTTTTGTCTTCCTTTATGGGCCATTATATATGGGTTTATTGCCTAATGTATCGTTTCAAAGGAAAGTGGACAGATTTAAGGTATAAGTAAGACACGGTTTTAGGTTATAATCGAGATTGTGAAAGGAGGACCAGGGGCGCCCTTTTCGGCCTGCAGCGCCTATCCCGTGGGGTAATATATTAATGCTCATAAAATCTGTCAAACTTTGGCATGATATTTGACAAATATTGTCAAATACTTTTGGCCTTCAATCCTCGAATTTAAGCTAACCAATTGGTTTCTTATCATTTTCCACCCTTATAAAAATTTGCATGGTTTTTGCATGTATCATAATAAGGAGAAAATTATGCCGGATTGGGTTATTTTGGTAACTGCCATAGGTTTGACGATAACGACCTATCTGACTTCTTTTTGAATAGCGTCTGCCTCCTCCTTATGGTGGCCCCTGAGGGCTTGCTGCTTGTGCGGAATTTATTTTTACTATAAAGATACAAGTTGTATTGGTTGATATTATGACAGATTTAATTCTATTTTTGATTACCGCAGGCTTTGTTGGATCTTGCTGTTTGATTGGACACTTTTTGAAGTAACATTTTCTTCCTTTTATGCCTCCTTGTGGTAGCCCCTGAGAGCCAATGGCCGGTTCTCAGGGGCTTTTTATTTCCCAGGACAAGCCTGGAAGCCCAGCCCCGGGGCTTTGGTATGCGTTAAGCTAAAACCGTTTCTTTTGCGGCCCCTGGCTGTCCATGACCGTCTTTATGCCGCTTTATGAGCCGTTGCACAATCCCGATAATCTGAATCATTCTGTGGCGGAACAGTTTCCTCTATTCAGTCAAGTTCGGACTTTGCCTTGTCTGCTAAATATAAAAAATGCTCTGTCGCTGCATCCTTACGCTTCTCATACTTAGGCGCTGCGGAAACCGCCGCCTTGACAACCTCAAGACCCATCTCCTTCAATATTTTTGAAACAGTCCCTTTGCCACAGCCATTTAAGGTTAATTCTTTAAAAGGTCATCGAACAGTTTTGATCTTTAGCCGCTATTACCTTAGAAAATTCTTTCCCGGGGGCAGCGCTATGTCTCCTTCACCTTCCTGAGCAGACCCGCAAGCTGGGCCACATGTCTCTTCTCTTCTCTGATTATCTCATCGATCTTCTCTTGGCCGTAATTGGGCGGTACCATGTCCTTGACTCCCAGGTAGAACAGGATAGAGTCCTTTTCAAGTCCCAGGGCGGTTCTGAGGATATCCTCGATGGTTTCATTGCCGGTAAGCGCATCTGCCACAGTCGGACTGCCTTCGCCCCCGAGGGTGTCGGCCATGGCGGCGAGATATTGGGACGCCTCGTTATACGGATCGAACACCGTCCCCACCTTGTCCGCTTCGGTCAACGTTTTGCGCATCTCGGCAAATGTTTTCTGATGCTGATCTTCCATGGCGGCCAGACCTTCCAGGAACTTTTTGTTTTCGGCATCGGACTGCATGCCCGCAGCCTTCCGATAAAAAGCGGCCCCGTTGCTCTCGATGCGAATCGCCATTTCAAAAACTTCATCTGAATTAAACGTTATGGCCATTTTACTTCCTCCTTTTACACACCCTTTTCCGGCCGGCAGCCTCGAGTGCCGTGAAGCCACACAGAGGTATATGTATTTGATGATATGCTATAATATCTTTACACTTTCATTCTTTTTGGTTATTGTACTTACAGAAAATTATTTCCCAAGCTCCAAACGTAAACGGCGGCACAAAAAGTGAGGGCAAATCACCTTCATCGTCTGAAGCGTTACACGTTGCCGCCACCCTATGATCTATCCGGATATCCTCGGTACCCTGTGGAAAAAAAGCAAAACGACCCGATCCGTGTCAGACTTTTGTTCATTTTAAAAAGGACCGATGGGGTCCGAATCACAATAATTTTCTTAAAAGTGAATCCAATACTTTTGTTATCATTTTTTAAAAAATAATGTAATATTTTTTTTATTGTCTCAATCCTCCAAAAAGGATCTCTTCGAACAGTGTGAGACCCTTCTCATGAAACCCCTGAGGTTAAATTGTAAATCACGCATAAACATCTTTGGCCCGGGGTTCTCGCAAAAAATTGTGAGAAGAACCAATTTTAATTTTAAACTTAAGGTGACACATGAAAAGTATAAAATCAAAATTGATACTCTTTATTGGAACAATTGTCATAATATTCTCGTCCATATTGCTTCAAAACACCTATAACGTGACCACTTCGAATATTGAGGATTTAGCAAAACAGCAGCTGAGCCTGGCGCTGCATTTTGATCTTGCCATCCGTGAATATGTGGCTGAAAAGGTTCGTCCGCTGATGTTCAATCTGATCTCTAAAGAAGCGTTCATTCCGGAAACCATGTCCACCAGCTTTGTCGCCCGGAACATATTTGAAAAGGTCCGCGAAAATTTCCCGGATTACATCATCAAATTTTCGTCCGGCAACCCGAGAAATCCCGCGAACCAGGCAGGTCCTGAGGAACTTAATATGATCAAATATTTCAACGATAATCCTCTGGACGAGGTTTGGACCGGTGAGATTAACATAGGCGGCAAACCATACCTTGCACAGTTCAGCGCAATGCGAATGGAAAAACCCTGTCTTCGCTGCCATGGTGATCCTGCAAATGCGCCATACGAACTAATAGAAAGGTACGGTCCCGATGCATCGTTTTATCTTCCCCTGGGAGAAGTAGTCGGTCTGGATACCATTGCCATCCCCAGCGATAAAGTCAACCAAAGATTATGGCAGGAGAAAGTCAGAAATATTGGATTTTTGGGGATTTTAATTTTATTGCTTTGTGCATCCCTGGTATTTATTTTCAAATTCATCATCACGGATCGTTTAAGTATAATTACCCATCATTTTTTACACACTGAAAAGCAGGGCGACGATGCGATGATCGGAGCCATCGAGATGAAAGGCCGGGATGAGATCGCTATTTTGACAGGAAGTTTTAATAAATTGGCCGAAAGGCTTAACGATTCTTACGCCAAACTCAAGATAGAAATCGAGGAGCGAAAGCAAGCCCAAGCGGCGCTCCGGGAGAGTGAGGAAAAATATCGAACGTTATTCGACATGGAATCGGATGCACTGGCGTTAATGGATATAGAGACCGGGGATATCTTAGATGTCAATAAAGCGTTTATCAATCTTTATGGATTCAGGAAGGAAGAAATACTGTGCATGAAAAACACAGATTTTTCGGCAGAGCCTCGTAAGACCCAAAAATCCGTACAAAACCATGAGATAAATATTCCCATAAGATATCATAAAAAAAAGGATGGCACCGTTTTCCCCACAGAAATTTCTGCCAGTATTTTCGAGTACCAGGGAAGAGAGGTTCGTATCGGTGCAGTCAGGGACATAACGGAACGAAAGCACGCAGAAGAGCAAATAAAAACATCCCTCAGAGAAAAAGAAATACTTTTACGCGAAATACACCATCGCGTAAAAAATAATTTCGAAATTATATCCAGCCTCCTGGATATGAGCAGCATGCGTACGGACAGTCAGGAGACACAAAATCTTTTGCTTAATGCACGGTCCAGGATTCATTCCATGTCCCTGATCCATTCCCAGCTTTATCAAACCGATAGATTTGATCGGATCGACATGGATAGACACATAAGTGAACTCTCACACCATCTCCTGTGTGTTTATGGAAGTGGGAAAAAAATTGACTTGATCCTAACGCCTTCCAAAGTGTATCTTTCTGTAAGCCAGGCGATTCCCTGTGCTCTGGTGTTGAATGAACTCATTTCAAATGTCTTTAAACATGCTTTCAGAGAAAAAAAACAGGGAACGGTTCGGATCTCCATTTCTACACCGGATCCTACCACAGTTCTTATTCAAGTCATAGATGATGGTGATGGAATCCCTGAGGGGCTGGATATTCACAGCCAGACCGGTCTTGGGTTAAAAATGGCCAGGCATTTGGTTTCCGGTCAACTGAAGGGTGAGATGCGTGTCAAGAATGATAGCGGAACTGAGATTTCCATACAGTTCAAACGGTCGAATGATGGGGAAAAACATGAATAAAATAATGGTTGTAGAAGACGAAGCTGTCATCGCCATACGGCTTCAAGAACGACTGACGGCTATGGGGTACCATGTCGTCGGCATATCTTATTCCGGTGAAGAGGCTATGGAACAAGCCCGGCGTCTCCGGCCCGATCTGGTCCTTATGGATATTATGATCCCTGGAGAAATGGATGGTGTCGCTGTAGCAAAATCGGTTAAAACAGAACTGGACATTCCGGTAATCTTTCTAACGGCCTTTTCAGAAGATAAAATCATAGAAAGGGCCAAGCAAGCCAAACCTTATGGCTATATTGTCAAACCGTTTCAAGACCGTGAACTCAAGGCTTGCGTCGAAGTTGCCCTTTACAAAAAAAAGGCGGAGAAAGCGCTGCAGGAAGCACACCAGGAGCTTGAACTCCGGGTGAAGGAAAGAACCAAAGATCTGGAAATCAAGACCAAAAGTCTTGAAGAAATGAATACTGCAATGAAAGTTTTGTTAAAGAAAAGGGAAGAGGATAAGATAGAAACAGAAGATAATGTGCTCACCAACGTCAAAGAACTGGTTATGCCATTTGTCGATAAATTCAGAGAAACTCAATTGGACGGTCAACAACAAACATTTTTGAGTATTATCGAATCGAATCTAAACGAAATCATCTCCCCGTTTACCCGAAAATTGTCGCTGGAATATTTAAACCTGACCCCCACAGAAATACAGGTGGCGAATATGACAAAGCATGGCAACACCAGCAAAAAAATAGCAAAAATCATGAATATATCCCCAAGAACAGTCGACACCCACAAAAAGAATATACGAAGGAAGATCGGTCTGGAGGGCAAAAGAGCAAATCTCAGGTCTTATCTGTTGTCCCTCCATTGAACGCCCATTTCATATCCTTCCGCTTTAACAGGCACAGACCAGACAATGGGAGGGTCAATTAGGGTTTTAAAACCGCATCCCATGGTGGAACTCGCCAAAGATTATCCTTAAAATTCCCAACAGTATCGATCCGACGACCGTTAAGATGATCAGTGCCGGAATAGTGGCAATGGCCCATTTCACCATAAAAACAACCATTGACGAAAACGACATCCTTATGTCTGTAACAACGATTTCATTGATTTCTCTCGATCCCATAATACTTCTCCATAATTTTTTTTGAACCTTCTGATCTACCGTTGCGAAAGTCATTGGCGTGTGGCCTTATATGCCTCAGCTCATAAAAAAAGTCTCGCCATGCCGGATGTCGACAAGACGGTCCAGCAGACCTTCTTTCTTTAATTCCTTTTTAATATCCACAGGCGGAAAATGCACCGGCTCGTCACCCAGACGAAAGGTCCCCCAGTGAACGATCATCAACTTTCGGGCATTTAGTTCTTTAAACGCTTGAACAGTTTCCCGGGGGTTCATATGGCTGGAAGCCATGAACCACCGGGGTTCATAGGCGCCAAGATTGATAATGGCAAGATCGATGTCAAAATCCCCACCGATCTCTGTGAATCCGTCAAAGTATCCAGAATCGCCGGTGACGTAAATGGTGTGTCCGCCGGCAGTTTCGATGATGTATCCGCCCCAGAGGGACCGGTTGGGACCTCGCACCGGGTTTCGCATGGTCCAGTGATTGCCGGGCAAAAATGTTATGGATCGATCGCCGTCGCGAAATGTATCGTACCAGTCCAACCGGGTCCGATTCACCATGCCCAAATCCTTGAACACGCTGTCATACCCCAGAGGACTGATCACATGGACATTTTTCTCCAGAGTCGCCAATGAGGGCTTGTCCAGGTGGTCATAGTGCCCGTGGGTGATCAGAACATGATCCGGTACCGGGATCTGGCGGGAGTTAAATGCAAGCGGCGAAAAATCCTCGATAAACCAGTATATATCCGAAAACACGGGATCCACAAGAAGATACCTGTCCACGTCCTTGATCAAGACGCTGGCATGTTTCAGAAAAGTGATGGATACCCCTCGGTGCGCCCGGACCGGTTCCCAGTCGATGGCAATCGGTCGGGTGGGCTGATCTTTGAGAAAAGGGCGAAAACTGTTTTGGCTGAGTTTCCATTTCAGAAGCTGAAAAAATCTTCCCTTCCGGGAAGCGCCGATTGGATTGATGAAGGCATCACGACCGTGATGTTCCTTTCCCAAGGCCATGTCCCTTAGGCTTCGGCCGTTCAAGGGCAGGTAATGCAGTGTTTGACCGTCCATTTCCCCAAAAGCCGCCAACAATACCCGAGGGTCGACAAAACCCATCAGCAGCATCGCTTGTGCATTGAAAAACATTTTTTGTATAAAAGCTCTGCGTTTCATGGTCTCATAACTCCCTGGGCTGTTGCCCAAAGTGACTCACCCCGTGGCACCTCCGGCTGCGCCTCAGGGGAATGCCGGGCGGGCTTCAAACCACAAACGGAACCCGGCCGAGCCAATTCGTATTTTTACAAAATAAGCATGATTAAATCACATTCAAGCGGATGGGAGATCGAAATTGAACAGAGGATTTTATGGAAAATCGAGGGGGTGGGCCACAGAATTACGGTTCGGGCAGGAGTTGGACGTCTTGTCCGGTTGTTTCATTGAAAGCCTGGACCGCCTCGTTGAATATTTTTCTCTTTTTTGCAAATTCTTTCATTTTTTCATTCCACTGAGAGGCCCGTTGGTTGACCGTCGAGACATTGTCGGTTGCAGCGTCCGTCTGCGTTGACTGGCCGATCTGTTGTTTTTCTTGTTTCAGGGCACGGTATTCCTCGGCCAGATCTTCTCTCTTTTTCTCGAGATACGTCTTTGTTTGCACTGCTTTCGCCGCCTGATCTTCCGAATCTGTATCCAGGGGGGCAATGGACGCGTTTTTCATCACAGTTTCATACGCTTCAATATCTTCACGCAATTTCTCCTTTTCCGCATTGTACTTCATCACACGTTGATTAAAGTCATCCGTCCTTTTCATGAACTTCTTGATTTTGCTGCCCCGCAACGTTCCGCCACGACCGATTCTGCTAATCTCTTCTTCTTCTTTCTTTATGGCCGCCCACTCCGCTTCCAACGCCTGTATTCGCGCCTCGAGCCGTTCTCTTATTCCGGTCATAGTCTCCCGGGTTTGTTTAATTTGTTCGTCGGCAAGCTGTGCCGTTTGGGCGATGACTCCCCTTATCTGTTGGTCACGGTCGCCGCCGCCGGCAATAAACGTATCGAGGGGGTGGCGATGATTGTTCTCCATACTAGGATTTGAACGGAGCAGGATGGATGAAGCGCCGAAGGGTTCTGAATACGGCTGAGCATCGAGGGTCGCCGCCGGAGATAGCCAAATGAGTAAAACCACGAGCAGTCCTCTTCTAAAAAGCATATCCCCCTCTCTCTAACAAGTTCGTTTAGCCAAGCCTGCCATTGCAGGGCACGAGCGGG
>Ga0209165_10000842_pt1 | contig 10431 bp, 16 predicted proteins | sample tdAd001_FD_187122 | JGI IMG/M metagenome (GOLD analysis project Ga0209165, IMG submission 187122) | Marine sediment microbial communities from the Atlantic coast under amendment with organic carbon and nitrate - tdAd00.1 (SPAdes)... | ecosystem: Environmental > Aquatic > Marine > Coastal >... | reverse complement strand
AACGATGGCAATGGGGTCAAGAATAGCATAACAGGTACTCAACCAACTTCATACGACTTCATTAAAGACATCACTGCCCAAATAGTAGACGAGTAGCAATGGGGTAAGCATGAGGACTGTGTATCAATAGCAATGGGGACTGTGTGTTAGTAGCAATGGGGACTGTGTATCATGGAGTGATGGGGACTGTGTGATACATAAGCAGTAACCTACTACAATAATAGTGTATTCAATGAGTACGTATGTACGCTCCAAGCATGATGTAAGCTGTGTCTAGGTCTGCATCATGTTGCAAGTGGGTTGCTAGCTAAAAGAGTTTTAAAGCCATATATATAGACAGGATGGGGGGTGGGGTCTTTTTCCGAATAGATGTTGAATTACTAATATATCCCATACAAAAAATCGAGGTTATTTTCCCATATAAAAAATCTAGGTTATAATTCTCTATATTATATTGGTGTTGCTGAGTGCTTTAGGATTGCTTCTTTGTGACTGTGTCCGTTCGCTTCTTGTGTTGTGTCTTCTTTAGTATCGCTCACTTAGGCCTTACAGTTATTACAGTACTGGCTTAATAGGGGTATTTCAATAGCATTAAGTGGGTCTGAGAATTATTTTCCAGTTATTTTTAGGTTATTATATATAGAGTACTGATTGCTATACTATGAATAGTGAAATGAGCTACTTACTGTGTTTGATATATTATTTTTGGGGATTATTTTTATAGTGGCGATAGGCTTATAAGGGAGTTAATTATGAGCTATTACAATGTGAAGAAAGAAAACGCTGCCCACAGTATAGGGCGGCAGAAAAGAAGTGGAGTGTATCAGCCAGTAAAGAATTACAGTTGCTCTCAAAGGATTAGAGTTAAGATAGAGGACACTGATTTATTTCTTGTTGGACTGATGATTGATAAGAATGACCTAAAAGAACGTCTCAGGGAAGAAGCTGAGATAGAAGGAATAACAGATATATCGTTTTTAATAAAAGTGATTGAGGATTAAATAAAGAAGCCCTAGCAGTTCTGTAAAACTACTAGGGCGTATAACTAAGAGCCTATTGCCATTCTCTTTTATACTATATAATAAATCAGTGTATTATCGCTGTCAGTCGATATAGTAAAACTCTCTAGGTTATTGTCGTAACCTAGAGTAACAAGTGAATCTGTATTGAATGAACACTCTATAATATAGCATAAATCAGTGAATTATCAATTCTTTATTATCATCTACTATCCAATGCCCGTTCAGCAATACTACCAATAGCTGATAGTGCTACCAGGTTGCCTGTCTTAGGATTACTATATATTTCAATGATAGCTTCTAATGCTTTTCTTAATTCTTTCTCTTTCTCAGTGCCTTTCTCTATTTTATTTATTATTTGCTCGAGGTGCTTTCTGCTAACATCGAAGCTATTGCTATCTACATCTCTTTCGAGTCTTCTCTTTAGTTCTTTTATGATTCTCATAATTCCTCTATCTCTTTGATTGTTGTGTTTTTTATCCCTTCTTTAAACTTTTTAAAGTCGTTAGCATTTTCCTCAACAACATTCTCTAGGAGGTATATTGCAAAATCTAACCCCGAGCAATCTGTATTGTTTTTAACAGACTTTACATCCTTTAGGATTGTATCTAAATCATCGTCTTTTATTATATACTTCATTTCTTACTCTCTTTTTCTAAATATTCCCTAATAGCCTTTGACTCAAATCCACAATAAGGGTAATCCCCATCAAGAACACCCTTCTTTCCCATCTCATCAGTAGAAAAGCACTCATCATCTTTCCCGTCTATCCATGTCCCGTGTCCATAGCAACCGCAAATCTCTTGCACTCCATGTTTATCCATTAAATCAGATAAATCTTTTAAGAAGTCATTCATTTCTTACTCTCCTTTTCTTCATTTAGCATATCAATGCAGTTATTGCAGGTAGCTCTTTTAGTGTCCCTAGTGAACGAATGTTCTTTGGGCCTCCAATTGGGTGAAGGTTCCCCACACACCCCTTTATCGTCTCTTAAAACGTGAATAACCATCTATTCTTCTCCAATACAAACGCCAATTCCACCTTCATACGCCTCTAGTTGAGATTGTTTTCTTGCTGCAACTCTGTTCTCATGTCGTAGAAGTTCTAGTTTAGTGATAACCCAAGTATATCCAACCATGCGAGCAATTAACTCACCATCAGCTATTTTATTCTTGATAGTAGTAGTAGTCACACCAAGGTAATCAGCACATTCTTTAGTTGACAGTAGGTGTAATGCTAGTTCTAGTTCTCTCATACGACCATCTATTAGAGCTACATTCTTATTAGCTGCTTCGATTGATCTTAGTAGGTGTTCTAGTCCACTGTGCATAAAGTTATCTAACTCGTTAATTCCTAGTGACTTGCGTAATCTGTTCTTTAACCATTGCTTCATTTTCTTTTTCCTTTATTTGTTTGTTGCGTTCATTAATTGTTTTCTTGATACAGGCCAACTTGCTCTGTGATAGGTTCCGGCTTACTATTATCACTCCCTGCTCTTCCTTTGCCATTGGCTCCCTTCTTTGCTAAATACTCGTTTAACTCTTGCCTGGTGAATGTCTGACCATCTTGGTAGAGCCAATAACTAGCTTCTTTTGTCATTCTTTAACCCACTTTTTACGTGCATAATAATATTCATTTCGTTATTACAAATTAACTTGGCTTGTCGAGATAGAACTTCATCTTGTAGCTTGTTATAGTATTCAAGTTCTAAAACCTTCTTGTATAAAAGAAAAATAAACACAATGTTAGACCCTGTTAAAAACACTATCACAAACAGTTCATTTGTCATTCTTTAACCTCTCAATAGCTATTTTTATTAGCCATTCTCCTAGGCTTTTACATCCATAAGTATCAGCTGCTCTCTGAAATGACAGCTTATCCCTTGCTGATAGCCTGAAGTCATACTTTACGTCCTTCATGTTACTCCTTTGTCTGACATTATAGTTAAAAAAAACTCAGCAGATATATCAAGCCTGCTGAGTACAAACAAAACCACCATTGCGGTGGTCAACCGTTTCTATAGTAATCCAATACTCAATTATTTGCAATACCTATTTGTAAATATTATTAGTTATCGTTACATTAGTATTTCTAATACTTACTATGAGAAAAACTAATACAGGTTAATATGAACTCAGATAACAGCGGATTGACACTTTTTACTGAGCGTGACTCATGGAAAGACTCTAAGAAGAGAGCTAAATGGGCTAAGACTGTATTTGCACCTCTTATAAAGCAGACTAAAGATGCTTTTGGCATTGAGTTACCTTTTAGATTTGTCCCTAGGCCTTACCAGGTTGATATAGTACATGCAATGCTTACTAAGCAGTTCGTTGCATTCTGTCTTCACCGTAGAGCCGGTAAAGATTACATGTCTATCTCTATGCTTGTATTTAAGGCTATGGAGAAAGTAGGAAACTATTGTTACTTGTTTCCTACAGCTAAACAGGGACGTGAGGTTATATGGCAGGGTATTGACAATGATGGTATGAAGTTTCTTGACCATATACCTGCTGAATTGATAGCTACTAACTCCAAGAACAATCTACCGATGGTAAACAACGTAGATATGCGTATCACTCTTGTTAATGGCTCTACTATTCAGTTGGTTGGTTCAGATAACTATGATAGAACCCTAGTGGGAACTAACATGGCCGGTATCATCTTCTCAGAATACTCATTATCAGACCCTAGAGCGTGGGAGTACTCAATGCCTATTGTTATTGCCAATGGTGGGTGGGCTTGGTTTAATGGTACTCCACGTGGTAAAAATCACTTTTATAAGCTATTGAAAGCAGCATTAGACCCCGAAACAACAACTAAGCGTTGGTTTGCATGTATAAAGGGTAATAATGACACTAAAGTTCTATCAGCAGATGATATTAATGAGATGAGAGTCTCAATGTCAGAACAAAGAATAGATCAAGAGGTTAATTGTGCTTTTGAAGGGTGTATTGAAGGTAAGATATACATGGAGCAGATTAAAGATGCTATGGAACAGGGTAGATTCGGTGACTTTGGCTTTGATAGAACTTGTCCTGTCTATGTATCATTTGACCTTGGTGCAGGAGATAGAACTGCAATGGTATTCTTTCAACAACGTGGTGATAGACCTTGGGTTATAGACTTTTATTCAGCTAAAGGAATGGGTGTTAAACATTATAAGATGGTTGCTGATGATTATGCTGCAAAGTATGGCTATAAGTATGAGACTATCTTTATTCCCCATGATGCTCGTAAAAGAAGTATTGATAACTATGATGATGAGGGATTTGCTCTTAGAACTGAAGATACATTCAGACGAGAGTTTATAGGCTGTAATATAATGCTTGTTCCACGCTGTAATGATATTAATGAAGATATTGAAGCTGTACGTGGTAAATTCCATCGTTGGTACTTCTATGAAGGTTCTCAGAAGGATAAGGCACAGAAAGAAAGATTAGATTTCTTTTATAATGCAATGAATGAGTATACTTATCCTGAAACAGATGACCAAAAGACTATAGCAATTAAGCCATTGCATAACTGGTGCTCTGACCCGATGGACGCCTATCGTTATGCCGTTAAGGCTCAAAGTTTCGGATGGTGTGGAGCCAAAGCAAGAACATGGCTGTCAGATTTAGATGTAGACCACTCTGTTTCAAGTGAAGAGAGTGAAGACGAATACGCACAATTAATTTAGGTGAATTATGTACGATGAAAGCAAGTTAGTACTCTATAGAGCAGGAACACAACACATTGATGCTTTATTAGAAGGCATAACCAGTCTACCAATGAGGCATTCAGTATTTCTTGATGGAATACCTGAGAGGAACGCTGTTGAACGTATTATTAATGACCCTGCAAACTATGTTTTTCTTACTTATTACGAGGGAGAGTTAATGGGTTACAGTCTTTGTAACTTTAGAACCTCCGCAACGGCAGACTTTCACTGGGGAGTATGCAGGAAACACAAATACATAACGAAAATGATTAAACAGTCATTCAATGTCATAAAAGAAATGCCTGTCAACTTCCTGGGATTTGTGCCGGAGGATAACGTTTTAAGTAAGAAAATCACTGAAAAGATTGGTTTTGAGTACGTTGGAGTTATTAAGAACTACTATAAGGGTGGTCTTAATGCTCTAATGTATCAATACTCAAACAAGGAGGTATAAAATGGGTGGAGTACAGAACTTTGCAAGCGACCCCCTGGGGGCTTCTGTCAATCTACTGACAATGGGTTCTTTTGGTAGTGGGGGTTATCTAACAGATGCAGGATTCGAGCAAGATAAAGATGATGATGGACAACAACAACATTCTTCATCTACAGCCACACAAGAGAAAGCTACACCGAAAGCAGCTAAAGTAGATGGAGCAAAGTCTATTCTATCAAAGCAAAGCAATCAGCGTAAAAGATATTTATTACAACAAAGTACGGGGCAAGCTCCACAAGCTCCTTCATTAAGTCAACAATCACCAACACGTAACCTATTAGGAGGGTAACATGGGAGGAGGAGGAAGCAAACCAAAGCCACCACCACCGCCACCGAAGATCGCACCACCAGTTGTAGCACCAATTGCAGTTGAGGATAAGCGGTCAATGGCACAATCATCAGGCGAAGAACAACGGAAACGAGCACTACTTAGTTCAAGAGGACGAGCTTCAACAGGTGCAAGTTTAACAGCAGGTCAATCAGGGGGAAGTAGGAAACTACTCGGATAAATATGGATAAAACTTTCGCAACTAAACCTGCGAACCCAAAGGCGAATAAAATCGCTTCAGAGTTGCGGTCAATACAGCAAAAGCGTATACAACATGACGCTTTTGTTCAGGAGTCTACCCACTTCGTATTGCCACGTAAATCTGATATGCGTGAAATTCAGTCTATTGGTTCTTTTAATGGTGGTGAACTAAAATCATATGCTAATCTATTTACTCGTGCAGCACGCTCGAGCAATCAGAAGATGGCTAGTGGTATCTTTAGTTACATGACCCCTAAGAATCAAAAGTGGTTCAAGATTACTACCGGTGATAGAGAACTTGATGAGAACGATGAAGTATATAAGTATTTTGATAGTGTACGTGATACTATGCTTGATTTACTAGCTCGTTCTAACTTCACTGAAATATCACATGAGACGTATTTAAACTTTGGTTCTATCGGTACTGTTTGTAGCCAAGTAGAGTGGGATAAGGATGAAGATGGCTTAATGCTGACTGATTACCCGTATAACACCTTTTGGTTCACTGAGGACAACAAGGGACGTCCTAATCGTATCTTCCGTGAGTTCGTATGGACTGCTGAACAAGCTGTAGATGAATGGAGCGAAGAAGAGCTTAAAGATTGTGCTTCTGTAATGAAAGCGTACTACTCTAAAGATGAAGATGCACGTAGAGAACAGTTCAAATTCATTCACCTGGTAGAACCTAATAAGCATCGTAAACACGATAAGATTGATAAATCTAACAAGAAATATAAGTCTACCTTTATTTGTGATAATGATAAGCAGATAATTAGAGAAGGTGGATTCGATACACTACCATATAAGGTTGCACGTTTCCTTAAGTATAATACTGAAGGTCAAGTAATGGGTTATAGTCCTGCAATGGATTGTATGCCAATTATCAAGACTCTTGAGAACTTGAAGAAGAAGTTTATCTTTGCAGTAGAGAAGAATCTTAATCCGGCAATGAGTCGAGGTGTGTCAATTGGTCAAGTACCAAATAAGGTACGTAGTTCTCCAAATGCCATTAATAACTTTGATAGCCGTAACCCTGAAAGCAAGCCTACTCCAATCCTTCAGCAGATTGATTTATCGTATAGCTTAGCTGAACTTGAAGAAGAGGTAAAGCAAATAGAAGATGCTTTCTTCATCCCATCGTTTCAAACGATTACAAACATAGACAAATCAAATGTTACTGCTACTGAGATATTGGCTCGTGAACGTGAGGCTCTTGCTGCTATCAGTCCTGCTATCAGTCGGATTGAGGATGAGTGGCTCGAACCTATTCTTGAAGATGTATTTGAAATTGCAAACAAAAGAGGGATGTTGCCGGAACCACCACAAGAACTTGAAGGGGGAGTAATTCGCCTAGAGTTTACAGGTATTCTATCATCTGCACCTAAATTGACTGAAAGTGTTGCTGTTATGAACTACTTCCAGGAGCTTGGTGTTATGCTCGAGTTTATGCCTGAGAACAAGCGTATTGAAACTATGAGTTCTTTAGATTTCTATGAGATTAATAAGACTCTGCAAGAGAACCGCAATCTACCTGCACGTTTCAGATTCTCTCGTGAGGAAATGGAAGAAGAAGCAGCTAAGATTCAACAGCAGCAACAAAAGGATCAAGAGCAGGAAAGGTTAGCTAACGTAGCCAAACAACAACCATTGAACCAAGCTCCTGAAGAAGGCTCACCTATGGAGGGCATGATGAATGGATAAGCCAGAAATACTAAAGCATATAAATAATTGCGAGTGGGTTGAACTTGATGGGTTTCATGGAGATTACTATGTAAGTGAACTTGGGGATGTAGTTAGCTTCAAATATACTAAGCCAAGAGTCCTGTCTCAGGCTGTTAATAGTGATGGCTATCACACATTAGTATTGTGTAACGGCAAAGAAAGATTAAACAAAAGAGTTAACAGACTTGTTGCTCAATGCTTTCTTGATGGATTTGGTGATGATTTACAGGTGGATCATGTTGATGGAGATAAACTAAATGATTGTGTGTCAAACCTTAGATTGTGCACCTGTATGGAGAATATACATTATAAATCAGAGAGGCTTAATCACTCGTCAAAATACACAAACGTTTACAAGCATGGTGATAAGTTCAGAACACAAATAACAATAGATGGTGAAAAGCATCATATAGGAACGTTTACATATGAGCGGTCTGCATACAAAGCATATTTGGATGTTAAGAAACACGGCTTATCTCAGTTGCCTGTCTACAAGCAATGGTCCAAGAAGGGAGTAATGGTATGAATAGTAAAGACATAGAAGGTATGTTTTTGGTAGTAGTAGCAATAGCAGCCATTAAATTAACATGGAAAGCAATAAAAGGAGTTTATAAATTTTGTTTAAACTTATAAAGAAGGTTTTTAACAGAAAGGAACGCAACGCCATTGAGCGTATTCGTAAATATCAAACTGTTTACAATACGTCCGATGGTAAATGGGTTATCGAGGACATTCTTGCTCTGTGTAAGTATGGAGAGAGTGGGCTAGGTAAAGACACTGAACATACTTACTTTAAGTTAGGGATGCAAAATATTGGAATTGAACTAGCACAACTCTTAACGGCTGAAATATCTAAACTAGAAGAAGAAGCCAAAAAGGAAGAGGACACGACAGATGAGCAAGATGTATAAAGTAGAAGAAGGTATTGTGCTTCGTAATAATGAAGCAATTGCGACATATGAGAACGGTGAATTAGACTTCTTTAATGGCATGGCTAAATATCGCATACCTGTTGTTAAATGGCTTAATAAGGCTTCCTTATCGCCAAAACCTGCCAAAATTGACAAGAAAGTTGATTTAAAACAGGAAAACAATGATCTTAGTTGGATAGATCACTTATCGGCTATTGTCGATACTAAGATTCCTTACCCACATCGAAATAATGGCTGGCGTGGTACTCGATACCGTGATTTGCTTGTTAAGAACTATAATAAGATTCTTAAATCAGATGCTTTAAGTGATAGCGAAAAACGCAACATATGTAATCAATTCATCTAAGAAATAAGAATCGGAGCCCTCGTGGCTCCCAACAGAGGATATTTAAATGGCTTTTAAAACAGAAGTAGAACTAGATGCAGAAGTAGCAAGTCTACTAGCAGATAACTCTTCAGGTGATATAACAGAAGCAGTAATGAGAACTTTTGTTACTGACTTGAAAGATTCGGTAACAAATATGGGCACGCATAATATAACAGCTACTACAGTCTCTAAAACGCTTGCTATAGACACTGATGCTTATACTATGGCTGACCCTACAGGAGGAGATATAGATTTAACTCTTCCTGATGCTACAACAAATACGGGTAAGATATTTGTACTTAAAAGAGTTGCGACCGTTGGAAATGCAGTGTGCATTCTAACTACAGGTTCAGATACTATTGATGGAGCTTCTACATTTCCTCTTGAAGATACGAATGATGCTCTTGTGTTGTTATCTGATGGTGGAACTGATTGGCATATCATTGGTGAATCTACCAAGCGTGACCATTACGACTCAATTGTGATCGTAAAAGAGTCGGCTGATTTTGGTGTAATTGATTCAACTAAATCATACTTCATTGATGGTATAATTGATATGACAGGTGTTTCAATTGAGATTCCCACAGGTGGTATTAGTGTTGTCGGTACTACATTTGGTACGTCACAGTTAGTTTGCTCGGATGCTTCTTATGATATGTTTACATCACCTGTGGGTGGTTCGGGTAACATATTCATGCGTGATTTAGGTATTCAAGTTGATGGAACCACTTCACAAGTTTGGAATATTGTTTCTAATGATGGTTCTGATGCGTTTGAGTTTAATAGAGTTAGTTATAACAGTTGTACAAAGATTGGTATTATTAATGGCTATAGTCAAGGAGTAGAGCTTGATACAGGCAGATTTGGTGGTACTCCGACAATGGAACTTGCGGGCACATGGGCAGGTGGCTTTAGAATAACAACATCTCTTGTTCGTGGTTTAGATGCAGGAATGACAGATGCTCTATTCAAGGCAGGTGCGGGTTTTACTATGGCATCACGATTCTTGACAGACATCAATTGTGACTTACCTGCTTTAGCTCCGTTCGCTGACTTTGCTCCTTCTAACTTTGTTAACCCAAGTAAATTCCAATTACGAAATATACTTCTTAGTAGAGATGGAGTCATAAACCCAATGGACTCCAATCTTCTTCCAAACATAACACCAACAGATATTGCCTCTTCGTTTATTGACAGTGAGGGTATTCAGAATACATTTGTTGGAGGTCGAGATAGTATAACTACTTCAGCTAATACACCATTGACAGTTAGTACATGGACTCCTGTTTTAGGAACATTTACTGCCTCTGATTTACAGCACTTTGATTCACCATCTAATGGTCAACTGAGACATCTTGGCTCAACTCCAAGAGACTTTAGAGTTTCATCTAGTGGTGTTATTGCCGGCACAGCAGGGGATGAAATATCAATTAAGTTTGTTGTTTGGGATGATTCAGTTTCAACATTTTCTGATGTACCTAATTCGGAGCAAACCAGGTTTATTCAAAACTCTCACGGTAGTGCAGATGCAGCATACTTCACAATTATATGTCATGCTATATTAGATCAAAATGACTATATGAGAATGGAAATAAAGAATAGCACCAGTAGTGATGATGCTGAGGTAGAAGCTTCTAGTTTCTTCCTGGTAGAAGCTCGATAGATT
>Ga0209165_10000839_pt1 | contig 10443 bp, 10 predicted proteins | sample tdAd001_FD_187122 | JGI IMG/M metagenome (GOLD analysis project Ga0209165, IMG submission 187122) | Marine sediment microbial communities from the Atlantic coast under amendment with organic carbon and nitrate - tdAd00.1 (SPAdes)... | ecosystem: Environmental > Aquatic > Marine > Coastal >... | reverse complement strand
TTCAAGGCGATACAAATATTGCCACAGCACCATGCCCCATTTTAACAAATATCCATTTTGAAAACCTGACTTGCCCTCTCAGGATTTTTCCTATATGAATGGGAACAATCGGGTTTTCGATTTCGAAATCATCAATGAAATTGGTGTTAGCTTGGTGATAAAATCTATAACAAACTCTCACACCAAAATGTATACATAAACAGCTTTTTAAACGGAGAATGCCATGGAAGAAAACAATACCCTTGAGATATTAAAGCAGGCAATTTTACTGGAAAAAAGAGGCGAGGCTTTTTATCGGAAAGTTGCAGAAAAGACTGAAAACAGGGAGTTACGGGAAGTTTTTGAAATGATGGCGACAGAAGAAGATAAACATATAAATACGCTGTCTGAACAGTTCAAGGCTTATCGACAGGAGAAAAAGTTCATCCCTGGCAGTCACAATTATACAGACACCAGCAGCGTGGCATCCAAGGTTTTAACCCGGGAAATCAAAGAGAAAATCTCCGCCGCCGGTTTTGAAGCCGCCGCGATCTCTGCAGCGATATCAATGGAGGAACGTGCAGTCAAACTTTACTCCGAAAGTGCGAAAACTACATCTGATCCCGAATCCAAAGCCTTATATGAATGGCTTGCACGCTGGGAACGCGAGCATCTAAGCCTGCTTCTTGATATCGACAAAGCTTTAAGGGAAAAAATTTGGTTTGATAATAAATTCTGGCCCTTTTAACCCAAATCATGTCTTTAAAATAACAATAAACCTAATCAGATTATAGGAATAAGCATGTCCTTAAAATCGTATTTTACTATTTTATCTAAGAACCATGAGTTTTTCCTAGCTTACAGGAATCGTAGTAACCGGTACCGGAGAATTTTTTAAAACTTTTTCAGTGACACTTCCAAAGTGAAAAAGCCCCTTTTCCCCTTTGCTTGCCATCACCACCAGGTCAACCTTTTCTTTATCAATCAATTTTAAAATTTCTTGCGCCGGATCGCCGATGGCGATGTGTTTAATGTACATGGGGCAACCTTCCAAATACTTTTCGCAAATCTGATTTAGGCGTTTATTGGCCGATTTGTCTGCCCATTGCATCAGTTTGTTGATGTGGGCTATGTCAAAATCTCCGTACCATGATTCGTGATGGGCAATGTCTTCGATAACGTAAAGCACGTGAATTTCCGCCCCGTATTGCATGGTCAACGATGCAACATAAGGCAAAGCCTTTTGTGCGCTGCTTGAAAAATCCGTCGGCCACAGTATCTTTTTTACTTCCACTTCAGTTTGGTTTGCTTTCATGATAAACCTCCTTTGTCTTACATTACTTGAGAACGATTCAAGAAACAAACTCCTTCGCAACTATTCAGGGGGCAGTTGTTTCCCCGTAACGTTATTGGCGAAGTCGCTTCTATTTTAAATGATTTAGCAGTGGGGGAGACCTCAGCCAGTCTGAGCGCAGCGGAGGAGGCAGGAATGCCATCGCTGCCAAACCTTTGAAAACACCAGTGACGGAAACACCGAAGAAAAGGGAAAATAACTGCCCCTTGAACACATACACTGCTTCATATAATAACTACTATAAGGTAGTTGTAAAGTTTCTTGAAATTAAAAGCATGCTTAAACCGGGCCAATAAATGCAAAGCTTATGAAAAAGATTTGCCCTGTTGTGTTTCACTTTACGAAACTATCAAGATTGGGGAGTGATAAAAAAGATCATCAAGAAGTATCTATTTGACAAAGTCATAATCTGCTTTATGGTAAAATTATAATCAAAGTTTTTCAATGGATACTGAAAAAGGAGTGTCAACTCATGTATGATAAAAATGAATTGTGCAAAAAGATCATAGAATTATATCCGGATATCGGAGAATGCGGAATCGATATCAACGTCGATTATGATGAAGAACAAAAAGCATGGGTAGTGGACCTGAAAAAGGATCATCACGAACTAAGAACATTTCTCGAAGACGGGGACGCTGAATTGTGTATTGGAGGAAAGCAATGTGTCAGTCTCGGCATTGAAATAGCCCAGCTAAGAGACAACATAAAATTATTATAGTACAAAATATAGGATTATAGACAATGACTTTTAAGCATGTTGCCGGCAATCATAACCTACAGATCGAGTTTGTCCGACGTGCAAATATGAAAATGTGAAGATCGTGTATAATTTCGTTGCTGATTATTCATTACGTTATTTACAACGCTTTATAAGAAAAACACCCCGACTGCTGAAATAAGTGCGGTTAGTTAAAAAACGATCTTTTCGGGAGGGCGCCGTTCGGGGACATATTCATGGGGAATTTTATCACGATTCCATTCTTCTGATACATAAAGACTGCAGTAACAGCTCCCGTATTCTTCAAAATCCGGTTCGCGATACACGCATGGGCAGATAATATCTCTATCATGCTCTCTGTCACCGGAAGCCAGCCGGCATGGACAGGCCATGTAACCGTAACGTTCTTTGTTGTTAATAAGAGCCTCCAGCAGTTCAAAGACCCGGTCTCTATCCTCGTTAAAATAGTAACCCTTTGGTTCCTGGGCCCTTTTAAGCGTATCATAAAGTTTTTCAACATCCATTACAATCCCAGAGCCTCCCTTATCTCCTTTTCCTTATACCCCACTATGACTTTATCACCGATGATAATTGTAGGAAAAGAGCATTTTGGATTGAATTTTTTAACATCTTCCAGTATTGCCTTCCGCTCTTCTCCTTCCAGAAGGTCAACGTCAACAAAGTCATACATTACTGCACAATCGCTCAGGAATTTCTTGCTAGATTTGCAGTGGCTGCATGTGCTTAGAGAATAAATTTTGATTGATTTGTCAGACATAAGGGTATCCTTTCACCACAAATTTTTAGCCAAAAGTATCAAAGCATACCTAATTGAATTTGACAACTATTTCTTCAAAGGTTTTGCGCCATTTAGGCGGAGCTAATTCCATGTCTTCCTTGAAATATCCCACAGCCAAGACTCGGAAGACGCATTTCCTCTTCATAGCCCCTTAAAATAATCAGACTCCACGGTTGAAGATTAAAACCGGACGGAACCTTTGCCGCGGTTTCAATAATTTCTTTCAGCGTTTTATCCGTAATCTCTTTATCTGGATCAAAAAAATTAACTGCACGTCTATTATTTATAACATCTATAAAGTCCATGTTTGACTCCGTTTATATTGTTTATTTTTTTCTTGACAAGGAACAAAGTGGTATATACTATTAATAGTAATCATTATCATTATTGTCCTGTTGTCAAATAGATCCATAATAAATATTTTTGAGGTTTTATTTAAACCAGATAGATATTTTTTGCGTAAGTTGTTAAATGTACAGCTATAAAGATCAAACAACCATTAATGAATCTTTCCACGAATAGGAAGAATCATCTCTAAGAAGGAGGTATTTTAAATGGCAGAAAAAATTAAACCAAAAGTAATTAAGCCCAAAAAAGCTGCTGATCCCATGGCGGTTTCCATAGATCCTGCAACTCAGGAAATGCTGGCGCGGGCCCAGAAGCTGGAAATTGAAACGGTTTTTGACAGAGCTGTAACAATGAAGCCCTGTAACATCGGAAACCAGGGCACGTGCTGTAAAATCTGTGCCATGGGACCCTGCCGCCTGCCCATGCCCAGGGCCGGAATCGAAGGCGAGGATACCAGAAAAGGGTTGTGCGGCGCTACGCCAAACACCATTGCGGCCCGTAACTTTGCCCGCATGGTTGCAGCCGGTACTGCGGCCCATTCAGATCACGGCCGCAGTGTGGCCGAAGTCTTTCTGTCGGTAGCCAGGAAGGAAACCGATGATTATACTATCAAGTCTCCCGAACGACTGATCCAAATCGCACCCTACTTTGGTGTGGCCACTACGGTTGAGGTCGACGGCGAACAGCAGGACCGTGATTTTGATGAAATCGCCCTTGAAGTCGCTGAAAAGGCAATTGCCGAATGGGGCAAGCCCGAAGGCGAACTGGCCTATCTGAAGCGAGCCCCGGCGCCCCTTTATGAACGCTGGAAAAAATTGGGAGTACTGCCCCGAAATATCGACCGTGAAATTGTTGAAATTATGCACCGTACCACCATGGGCGTTGACCAGGATTACAAGAATATCGTCAAGCAATGCACCCGCTGTGCACTGGCTGACGGCTGGGGCGGTGCCATGATTGCCACCGACCTTCAGGATGTGATGTTTGGCGCCCCCACTCCCCTGCAGTCTGAAGCCAACCTGGGTATCATGAAGGAAGACCATGTCAACATCATTGTTCACGGCCATGAGCCGGTATTGTCCGAAATGATCGTGGCAGCGGCCCAATCCAAGGAGATGATCGAATACGCACACTCCAAAGGCGCCAAAGGAATCCAATTGGGCGGAATCTGCTGTACCGGTAACGAGATTCTACAGCGCCACGGAGTTCCTCCTGCAGGGAACTTTCTGCAACAGGAACTTGCTATTGTGACCGGTGCTTGTGACGCCATGGTGGTCGACGTGCAGTGTGTGTTCCAGAACCTGGCCAACGTGGCCAAGTGCTTTCACACCAAGCTGATCACCACCCACCCCATCGCCAAGATGGAGCAGGACAACGTGATTCATATCGAATTTGATGAGCATCATGCCATGGAAGATGCCAAACGCATCGTAACCATGGCCATCGACAATTTCCAGAATCGGGACGCCGATGTTATGATCCCCAAACATAAAGCGGTCCAGATTGCCGGTTTTGGCGTAGAATCGATCGAATACCATCTGGGCGGAACTTTCCGCGGATCGTATTATACCTTAAATGACAATATCATCAACGGTCGCATCCGAGGCGTGGCCGGCGTGGTGGGCTGCAACAATGCCCGGGTCAAGCACAATGAGGAACATGTCACGATTGTCAAGGAGCTGATCAAGAATGACGTGCTGGTTCTGACCACTGGATGCAGCGGCATAACTCTGGCGATGCACGGACTGCTGACGCCCGAAACCGCCCAGGTTTATTGCGGACCGGGTCTGGCAGAGGTTTGTGAAACTGTTGGTATCCCGCCGGTGCTGCACATGGGCTCTTGTGTAGACAACACCCGCATCCTGCTGGCAGCCACCGAGGTGGTCAAAGCCGGCGGGCTTGGAGATGACATCTGTGATGCCCCGCTTGCCGGCAGTGCGCCCGAATGGATGAGTGAAAAGGCCATCGCCATTGGACAGTATGTGGTTGCATCCGGTATATACACGGTCTTCGGGTATCATATGCCTTTGGACGGCGCGCCCGAGTTCAGGGATTACCTGTACAAAGAGCTTGAAAACATCTACGGCGGCATGTGGGACTGTGAACCGGATCCTGTCAAGCACGCCCACAAGATGATTGCCCATATCGATAAAAAGCGCAAGGCTCTGGGCATTGACAAGGCCAGAGAAAGGGTGCTGATGGATATGGATGACCGTCAAAAAATGGATGCTCAATACCAGGCTGTTTAATCAGGTAATATTTATAATATTGTGAGGTTGGAATAAATCCTCAACGAAGGAGGGAAATATGTCGAAACTAGTTGCATTTGCTGCCATCCAGGGCGGCTATAATGTTGTTTCAGAGGTTGAAGGAGAATTAAGAAATGCTCTGGCAGCCTATGACGCAGATACCAAGGTAGAGTTCCCCAACACGGGCTACTTCCTGCCTGTAATCTATTCTTTGCTGGGTATTCCGGTTAAAACCCTGGAAGATTTGCAGAAACCGATGAAATTTGCCCGCGGTCTTTTGCCGCCCCATGTCAAGAGGGTACATCACCTGCCGTATCTGGGACCGCTTTTGGACGCCGGTATGGCCGCGATTATGGCCTATGAAATCAGAGAAGGAATTCGCGCGGTTACGGATCCTGATTTTTATTTTCCCCAGGAAGATCCGGATATCGAAGCCGGCAAAATCTGGGTGGGTCCCGCGGACGACGTCATTTTGCGTAAAAGAGGGGTTGAATTCGTGGACGGCTCGGCCCCGGGGTTTGCAGCCATCGTCGGCGCAGCCCCCAATCCAGAGATCGCCAAGCAGATCGTGGAAGACTACCAGAAGCGCAACCTTTACATCTTCTGTGCCGCCTCCCATAACGGCACATCGGTCATCGAGCAGCTCATCGAGGCCGGCGTCCAGATCGGCTGGAACACGCGTATCGTACCCTTCGGTCCTTTTATTTCATCGGCCGTATTTGCTCTGGGCTTTGCCAACCGGGCCGGCATGGCCTTCGGCGGTATTCAGCCCGGCCAATATAAACAGATGTTGCTTTACAATAAAAACCGGATCTTTGCGTTCGTCAATGCTCTGGGTGAAGTCGGAACCCACTGGGCCTGTGCAGCGGCCGGCTGTGTAAACTGGGGTTTTCCGACTCTGGCGGACACCGATATCCCCGAGGTTCTGCCTACCGGTATCTGTACTTACGAGCATGTGGTGGCCAATGTATCCCATGAGGAGATGGTCCAGAAATCGGTCGAGATCCGGGGACTCAAGGTACACGTCTCCGACATCGAAATCCCCTGTTCTTTCGGCCCGGCTTACGAGGGCGAACGCGTCAGGGGCAAGGACCTGCACGTCCAGTGCGGTGGCGGCAAAACCCAGGCCACCGAACTCTGCCGGATGGCCGATATGGGTGAGATCGACGACGGTAAAGTCGAAATCATCGGTCCCGACATCACGGATCTCAAGGAAGGCGACACCTTTCCGCTGGGCATTTATGTTCAGATCGCCGGCCGCGAGTTTCAGGAAGATTTCGAACCGATTATCGAACGTCAGATTCACCACCTGATAAACTATATCCAGGGCGTCATGCATATCGGCCAGCGCGACATCGCCTGGGTCAGGGTCAGCAAGGCGGCCGTGGAAAAAGGCTTTACTTTAAAGGATATCGGTACGGTTCTGCATGCCAAGTATCACCAGGATTTTTCCAATATCTTGGACAAGGTACAGATTACCCTGTACACCAAACAGAAAGATGTCGACAAACTGACCAAAGAAGCCAAGGAAATATACAAGACCAGGGACGAACGGGTTGAGGAAATGACCGACGAGACAGAGGAAATCTATTACTCCTGTACTCTCTGCCAGTCTTTTGCGCCCAACCATGTCTGTACGGTCAGTCCTGAGAGAACCGGCCTTTGCGGTGCCTACAACTGGATGGACTGCAAGGCCTCTTTTGAAATCAACCCCACAGGCCCCAACCAGCCCATTGAAAAAGGTGAAACCCTTGATCCTGTTCTTGGCCAGTGGAAAGGGGTTAATGATTTTGTCTACAAAGCCTCACGGGGAGGTGTCACCCATTACAACTTCTATTCCCTGGTGCACGACCCCATGACCACCTGTGGGTGCTGCGAGTGCATTGCGGCACTGCTGCCGTCCTGTAACGGTATCATGACGGTCGGCCGGGAATATTATGATGAAACCCCCTGCGGCATGAAGTTTACCACCCTGGCCGGTGTCATGGGCGGTGGAGCTTCTTCACCGGGTTTTGTGGGCCACTCCAAGTTCGGTATTACCCAGCGCAAATTCATTCTCGGCGACGGCGGCTTGTTCCGCCTCGTCTGGATGCCCAAGGGACTCAAGGAAGAGGTCAAAGAGCGGCTTATCAAGCGGGGTGAAGAACTGGGTGACCCCGATTTTATCAATAAAATCGCCGACGAGACCGTGGGAACCACCGAGGAAGAGATTCTGCCCTTTCTCGAAAAAGTGGGGCACCCGGCTCTGGAAATGGATTCGATTATCGGATAAAAGTATATTTAAATTCATCACCCCCACCCAACCCTCCCCCATAAAGGGGGAGGAAGGTTAAAACGCTCTTTCCTATCAAGGGAGGGAATTTACAATGTTCGCCTTCTCTGGTGGGAGGGGTAAGGGGAGGGGGAAATTAGAATAAGGAGACAATTATGGCATTAACCGGTATTCAGATTTTCAAACTTCTCCCCAAGACCAACTGTAAGGAGTGTGGTGTCCCCACCTGCCTTGCCTTTGCCATGAACCTGGCGTCCGGCAAGGCCGAACTCGACGAGTGCCCGTACGTATCTGACGAAGCCAAGGAACAGCTGGCCGAGGCCTCGGCACCACCTATCCGGCCGGTTGCTTTAGGGAAAGGTGTCAGAGAGACCAAATCCGGCGGAGAGACCGTGCTGTACCGCCATGAAAAGACCTTTTTCAACCCGACCCCAATTGCAGCGCTGGTGGGTTCCGATATTTCGGAATCCGATCTGGAAGCCAAGCTAAAAGGCTGGAACGCTTTCCAGTTCGAGCGGGTCGGTTTTAATTTAAGACCCGAATTCGTCGCCTTAAAGGACGTAAACGGCGACCCGGATGCTTTTGCTGCTGCAGCCAAAACCATTGCCGAAACCTCGGAATTCAATCTGATACTGATGTCGGAAAATAGCGGGGTAATGGGAGCCGGTGTCGAGGCCAGTAAATTCAAACGCCCCTTGATATATGCCGCTACCGAAGGCAATATTGATGATTTTGGGACTCTTGCAAAAGACAATGATCTGCCGCTGGCCGTCAAAGCCGATTCTGTTGAAGCCCTAATCCCGCTGACAGACAAATTGACTGATATGGGTTTAAAAGACCTGGTTATCGATCCGGGTTCCAGGGAAATCAAACAGTCCTTGGAGGATCAGATTGTTATCCGGCGCGAAGCCCTTAAGTCCTTGAACCGGTCTTTGGGTTTCCCCACAATTACTTTCCCGTGTGAGATGGCTTCAAACCTGGATATGGAGACCATGATCGCCGCTATGCATATTGCCAAGTACGGCGGAATATCTGTTCTTTCCGATTTTAGCGGTGAGAGCCTTTTTCCGCTGTTGGTTGAACGGCTCAATATCTTCACCGATCCCCAGCGGCCCATGACCGTTACCGAAGGCATCTATGAAATCGGCGAGCCTGATGAAAACTCACCGGTTATGGTAACTACAAATTTTGCACTGACCTACTTTATCGTTTGCGGTGAAATTGAAGGCAGCAAGGTTCCGTCCTGGCTACTTATCATGGATACCGAAGGATTGTCTGTACTGACAGCCTGGTCGGCCGGAAAATTTGCTGGTGATGATGTAGGCATGTTCGTCAAAAAATGCGGTATCATGGACAAGGTCAAGCACACGGAATTGGTTATTCCTGGTTATGCGGCTGCCATTGCCGGCGATGTTGAAGAGGAATTACCGGGCTGGACGATTACCGTCGGCCCCAGAGAGGCCTCCCATATCCCGGCATTTCTCAAATCTAAATAGCCGTTAAGCAGAGCAGGATGGTTTTCCGTTTGACCATCCTGCTTACAAATATTTGGTCACTTCACACTTTAGTTCACTTTAGGCGCTTTTTCTGTTTATCCGGGTTAGGTGTTTAGAAAGATATTCTTTGCATTTCATCGTTGCTGATGATACGCTGGAGGAACAAATGACAAGGGAGGACATATGATACTTATAGGTGAAAGTTTAAATGTAATAGGTAGAAAGATCGGCAAGGCATTTAAGGAGCGTGATTCCGGGCCGATTCAGGAGGAAGCCCTTTTTCAAAAAGAAAAGGGAATGGATTACATAGACATCAATCTCGGTCCGGCCAAAAAAGACGGCCACGAATTGATGCCCTGGATTGTGGAAGTGGTGCAGGAGGTGGTGGACGATATTCCACTGGTTCTGGACACATCCAACATCGCTGCTATTGAGGCCGCACTAAAAGTCTGCAAGCTGACTCCCATTATCAATTCCATTATGTGCCGTTCTGAACGGTATGAAAAGATGATCCCAATGGCTGCAGAATACAATGCGGATTTCGTTGCTCTTTTGTGGGGCCCTGAAGGTCTCCCGCGTGATGAAAATGAACGTGCTGCCCTTTGCGTTGAACTTCTCTATGCCGCCAATGAGGCCGGTATTCCCAATGAAAGGATCTGGGTGGACGGCATCGTGACTCCGGTCAACATCCAGCAGCCCCAGGCAATAAGCCTGATGGAATTTAACGGAATGCTCCAGGATATTGCGCCGGGTGCCAGGAGCACATGTGGAGTGTCGAACATATCAAGCGGTCCGCCCGACCATCTGCGACCGATCCTCAACCAGACTTACACGGTAATGCTCCAGAAACACGGAATGGAATCGGTTATTGCCGATCCGCTTGACGATGTGACGATAGCGATTGCCAGAGGAGAGCGCCAGGATATCGTCGATTTGATTTATGGTATAATGGACGGCGACGAGCCGGATATGGGTAGTCTTTCTAAAGAGATGCAGGATTTTGCAAAGACCACCAATGTCATTCTTGGAAAGTCCCTCTATTCGGATTCATGGCTTGAACTCTAATTCTTATAAATTAAAATCATAAAAAAAGCCTCTTCCTTACGGGAGGGGCTTTTTTATTGGATTTTGTCGATTGTATATTCAATTGTCATTCCTAACCCGGATTTCTCATGAAGAACAGCAAATGCCCTTTTTTATTTTGCACTATTACAGTCTGCAATTC
>Ga0209165_10000836_pt1 | contig 10464 bp, 4 predicted proteins | sample tdAd001_FD_187122 | JGI IMG/M metagenome (GOLD analysis project Ga0209165, IMG submission 187122) | Marine sediment microbial communities from the Atlantic coast under amendment with organic carbon and nitrate - tdAd00.1 (SPAdes)... | ecosystem: Environmental > Aquatic > Marine > Coastal >... | reverse complement strand
CACCCTATTTCGTACCCGGGTCGCTGAACGTCATTTCGATTCCGGCGGGTGCAGACGACAGCAACACGGATGCCAATGGCGGCGCCTCAGGCACCGGTCTGCTGGACGTACGTGGCCTGAGCCTCAACGGCACAGGTGACAGCTTCCAGATCGTGTTCGAAGTGCAGCTGGCTGGCGCGATCGCCAACAATACGACGGTACTGAACCAGTCAGAGGCGATCTATGCCGGCAATGCCGTTGGGGTCAGTGACGATCCGAATATCAATGGGCCGGCGGACCCGTTTGTCGGCGGTGACGAGGATCCGACCGAGATCCTGATTCAGTCGGCCCCGTACCTGGACATCGACAAGATTTCGACCTACCTCGATGGTGACCCGGCCGTCCTGCTTGCCGGTGAGGCTCTGCGCTACACGATCACGGTGCAAAACACGGGTACAGAGAATGTCACCAACGTGTCGATGACCGACATGGTCCCCGCCAACACGGCCTACATCGATGGCAGTACGACCTTGAATGGAGCAACCGTTGCGGACGGCCCCAACGGTTCGCCTCTCGTCGATGGTCTGTTGCTCGGTGACTTGCCCAACGATGGCACGATCGCAACTGTGACGTTTGATGTCGCGGTTTATCCCGACGTACCGGATGCCACGATTATCTCGAACCAGGCATTCGTCAGCGCTGTGGACCAGGGCCTGGCCGACCTGCCGTCCGACGATCCTCGAACCGATATCCCGGACGATCCGACACGCGACATCGTGGGTAACTACCCGCTGCTGTATGCCGTGAAGACAGCGGCACTCGAGAACGATCTCAGCTCCTTAGGGATAGTCGACCCCGGCGATACGCTGCGCTACACGATTACCGTCTACAACAACGGCAACGTACCGGCGACCGTCGTCGAGCTGTTCGACAACGTTCCGGTCAACTCGACGTACGTTGCCGATACGACGACGCTCGACGGGGCTCCGATCGGTCAACCCGATAATGGCGTGTTCCCGCTGGAAGGCCGTATCCAGATCGGGAACAACGGTGTACTCGATCCGGGCGCTTCGACAACGGTCGAGTTCGTTGTTCTGGTCGACAATGTGCCCAGCGGTACTCTAATCACGAACCAGGCAACCGTCTACAGCGCGGAAGTTGCCAACCTCCCGACTGATGCCGATGGCGACCCGTCCAACGGGGCGCAGCCCACTGTCGTGGTCGTCGGCGATGTCCAGGTGCTGTCGATCGTCAAAGACGTTGCTGTTGTCGGCGGTGGAGCTGCTCTTGCGGGGGCGACGCTCGAATACTCGGTGACCGTACAGAATCCCAGCAACGTCCCGGCGCTGTACGTACTGCTCAGGGACGATCTCGACGAGGTTACTCCGGGCTACCTGGCCTATGTTGATCAGTCGGCGACGCTAAACGGGCTACCAGGCGGTGTCAGCGTGGCGGGCCAGGTCATCACTGCCGACTACTTCAACGAGTATGGGGCGTTGGCGCCGGGCGAGACAGTGGTCCTGCGCTTCCAGGCCGTCATCGACCCGAACCTCGTCGCGGGCACGACGATGACCAATACGGCGCGCGTCTACTGGGACGATCCCCAGCAGCAGGCAGAAGCGTCGGTGTCTATCGACGTCGGTGCCATGCCGAATGCCGGCATGTTGAGTGGCGAGGTCTGGCATGACGCCAATCATGACAACACGCCGGGTGACGCCGAACGGGGACTCGAGGGCTGGACCGTTGAGCTGTGGCTCAATGGCCAGGTCGTGCGCTCGATGACAACCGATGTGGCCGGATACTACATCTTTACCAACGTGCCGCCGAACTACACGGCCGGTGAAACCTATTCGCTGGAATTTGCGGCTCCGGGCGCGACGTCGACCACCGCGCTGCTTGGTGAGACCGACTCGGACTTTACGGACGGCCAGCAGCGTATTGATGACATCGATGTGCAGGAAGGCAGCAACCTGCTCGCCCTCAATATGCCGATCGACCCGAACGGTGTCGTCTACGACGCGGTTGGCAGGACACCGGTTCCGGGCGCTGTGGTGTCGCTGGTCGATCCGCGTAACGCTCAGCCTGTGCCCGATACCTGCTTCGACGATCCGAACCAGCAGGACCAGGTGACGATCGGGAACGGCTATTACAAGTTTGATATCAACTTCTCGAGTCCGGCGTGCCCGGGACCGGGTAACTACCTCGTGCAGGTAACCGCGCCGAGCGATGCGTTCGTGCCGGGCATCTCGCAGTTCATCCCGCCGACCTCGGATCTCTCGACGCTGCCGTTCGATGTGCCGGCCTGCCCGGGCTCTGGTAACGACGCCGCGCTCGGGACGCCGGACGAGTGCGAAGCAAGCCGCTTTGAATTTGCCCCGCCGGCGACGGTTCCGGCGCGCAGCGCCGGCACCGAGTACCACCTGTTCCTGACGCTGGACGACACCCGGATTCCGGGCACGAGCCAGCTGTTCAACAACCACATTCCGCTCGATCCGCGCCTCGACGGCGCGATTGCAGTGACCAAGACCACGCCCTCGGTCAGCGTGACGCGCGGCGAGCTCGTGCCCTACGTCATTACGGTGAGCAACTCGTACGGTGGTGACCTTCCGGACGTGAATATCGTTGACAGGTTCCCGGCGGGCTTCCGCTACGTCGAGGATTCGGCTCGTTTTGACGGTATTCCGACCGAGCCTGTTGTCATCGGGCGCGAACTGATCTGGCCCGGCCTCGTGCTCGATACCGACGGTCGCCACGAGATCAAGCTGTTGCTCGCTGTCGGTGCAGGCGTTACCGAAGGCGAGTTCGTCAACCGCGCCTTCGCGAGCAGCGCGCTGACTGGCGCGGTCATGTCGCCAGAAGCCGAGGCCACGGTACGCATCGTGCCGGACCCGACCTTCGATTGCACGGACGTCACCGGCAAAGTATTCGATGACAGCAACCGCAACGGCTACCAGGACGGCGATGAACTCGGCCTTGGCGGCGTCAGGCTGGTCACGGCCAGGGGCCTTGCCGCGAAGACAGACAGTCACGGCCGCTATCACATCACTTGCGCGATCGTGCCAAACGAAAGCCGCGGCAGCGACTTCGTGATGAAACTGGACGACCGAACTTTGCCGAGCGGATACCGTGCTTCCACGCGTCCTGTGCAGATACAACGCGCGACACGCGGTAAGGCGCTGAAGATCAACTTCGGTGCATCCGTGCATCGCGTCGTCGGGCTCGACATCGCCGACGCCGTCTTTGAGCCGGGTTCGGTCGAGATGCGGCCGCACTGGCGTCCACGCATCAATGTGTTGCTGAACGAACTCAGCAAGGCGCCGGCTGTATTGAGACTCTCCTACGTTGCCGACGTCGAGTCTGAATCGCTCGTCAACAAACGACTCGAATCGCTCAAGCAGATCATCATGACCGAGTGGGAAGAGCAGAGCTTCGATTACAAACTTGTCGTCGAGCCAGAAGTCTTCTGGCGCCTCGGTGGGCCTCCTGATAGTCCGAGGGAGGTGCGCGAATGAAGACTTTACTGACAAGGATGCTCATCCTCGTGCCAGGCTTCGCACTTGCGTGTTCACCGGTCTTGGCGCAGGACACCGACACGGTTGCCATCGGCGAAGCCGCCGAGCGCCACCTGTCGCTCGATGGCCCGATCGAACAGTGGGTCCAGGATCCGGACCGTGTTGCCACGGAAGAGGGTGACCAGATTGAACTGCGCGAGACGCTGACCGACACGCTGGAAACGATCAAGCTCAGCAACCTCGTGCCGCCAGTGCGCTTCGAAACCGGTGTCGCCGACATTCCCGACACGACAGTCGAGTCGCTCGCCGAGATCCTCGAGCGCATGAAGGACCGCTTGCACGTGCGCCTGCATCTCGTCGGCCACGCCGACAACCGGCCGCTCGGCCCACGACTGGTCGAGATATACGGCGATAACGCCGGCCTGTCACGCGAGCGTGCCGGACAGGTTGCCGAACATTTCCAGACGGCACTGGGTTTACCCGCCGAAGCGATTTCCTACGAATGGGCCGGCGACACGCAGCCCGTGGCCAGTAACCTGAGTGAGGACGGCCGCGCGCTCAATCGTCGTGTCGGGGTCGAAGTCTGGTACGACGAGATCGCCGCCAAGGTCTCCCTCGAAGAGATTCTGGTGCCGCAGGAGATCAGGCAGGTCAAGGTTTGCCGCATGCAAACAGTGTGCAAACTGCGCTACATCGACGGTCATGCCAAGCGTGCCAGGATTCAAAACCTCGTTGCACCGCTGAACTTCGACACCGAAGGCATTGCGGTCGATGACGTGTTTGCCGAGCGCGTGCGCCAGGCACTCGACAATCTCAGTGACAAGGAAAACGTCGCGGTCCGTTTCGTCGGCTATTCCGACGACAGCCAGCTGACCGGGCGTACCGAACGTATTTACGGTGACCAGACCGGCCTGTCGAAAGCACGCGCGCGTCGCGTTGCACTGGCCGTACAGGACAGCCTCAACCTGCCGTCATCGGTTATCGAAAGTGACGGTCGTGGTGCAAGCAGGCCGCTCGGCTCGAACGCGACAGCCCAGGGACGCGCGCTCAACCGCCGTGTCGAAGTCGAGTTCTGGTATGACGACCCGCTGCAGGACCTGCCCGATGAACCGCAGCTGTGTCCCGAGGACGCCGGCGCCGAGATTGTGACACGCGTCTACGATCCGGTCTGGGGCAGTATTGAACCCATCAGCTTTGCTGACGGCTCGCCGGTTATCCCGGCGGGCTATGCCGATACCCTTGCCCGCGCACTGGCGGACGTAGCGGACAAGACCAACGCGCGCCTGCGCTTCGTGGGCTACACACGCAACGAGCGCCTGGAACGCCGCACGGCTTCGGTATACGGCGATGACATCGGTCTTTCGGCAGCACGTGCCCGGCGTACGATGGATGCCATTGTCTCCGACATGGCCATCGATGCAGAGCAGACGGAGTTCGAGGGCCGCGGTTACGTGCATTCGGACGATGTCGTCAACGCTGGATTCATCCAGGGCGAGACATCGCATGTCGCCGTACAGGTGGTCTATGACGAACTCGCTATTCTTGATGATTACGAGGGCGTCGACATTACGCGCATCACGCGCGAACTCAGTCCGCAAAATCCGCTCGGCCTGAACCTGATGCGTATCACTGTCGATGGCAAGCCGATCGATGACCCGAAGCGAAGTTCATCCGACATACAGCGTTGTACCGACGTCGCATTTGCGAACGTCGACATTCAGTTCGGCTTTGACAACCTGAGTTCTGCGCCACGACTCAGCGTCGCCGCGCAACCGTCGAACACGATCGTCAAAAAGGAAACTCATTCCGGGCAGTCGCTATTCGGCGGTTTCCGCATCTGGGAGCAGGACAGGGCCTCGCCGGTCAATTTCCGGATGTACACAAATTACTCGTCGTTTATCGACCACGCCGAAATACGCATCCTGGAACCGGGCCTGTCGCCGGAGTCGGAGCCGCTCGACATCGTCCCGATCGACATCGATGGCACGGCAAAATGGTTGCCGCAGACTGAAGAATTTGAGGCTCGTTTCGAGCAACTAAGTTACGTCCTGCGCGCCTATGGCAAGGACGGCAATTTCGACGAGACCCGGCCGCAGCCGCTGTGGGTGATCTACGACCAGGCCGAACCGACTGCCCCCGTGGTGTCCGGTGAGACTGATGCTGAGCCGGAACTGCCGTTGTTGCAGGCCTACGGCGAGGACCGGCTTGGATTGCACAACATCGGCCTGTCCAGTGGCACCGTCAATGTACGCGGATCGGGTATTCCCGAGGATCACGAGGTCTGGGTTGCCGGCCGGCCGATACCGGTCGACGAGACGGGCAGCTTTGTCAGCGAGGAGATTCTGCCCGAGGGCATGCACACCGTCGAGGTGGCCGTCGTTGACACGGAAGGCAGCGGTGAGCTTTATTTGCGTGACCTGGAGTTCAAGGAAAACGACTGGTTCTACGTCGGCATGGCCAACCTGACTGTCGCGGAGAATTCGGTGAACGGTCCTGCTGAGCTGATGCAGGGAGAGGACGGCGACGACGATCTCGAATCCGACATCGACGGTCGCCTGGCATTCTTTGTCAATGGCAAGTTCGGTGAGAGCTGGAAACTGACAGCGGGCGCCGATACGCGCGAGGGTCCGCTCGAGGACCTGTTCTCCAACTTCATGGAGAAATCGCCTGATGCCCTGTTCCGCCGCATCGATCCTGACCTTTACTACCCGACCTACGGTGACGACAGTACCGTCGAAGAGATGGCGCCGAGCATGGGCAAATTTTACGTGCGCATGGCCAGGGGTGACGACTACGGCCAGTGGGGTAATTTCAAGATCGGCTACATGAACAGCGAGCTGGCGCAGGTTGATCGCGGATTGTACGGCGCGAATTTCCACTTTGAGTCCGATGGGGCTACCGAATTTGGCGAGAAGAAACTGGTGGCGGACGTATTCGCAGCCGAGCCGGGAACGGTGGGCTCGCGCGAGGAGTTCCGTGGTACCGGTGGCTCGCTGTACTTCCTGCAACGGCAGGACATTCTCACAGGATCCGAACGTGTGCGCGTCGAGATACGCGACAAAGCCTCCGGCATCGTCACAGGCGTCGTCAACCTGATGCCTTCGATGGATTACGACATCGACTACCTGCAGGGCCGCGTACTGCTGACCGAGCCGCTGGCATCGACGGTGGATGACAACCTGCTGGTGCGCAGTAATGCGGTCTCCGGCGACGAGGCCTATCTCGTGGTTCGTTACGAATACACGCCGGGATTCGGCGACATCGACGCCGTTGCGACAGGCGGCCAGGTGCATTACTGGTTCGGCGATCACGTCAAGCTCGGTGTGACCTCCAATATCAACGAGCAGGACGACTCCGACAGCACGATGAATGCTGCAGATCTCACGTTGCGCTGGAGTGCGGGATCGTGGCTGAAGCTGCAGCAGGCAGAAAGCGAAGGTCTCGTCTCGTTGCCGTCGGTTTCCGATGACGGTGGCTTCGGATTTACTGCCTACGATCCGGCATCCTTCGTGAACGCCGAGGCCGAAGCCCGGCGCGCAGACATCAGCGTCGATCTCGGTGACTTTACCGACGTAATAGACGCGCAATTCAGTTTTTATGTGCAGGACGTCGGCGCCGGTTACTCGGCACCGGGTCTGAACACGCTCACCGATACCGAAAACTATGGCGGCGCGCTGACAATGCCGATGGGCGACAAATTCTCCATGCGCGCCAAGGCCGACAACCGCGTGCAGGACCAGGGCGTCGAGCTCAGTACGCAGGAATACAACCTCGGGTACCAGTTCAACCAGAATTGGAACATGAGCGCAGGCTATCGTCGTGACGAGCGTGTCGATAACTCGATTATTGTTCCCCTGACCCAGGAGCAGGGCGTCCGCACCGATGCCGTCGTGCAGGTCGGTTACGACTCGCGATCGACCTGGGATAGCTACCTGTTCGCACAGGACACATTGTCGGTAACAGGTGACCGGCAGGAAAACTCGCGGGCAGGCTTTGGCGGATCGTATCGCCTGTCGGACACGTTGCGCCTCGATGGCGAAGTCTCCGACGGTGACCTCGGATTGGGTGGCCGCATCGGCACCAACTACACGCACTCGGAACAAACCAGCGTGTACGTGAACTACGCGCTCGAGAACGAACGCACCGACAACGCCACGCGCAGCGCTCGCGGGCGCGGAGGAAATCTCGTCGCCGGTGTGAAGTCACGACTTGGCGACAGTACCAGTGTGTTCCTCGAGGAGCGCTACCAGCACAGCGACACGATGACCGGGCTGACACACGCCACGGGAATCAATTTCGCATCGAGCAGTAGCTGGAGTTTTGGTTTCAATACGGATATCGGAACGTTGCAGGACACGAACACGGGCGCCGAGACTGACCGTCTCGCCGCTGGCGTGCAACTCGGGTACGGCTCGGTTGCGCTGCAATTCTCGAGTGCCGTTGAATATCGTGACGACGATACCGAACAACTCAATCTTGCCAGGAACCAGCGCGAAACCTGGTTGTTCAAGAACAGTTTCAAGTATCAGATCAGTGCAGGCGGGCGTTTGCTTGGCAAGCTCAACCACTCTGAAAGCAGCAGCTCGATGGGCGCGGTCTATGACGGTGGCTTTACCGAGGCAGTCTTCGGCTACGCGTACCGGCCTGTTAGTAATGACCGGCTCAACGCACTGGCCAAGTACACCTACTTTTACAACGTGCCGACAACGTCGCAAGTGGGTTCACAAAACGTCGCAAGCCAGTTTGTGCAGAAGTCCCACATTGCCGCTGTCGACGTAAGCTATGACATCACGCCGAACTTTTCGCTCGGCGGCAAATATGCGTATCGCCTCGGCCAGGTCAGTCTTGACCGTGAAGACCCCGAGTTCTTTAACAACACGGCGAGCCTGTACGTCATACGCGGCGATTACCGCTTCCGGGAGAACTGGGAGGTGCTGCTCGAGGCACGCATGCTCGACATGGCCGATCTCAATGAGAGTCGCAGCGGCGCCCTCGCCACCGTGTCACGTTACCTTGGCAAACACCTGAAGATCGGGCTTGGCTACAACTTCACCGACTTCTCGGATGACCTGACCGACCTGAGTTACGACCACAGCGGTGCCTTCCTGAGTGTGACCGGCGCGCTGTAGCCCGCGCAGCGTCACTCCCACAGGCAACTGTCGCAGTCCGGCGAGACCCCGTTCTCCGCCAGGACGTCGAAGATTAGCTGGCGCCAGACGGCATTGGGCACCCATACGGTATTCATGGCTTCCTTGGCCTCGGCGATCGGGATGTCCTCGTACAGCACCCGGTACAGGAAGCTGAAAGCCGATGCGCGGAAATTGACCTGGCAATGCACGAGCGTCTTGCTACCCGGGGCGCGCTGCATCAATCCGGCGAACATATCGAAGTCGCTCTTCGTTGGCGCATCCCAGTCGATCGGAATGTGCGCATAGCGCATGCCGAGCTCTTTCACCATTCGGTCTTCGTGTTGCAGCGAATGCTCGTGATCACTGAATGCAAGAAACACGACGCGCTCGAAACCCGCATCCCTGACGGCGCTTAACTGTTCGGCATTGGGTTGACCGGAGCTCGACAGCAGGTCCGAGTATTCGCGGAAATTGACGATCTCCGACACATCATCAGCGGCATACACGGCCGGAGCGGAAAAGAATAATGCGCACAGGGCGACCAGGCTGGCGATGGGCTTTGCATTCAAGGTGAGCTCTCCCGTTGATCCGGAACGACGGCCAGTATGCCGGATGGGACGCCGGCAGAGCGAGCTGGCATTAACTTTGCGGCCAGTATGGAATAATCACGCTTTGCAGCGCGTCTTTCGGTATGAGCATGGCAACAACAGAGGACAACCTGGCCGACACCAGGCGCAGGATGCGCAGTCAACTGCGGCACCTTGCCCTGCCGGCACTGCTGCTCGCGGGCCTGTCGGTTGCGGCAACGGACGGGGTTGACGAGGGCAAGCGCCTGGCCATGGAGCGCGCTAAAGGGAACTGCCTGGCGTGTCATGCGATCGAAGACGGAAAACTACCCGGCAATGTGGGTCCACCATTGTCGGGTATGAAGCAACGTTTCCCTGAAAGGGCGGCGCTGCGCCAACAGGTTTGTGATGCGACAGTAAGGAATCCATATTCGCGGATGCCGCCGTTCTGTCGACATGGCATTCTGACCAACGAGGAAGTCGAACTGATTATCGACTATCTGTACACGCTCTAGGGCCGGTACAGGCCAACGGAGAACACCGAATGCAAACAAGCAAGAGAATCTTACTCAAGGGAATAGCCGCGCTGGGAGCGCTGGCCGTATTGCCCAGGGCCGCGCTGGCGGCCGTGTGGCCGACGGCGGCGTTCTCCTCGACAGTTGCGAAACAGGCGATGACCGAACTTTTCGGCACGGACCAGACGACGCCTTCGGACCAGATTGTGCTCAGAATTCCCGAAATCGCGGAGAACGGCGCCGTTGTTCCGGTATCAATCAGTACAACGATCGAGAACGTGGAATCGATCAGTATCGTTGTCCCGAAGAACCCGCGGCCGCTAGTCGCAAACTTCGAGATGTTGCCCGGTACGCTTGCCGACGTGTCGTGCCGTATCAAGATGGGCGAGACCTCCGACGTAATGGCGGTCGTGAAGACGGACGCAGGGCTTTTCAGCACGGCGAAAGAGGTCAAGGTGACAATAGGCGGTTGCGGCGGTTAGCCGCTGTCAGGAGGAATTAATGGCAAGCAATATCAAAATCAAGGCGACGCTCTCGGGCGACGTTGCCCAGATCAAGAGCCTGATGATGCATCCCATGGAGACGGGTACGCGCAAGGATGCTGACACGGGCGAGCTGGTGCCGGCGCACCACATCACGCAGCTGATATTCGAGAACAATGGCACGCCTGTAATGATCGCGAATTTCAGCACGGCCGTATCGAAGAATCCGTATTTCAGCTTCAGCTTTCGCGGCGCCAAAGCCGGCGACACGCTGAAGGTCC
>Ga0209165_10000835_pt1 | contig 10464 bp, 7 predicted proteins | sample tdAd001_FD_187122 | JGI IMG/M metagenome (GOLD analysis project Ga0209165, IMG submission 187122) | Marine sediment microbial communities from the Atlantic coast under amendment with organic carbon and nitrate - tdAd00.1 (SPAdes)... | ecosystem: Environmental > Aquatic > Marine > Coastal >... | reverse complement strand
GTCCTTCTTTCAGGGGTCTGTAACATTCGGGATAGGGAAAGCCGCGGATCTCACCCGTTTGGCTCTTTGCGCAACCAACATTGGTGAGCGAATCAACCAGCTCGCTATTGCCGTGATAGGTGGCGTTCGTGCAAATGAGGCCGCGGTTCCCGGTAACGATGCGAGCCATTTGAATGGCGACTTCGTTCGCCTCGGTGCCACTGCAGCTGAACACCACGCTTTCGATACCATCGTGATTGAGCCCGGCGAGTCGTTCAGCGAAAGCCACGATACCTTCATGAAGATAACGACTGTGAACGTTGACTGTTGCCTGTTGCTTCGCCATGGCCTGCACAACCGCCGGATTGGCGTGTCCGACGCAAGGCACGTTGTTGTACATGTCTACGTAGCGTCGCCCGTCCCTGTCGTACAGATAGACGCCTTCGCCCCGTACGATCTCAAGAGGCGTGTCATAAAAAAGTTCCGCGCCGGAACCCAGGGCAAGATCCCGACGGCGCTGTAGCGAGCCTGTAGACATAGTCACTTATCCTCGCACATTGAGGGAAACAGATGCCGGATAAATTGTGTGCTGAAGGAATGTACCTGCTTCCCCTCAGATTCGAACCCTGCCTCAATAGCGAAAATGAAAAAGGGCCCCGTAAAGGGGCCCTTTATTCATTTTGGTAGCGGGGGCGTGATTGCCCGCGCGGCTGCGCCGCTTAGTTATGTCGGCCGACTGCGTCGGCACTCGGAGTGTGCTGTTCCTACGGTCCGGACGCGTATTCGTCTGAAGTAAGCCTCGGCGGGAAACTATCTTTATAGCGAATGTCGAAAACCGATGGGATTTCGAACGTATCGTTAGGGCAATTGATGCCTTCGATGCCATTGGCCAGATCGATCAAGAATTGCTCCGCCACCCGCTTTAGCTCCTCGGAGTTGTGAAGGCCCGCTCGAAGTTCATGCATTTGCTCCGTACAAATAGCCTCCGCCGAGCCAGCAAGACTATTGGCCAAATCGAGGGCGCCGATCAACGCATCGATTCTCTTCTCGGCGAGGTCGACCAGGAGGTTACCGATGTCCTCCTTCATGTCGCGGCTGCTCCACGTCGAGGCGATTGAAAAAGCATCAAGTCGGCGAACCATGGGATTTGCCGGATGGAAGGTGAAAGCCACTGTAATCCGGTCACCTTCGACTTTTCTTACGTTTTCAACCTGATGGGGAACAAAAACCCCCTGATGAAGGACCGCCGAACCCTCATCGATAAAGCGCGTAGACACGAACATTTCGTCGGGAAGAACTATGTGCAACTCTGCGTTGGCGATACTCCTCGTGCCGGTACGCCCCCAGAACTGCTCTCGGGTCATGAGCGCATGCTGCAGAGCCCCACCCTCGATGTTTTGGTCTTTGGTGAGGCTCATGACGCACGCAAAATTCGTCGAATCAACATGCGTGCCAAACCCTGGCTCCTGCGCTTCGGGATTGTAAGCCGCTATCAGATTAATCTGAATCTGACTCCAGTGAATGGGTAGCGGCATCAACTCGATCCCGGCAACCCTGGAGAAATATCTCAGGACCGTAGCATCTGTCATGAAGTCGTAGAGCAACCTGGAATGGTAGAGACCGCTTCGGATCGCATCGCGGTCGGGATTCTTCTGCGACATCACCAGGCCCTGCTCCCGGAAGATATCGACAACTCGCCTGAACTTCTCCAGACCCGTTTTCGACAAGAGCTTGACGGGTTCCGAAACCCCTATCTTCGACGCGCAATGCTCGAGTTCCTCGGTTGTATAACCAAAAATATCCTCAAGCATGTACAGCTTCGGATTGGCCTTGTGCAAATCCGGATGCAAATCCGTTGCAGGGTCAAATACGGGCTCGAGTGGCAGCTGACTGTCGAGCCGCTGGGGCATGACGGTGACTTTCTTGACCAGATTGTTGAATCGTGTCGACGAATTCTTACCGGCGCCCATCTCGCCACCTGTCAGTTCAGGCCTGCCTGGGCTTCGTACCATAGCTGGAACAGCCTGGCTTTAGTCGCTGGAGGAAGCGCCTTCGAGAACACGCCGCGCGCAAATGTTCCGGTCGGGTCATCGACGCCCGTCCCAACGACTCGGTCAGGGTCAATCCGGGCCGCCGTTTTGGCGTTGCCGTGCCCGTAGCCGTAATCATCGAACAGCCCCACGCCGCTAACCGGGTCGAGCATGGCGTTGATGTAATCGTAGGCTCGTTCCTCCGAACCTATGCCGTTGGTGCTGAGAGAAAGTCCGCACATCCACGTCAGTAAGGGTTCAACCACCACAATGGGCAAGCCTTCCTTCGGCATCCTGCGCGAAGCACTGCCGTAGATGTAAGAAATGCCTACGTCGCCCGCAGCCCAAGCCTGCTCCAGTTGGGTGCTGTCGGTCCAGATGAAACGCGCGTTCTCAAGCATCTTCGTGAAAATCTCAGGTGCCGCCTGCATTTCCTCTTCGGTCGGGTCCAGTGGATCCTCCCAGCCGCCGATGATCCCGGCTATATACATGTTGACCTCATTGTCCGCGGGCAGAGCTGTTTTACCCTTGAAGCGCGGATCGATGAAGATATCGTAAGTCGGGTTCTCAACCTCGATGGTCTCGGGATTGTAGCCAATCGTCGAATATCCCCACTCCCAGGGAACGAGCCAGTACTCGCCATCTATCCGTACGTCCGGCAAATCCAGTAACTCGGGTGTGATCTCCTCCCAGCGTGGTATTCGGCTCGTGTCGATCGGCTTGATCAGTCCGGCATGCCGAGCTTCCTGCATGGTACCGGTACACAGATGTGCCAGATCGACCTGCAATCCGTTTCGCATTCTCTGCATGGCATTATTCGTATCGGGGAAAAACGTGAACTCCGGTGGCTCGCCGTACCTGGCGGTGTACTCCGGATAATATTTCGGTTTTTCGAAACCGCTCCATTCCAGTATTGACAGCTCCACAGCCCCGGTTTCCTCAGTGGCCGGCTGACACGATATGAGCAGACCGGCTGCCACACCAACGCAAACCAGGGCCAGTGCCTTGACTATCGCGCGGCGGGTTCGCATCAGGTCAGAGCCTCCGGTTCGCTGGCAATCTCGCGGGCGAAGATCTCGTCGATATCCTCATCGCCGTCAAGCAGGATGATCTGCTGGTTGCACAGGCTGTCATACCGCAGTGCCGCCAACAGACATTCGGCCACGTTTTCCCGCGAGATGGTGATGGGCAAAGACTCGTCACGTACGGTACGAATGCGGTGACTGGCGGGCTCATCGGTCAGACGTCCCGGTAGCAAGATGAGGTAAGGGAGTCCTGAGGACATCAGGTAATGGTCCGCGGCAAATTTTGCCGCCGCGTAAGGACGCAAGAACTCCGGCGCAGTCTGAGGAACCATGGACCGCATGGCACTGACCATGATCATTCGATGAATCCCTTGGGCTTTGGCGAAATCCACAGTTCGTATGGCTCCATACAAGTCCACCAACAGAGTTTTGTCCGGCCCTCCTTTGGCTCCCGCACCTGCGGTAAACACAAGCTGGTCGCAGCCCTGCAATGCCCTCTGGAAGTCTCCCTCAATATCTGCCACGACAGTTTCGATACCTTGCTCCTGAAACCACGCCGTTTGACCTGACTCGCGCACCATGGCACGCAAGGAGAAGCCCGCTTGATGGGCTTTACTACAAAATATCCGGCCGATCTGACCGTTGGCACCAATGACTAATGTCTTCATTCGTTGCTATTCCCGGGTGTGATTTGCTTCTAAATTATTACTAATACGGGCCGGGTACGATGGCGCTGCCGTCAAAGAACCGCGTCGGGCGAAAGCGTTCCAGATTTTGCCCCGGCGGTGCTTCCCGGACGAGATCGGCCACAACACGCCCAATGGCTGGCCCGATGCCGAAACCGTGCCCGCTTAAACCCGTGGCGATGTAGAGACCTTTGAGCGCCGGGTCCTCCCCAAGTGTTGGTACAGCATCCGGTGTCGCATCAATCATGCCGGTCCAGGCCTCGGCCAGCTTGACGTCTTTCAACGCCGGGCAACGCTCTGGCAAACGTGTTTCAACGCGTTTAACCATCGTCGGCGATACCGGTGGATCGAGCACCCGCAGGCGTTCAAATGGGCTGATCTCATCGCCAGTCCAGCGCCGCGGCGAGCCCCAGGTGCCGGGGTATCCGTGTGGTGCTTTGAGCTTGAGGTTGATATACCGCCCCGACTGTTTGAGCAAGGCAAGAAACTTACCGAAGTACTTGAATGAGGCTGGTGAAAGGTAGTGTACGGAACGATCACTGCTGGAAACGGTGTAGCTGCCATCGTCGCGCCGGAGTAAGGACAGCCCGTCCATGGACAGGTTGGCGCTAACGACCTCCGGGCATTGCTCGGTGCGGGTTCCTGAAGAACACACTGCCAGCTGGGGCAAATTGACACCAGCATTTGCAGCAAAATGCGTTGACCAGACGCCGGCTGCAAGTACCACTTTTTCACAACGTATCCGTCCCTTTTCCGTAATCACACCAGCCACCCGGCCAGCTTCGATGTCAACGGTTCGCACCGCACAGTTCTCGATAACGCTGACACCACGCCGGCGGGCCGCCCGAGCCAACGCCGGCACCGCTGTGAATTGTTCACCACGCCCGTCGGACAGCGTCACCATACCGCCCACCCAATTGCCCACGAGGTCGGGGAACCGGGACCGAACCTCACCGGCCGTCAACATCTGGGTGCCGAGTTCGTATTGCTTGGCACGTTCACACCACTGTTCGTACCCGGCCAGCTCTGACTGGCTTTCGGCCAGGTAATAGCAGCCTGACTCGGTGAAGGTCAGATCGGCTTCACCGGTTTCTGTGGCAAGTCCGCGCCATATTCGATTCGACTCCATCATGACCGGTAACTCGCCCCAGTCCCGACCCTGTTGCCGAATCCAGCCAAAGCTGCGACTGGATTGTTCGCCGGCAACCCGGCCCTTTTCACACAGCACCACTTTCAGACCGTGCTGAGCTAGAAAATAGCTCGTTGCCGTACCGGCAATGCCGGCACCGATGACCACGACATCCACTGCAGCAGGGAGTGCATCGTTGAACATCAGCGGGGATTGTTCGGTAATAATGGACATTTCTCGGCGACTCCTTCGCGGATTAGGATTTTAGGGCAAGTGTGAACCCAACGGCCATTGTCTTGCCTATTTCGTTTTACCTCAGATTTTTCGACCGCCGGCGAAGCGCCCCGTCTCGCTTTGCTTGGCGAAATGTCTGGAGGCCCGGGATGCCATTCACACCACCGCCCGCGTGGGTGCCGCTCGATGCGTTGTAGAGGCCGCGAATCGGGGTCCGATAGTCCGCGTAGCCGGGCGCTGGGCGCATGTGGAACAACTGATCCAGCGAGATCTCGCCGTGGAAGATGTTCCCGCCGATCATGCCGAGATCCTGCTCGATGTCGTAGGGGCCGAGCACCTGGCGATCGATCACCGAGCGCTTGAAATTCGGCGCCAGCTCTGTGTAGAGATCGATGACCCGATCCGCGTACGCCTCGAGTTCTTCGCGATGGGGGGCCTGGCTCCACTCGTGCGGGACGTACTGCGTGAACAACGAGAAGTAGTGGATACCTTCTGGCGTGAGAGTCGGATCGAGCGTGCTCGGAATCGCGCCCTCCACCATGGGAGCAGTCGAACCGCGCCCGTCCATGTGGGCATCCTGAAAGGCGCGCTCGATGTAGCGCGGCGAGAAACAGAGATTGAGCGATCCCGTGTGGTGTCGCTGTAGCTGCGTTCCGGGCGCGTATCGGAGATCGGGCAGTTCGGAGAGCGCCGCGTTGATCTTCACCGTTCCGGAGCGCGTCTTGTAGCGCTCGATGTCGCGGACGAACTCGCCCGGCAGCGCATCGCGTTCGACCAATTGAAGGAAGGCAACTTTCGGGTGGACGCCGCTCACGACCACGGGTGCGCGAAATTCCTCACCGCTGTCGAGAACGGCACCGACCACGTGATCCCCTTGTGTCAGAATCTTCGCGACCCGTGCATCCGTGCGCACGACACAGCCCGCACTCTCGGCAGAACTGCGAATCGCGTCCGAAACCGCACCCATGCCGCCCTGTGGATAGCCCCACGAATTCACCTCGCCGTCGCGCACGTCGCTGATCGCGTTGTGGAGCAACACAAAGGCGGTCCCGGGTCCGTCGGGTCCACTCCAGGCACCGATCACACCGACGGAGGCGATGATGGCCTTCAACTCATCGGACTCGAACCACTCGTCGAGAAGATCCGTGATGCTCATCGAGAACAGGCGGGTCAGGTCCGATATGCCACGAACGCCGAGCTTGCGCACCTTCCAGGCGAGCTGCGCTTGCTCGACGAGATCACCGAAGCTCGTGGAACCGAGCTGTGGTGGAACGTGCGTGAGCAGCGGCCCGAGAATCGCACCCGCCTTGTGAATCCACTCTTCCCACTCGGGGTAGGCCTCGGCGTCGCGCTTCGAAAACTGCGCGATCGACTCCTGAGTGAGTTGGGAATCCTCGTTGAATTGCTCCATGCAGCGACCATCGGGCAACGGGTTCGCGCTCCCCCAGACTGGAAAAATTCGAAGGCCGTGCCGCTCCAACTCCAACTCACGAATGATCCTCGGCGGCAATACCGAAACGACATACGAGTAAGTCGAGACTTTGACATCCGGGAGTTCGGCGAACGGTGCACTGGTATCGGCCGCGCCCCCTGTTCTGCTTCGCGCCTCGAGTACCAGTGTCCGAGCACCGGCACGCGCGAAGTAGGCCGCAGCTACCAGCCCGTTGTGTCCACCGCCGACAATGATCGCGTCGTAGTTGTTGGTTGCCACAATATTCTCCGTCAGCCTTCGTGGATAGGAAGTATAGCCCAGGCATTCTTCCATCCAGGCAAGCCACCACTCGGTTGCCTGGTCGCGGCCAATTGCGTGCAGCGCGCGGGACACCAGGTTACTTTGCTCGAGCGCAGCGATCAGGATGGCGGCTCCTGTTGACCGACACTACGCGTCGGGGCGCCTGTGGCTGAGACTGCTTCTTTGCAGGTTAGAATCGGCCGCGCTAAGCCAAATAAAAAGGGCCCTATATGAGGACCCTTCTTTTGTTTGGTAGCGGGGGCGTGATTTGCTCTGTTCCGACAGTGCCACAGTGCATTCGTCTTAAGTGACTGCCCTAAGGCGTGTGCCAGGTCGGCGCCTTCTTCGATTTCTGCGCTCCCGCCAGGAATGCAGGAACTGGTCATCATCCCCAACAGTCCGACAAGTGATACGAATCGTGTCAGGTTCATATGCTTCCAACCCCATCCGAAATCATCTAAGCCGCAGTCTAAAGGCTGCCCGTTGGAAATATGAAGAAAAAACGCTGATAATTTCCTATCAGTAACCCCGCAGTCCGTTTTGATATAGGCGAATCCCATTAGAAAACTAGAAAAGAATTCCACACGAGTCTGCGTCATCGGCGGCGGCATAATTGGATCGTGGGCAGCCTTGCATCTGGCAGAGGCCGGTGCACAAGTTACCGTTATTGAACAATTCCCTCTTCCTCATACGCGCGGGAGTTCACACGGTTTATCGCGTGCGTTCCGCTTTCTAGGAGAGCACGAACTTGGTCGTCTCGATTACTCGTTGAGTCGATGGTCGGAGCTTGAAGTAGCCACTGGAGAAACAATGTTCGTTAAGACCGGTCTGCTCAACTTCGGACCAGCTGGTGACCCGGATCTTGAGCATTTTATGAATGTTCTTAAGGATGGCAGTCGGCCGGTAGAGTGGCTCGAAAAGGAAGCCATAGCCAAACGATATCCAATGCTTAAATTCACCGAAGACTGGGGTGCAGCCTTTGACCCAAACGGCGGCATCCTTGTCGCGCATCGGTGTCTCAATGCCGTTCAATCAATGATTCTTGAGCTCGGCGGCAGAATAGTGACCGGCTGCGCCAAGTCCTTCGAATCGAATGGCCCGTCAGGCGTTGCTATTGAGGTGCAAGCCCTGGACAGCGACGATATTGATATCCAGTCTTTTGATCGAGCGGTGGTTTGTGCCGGCCCCTGGACTACGAAACTGGCACCAAGTTTACAAGCACATCTCAGCAGCCTGCTGACACCGGTCACCTATTGGCACGACCCAACAAACAGCTACAGCACCTCGTCCGGATTTCCTATCATTTTCAATGCGCGACTGACTGGTATTTATGGCATCCCCTCCTACGAATACCCGGGGATGATGAAGATGTTGTATCACGGTGGCCCGGAGTCCGATCCTGACCAACGCGATTCGGTGTCGACAAAGTCCTACGTCAAGAAAGTTAAACGTTACGTTCGAGAACATCTGCCACTGCTCGACCACAAGAAGCCTGCGGTTCGGGAAACCTGCATGTATACGATGATGTCGGACGGAAGTCCTGTGATCGACCGTCTCGACGATAACACCGTTGTCGGCTGTGGCTTCTCCGGAAGCGGTTTCAAGCACAGCCCGGCGACAGGCTTGATGCTTGCCGCACTCGCGCTGGGGCAGGATGACGTCGTTCCGGACGACTTCCGTACAGATCGCTACGCACTGGCGCGTCTGCAGAAATGAACAACCAAATCGACGCCTTGAATCCGGTCATCGTCGAGTCGCCCAGTTTTACTGTTGAGGCCGTAGCGGCCGTTGTCGAGAAAGAATTTAGTCTGAAAGGCGATTACACCCAGCTCGTCAGTGAACGAGACCAGAACTTTCGGTTTAAGGCCACGGATGGCCGAAAGTTCGTCGTCAAGGTCACCGGACTGGCGGAAGATCGTATTGCGACCGACTTCCAGATAGCCATGCTGGCGCACTTTGAAGAGAGTGGATTTAATTACGCGCCACGAATTGTTAGAACCGCTTCGGGTAAACAACGCAGTGTCATCACCTCAGATACGGGTCAGGAATACAGCTTGCGAGTCGTCACCTGGCTTGCTGGAAGTCTGCTACATGACGTCGGATTGACCGCAAGCAATGCCAACCGGTTTGGACAACGTCTTGCTGAACTAAATCAGTCACTGGAGACTTTTGAGTTCGATGGGGATGGTCAGGCAGGACTGTGGGACATGCGAAATGCTCTTCAGCTGCAGAGTCTCTTGCCACATGCTAACGACGAAACAGTCCACGAATACGCTCACGCCGTTTTGGCACGATTCGAAGACACTGTAGCAACTGCACTCCGCGCCCTGCCCGGACAAGCCATACACAACGATGCAAATCCTGAAAACATTCTGATCGACGAGGACGGCGAGATCTCAGGGCTAATCGATTTTGGCGATGCGCTCAAAGCACCTCGAATTATGGATGTGGCGATAGCTGCATCTTACCTGCGGGCGAGTGGCGAGAATCCGCTGGGATTCATTGAAGCGTTTATCCACGGTTACCAACAACGGAGCCCCTTATCGGACGCAGAACTGAGTTTGCTGTTTGATCTCATCCGGACGCGATTGGCAACTACCCTGATCATCATGTACTGGCGATTAACAGCCCGTGATGAAGACGATCCGTACCGGAAGAAGACTCTTGAAAATGAAAGCAATGCGTTAGAATTTCTGGTTTTCCTCTCGGATCTCGGCCGCGATGCTTTCATTCGGAGGATTAATAAGGTCGATTGAGCAGCAACTGCGAAAAGCTTGCTGGATTTGGGCAGGATTAACGCTGCGCTGCGCGCTGGCGTTTGTCGGCGAATACCGTTCGCCTCGGCGTGCCCTCGCCGCTTCGCGGTTCAGTTATGTCGGCTGACTTCGTCAGCCTCGGAATGAACCTGCTGCACAGAAACCAACCCTGCCTCGATAGCAGAAACAAAAAAGGGCCCCTCGTTGAGGGACCCTTGTATTTTTTGGTAGCGGGGGCGTGCTTTGCACTGTTCCTACAGTCCTCCAACGGATATGTCTGAAATAACCGTCCGCGTCGTACCAAGGCGTGTCCTCATTCGTGGAATTTCACCCAAAAGATAAATAGCGCACCTCTTATCGAGACAGGTATTTCTCGTACCACTCGATCATGCGCTCCAGCCGGTCCTGGATATAACTCGGCGTGGACAAACTGTGATACTGGCCTGGGTAGATCACGAGCTGGGTCGGGACATCGAGACTCCGCAGTGCCTGGTACATCTGCTCCGAGTTTATCGCCGGCACATTGAAGTCATTCTCCCCGCACATGAACAGTGTCGGTGTCTTGATTCTGTCGGCGTGGAAAAACGGATATGACATTCTGAAATAGGCGTCCGGCGATTCCCACGGGTGGCCGAGTTCGTTTACGTAATCGAAGATATACTGGTCAGTGCCGTACCCGGCAATGTAGTTGGAGGCTGACGCGCCGGAAACGGCTGCGGCAAAGCGCGTATCAGATGCGATAGCGGAATTGGTGTTAATGCCGCCATAACTCCAGCCGCCAATGCCGAGTCGTTTCGGATCGGCCAACCCGTCGTCGACCAGTTTGTCCATTACGGCATGGATGTCCTGAATTTCGAGGCCACCCCAGTCGGCGAAGATCGCACGGGAGAAAT
>Ga0209165_10000833_pt1 | contig 10475 bp, 4 predicted proteins | sample tdAd001_FD_187122 | JGI IMG/M metagenome (GOLD analysis project Ga0209165, IMG submission 187122) | Marine sediment microbial communities from the Atlantic coast under amendment with organic carbon and nitrate - tdAd00.1 (SPAdes)... | ecosystem: Environmental > Aquatic > Marine > Coastal >... | reverse complement strand
CATTGCGGTGACCGGCAATGTCCTGCGTGATTATCTCACCGACCTGTTCCCGATCCTTGAGCTGGGGACCAGTGCAAAAATGCTGTCAATTGTACCGCTTATGAACGGCGGGGGGCTGTTTGAGACCGGGGCAGGCGGCTCGGCTCCCAAGCATGTCCAGCAGTTTCTCCAGGAAGGCCATCTGCGCTGGGACTCCCTTGGCGAATTCTGCGCCCTGGTCCCTTCGTTCGAGCATATTTACAGTACATTCAACAATGAAAAGGGACGGATTTTTGCGCAGACCCTTGACCGGGCGATAGGGAGGTTTCTGGAAAACGAGAAGTCGCCTTCCCGCAAGGTGCATGAACTGGATACCCGTGGCAGCCATTTCTACCTGGCACTATACTGGGCGCAGACTCTGGCTGAACAGGACAGGGACAGCGACCTGCAGGTACGCTTTGCTGAAGTGGCACAGAAGCTTGGTGAAAATGAAGAAAAAATTATTGGAGAACTCAATGGCGCCCAGGGCCAACCCGCTGATATTGGTGGTTATTATTGGCCGGACCACGCTAAAGTGACCCAGGCGATGCGGGCCAGTGCAACGTTTAATGGGATAGTGGACGGACTTTAACCGAATTAGCAGCCTAACCTTCAATCAACTGCAGCAGTTCCTCGGTTTTGGCCTCCATCAGGGCGTGATCACCGCGGCTTTCGACATTCAATCGCAGCAGCGGCTCGGTATTTGATTTCCGCACATTAAAACGATAGGTATTGCAGGAGATACTTAAACCATCGGTGTGGTCTTTTTCACACGATGTATCGCTGTACAGGTTTTCAATACGCGCCAGCACTGCATCAGGGTCATCTACCACCCGGTTGATCTCGCCGCTGACAGGAAAACGTTCCATGGGTTCTGCAAGCATTTCTGAAAGTGTCATTTTTGTCCGGCTCATAAGCTGCCAGGCAAGTAACCAGGGAATCATACCGGAGTCGCAGTAATTAAAATCCCTGAAATAATGGTGCCCTGACATTTCGCCGCCATAGAGAGCATCCACAGCTCTCATCCTATCCTTTATAAAGGCATGCCCGGTTCTGGCCATCACTGGCACATGCCCCTCCCTGCTAACAATTTCCCTTGTATTCCAGACCAGCCTGGGGTCATGAATTATTTTCTGCGGCTCACTTCTCCCTCGCAACATAGCCTGGGCAAGCAAACCCACCAGATAATATCCTTCTACAAAGGCTCCCCTTTCATCGAACAGGAAACAGCGGTCAAAGTCGCCGTCCCAGGCAATACCGATATCAGCTTTCTCCTGTATGACTGCCCTTGCTGTATTTTCCCTGTTGTCTGGCAGCAAAGGATTGGGGACACCATGTGGAAAACTGCCGTCCGGTTCATGCTGCAACTTTATTAATGTTATGGGCAATCTTTTTTCAAGGAGATCAATTACCGGTCCGGCGCATCCGTTCCCAGCATTAACGACAGCCCTGATCGGTTGCAAGGAGTCCAAATCTATATAGCTGAGAATGTGCTCTACATACCGGCCGCGTATATTTTCCTGGTTGTGAATGGACCCCGATGCGGTTCCCTTTATAAAGGAATCATCCAGTACCATTTTTTGTATTTCCACCAACCCGGTATCACTGCTTATGGGCCTGGCCTCCCTGCGCACAAATTTCATGCCGTTATATTCTGCAGGATTGTGACTTGCGGTCACCATTATACCCCCGTCTGCATCAAGGGCACCCGTTGCATAATAAACCTCCTCGGTGCCACAAAGTCCGATGTCGAGCACCTCAACTCCACAGGTTGTCAATCCCTGGGACAGGGCAGATACCAAATCTTTACTGGAAAGACGGATGTCGTAGCCGACTACAACACGACGGGCACTTAAAAAAGTGGCAAAAGCCTGTCCGATTTTAAATGCCAGATCCTCATTTAATTCGTCAGGAACCCGGCCCCGGACATCATAAGCCTTAAAACAACTGAGTCTGCTCTTTTTGCTATTCTGCATATTTTGCTGTAATTTTAAATATGATTTACTGTTTTTTCCTGAAAAAATGGCCGCCTGTTTAATTTTTTTTACCGCAATCGATTATAGATAGCAACAATTACCGTATGAGGTGCTGCTCAAGCTTCAACTTGACTTCAAATTATAGAGAGGGTAAGTACATTGAACAAACATTCAGGAACACGCCCGGAGAACTACCCAGACAAAGGCTTCTCCGGAGTTTAAATTGATTGAAAGCGCTATGTTAATACTATAAACCAAGCACAGCTTGGTATACTAAATGAGCACTATGGACAATTCTGACACATCACCTAAAATGAACGGCTTACTTGTTGGGGGGTCAGGCCTCATCGGCGGTTATCTGCTGCATTATTTTAAAACCAAGACGCCTGAAATTGATGTCAGATCCCCAAATAGCAAAAAACTCAGCCTTCGCCAACTCGATGACATCGTCAGTTACTTTAAGAGAAACAAACCGGATTTTGTTATTAATTGTGCTATCACTACAATTAAAAGCGATGCCTTACTGTCATACGAAGTCAACTACCTGGGCAGCATAAACCTTGCGCGTGCAGCACTTGCCCTGAATATCCCTTATATTCACATCAGTTCAGCCGCTACTTTGCCGCCAGGCGAAAACCTGACAGAAGAAGACCATCTGGACCTGGACTCTTCCCTTTCAAATTATGCCAAGTCCAAACTGATGACTGAGATGACCTTACGGCAGATGCATGAAAAGCATGGCCTGCGATATACCCTCATCCGCCTGGGCATAGTCTATGGTGCGCACGATCATAAAATACAGGGTATTAACCGGCTTTTGTTTAATATAGTTGACAGGGCCATGCCATTCATGCTGACCAAGAAGAAGGGAGTGCTCCACTCTTACTCCAATGCAAGCAAGGTTCCCTATTTTATTCACCACATATTAAAAAACACCGAGGAGTTTTCAGGGCAGCATTATCACTTTGTTGATCCGCTACCAGTTGATCTTGCCCAACTTATTCTGACCATTAAAGCTTATATGAACCTCAAGACCCCGAGAGAAATATATATTCCATACCGTTTAGCTAAAAACGGGAATAATTTCATGAGTGGGGTTATTAAGCTTTTTAACCGTATAGGATACAAGGCCCATATGCCGGCTGAAATGATCTTTCTGGAAAACTTTTACAAGACGCAGACGCTTTCCTGTCAAAAGCTGAAGAATTCAAGCTTTGTGGATCCAAATCCCGAGGCAACAGTATTTACTGAGCTTCCTTCTCTGATTAAGTACTATATTTCACGCTGGGAGCATCTTAACCTTTTTTCCTCTTTCAGCAGCAAAAAATTCAGCTCGACACATGAAAGCAGGAAAAAGATTGACCCGTCTGAACAACTGGCGGAAATATTCATGAATACTCCCCATGAATTGCTTGATGCCATCCAGGAAGAAGGTATCACACCAATGAAAGAGATTCAGCAGCCCCCCTTGTCCTGATGAAGTTATACCACTTTCTCCGAGCTCTGCTGGCTGTCCCATTTGCCTTGCTTCTTACCCTGTTTATCAGCATTGTGACACTTTTCCGGACTTTAGTCTTACGCAGAGATGCCGCTTCAGTTCAAGGTCTGGCTGCCTGGTGGGCCAGGTCTATCTGTGCTGTCAGCGGTGTTGTTGTTACAGTAACCGGCAGGGAACATCTTGATGCAGAGAAACCATATATTTTTGCAGCAAACCACCAGAGCCAGTTTGACATTTTGGCCCTGCAGGGATTTCTGGGTATGGATTTCCGCTGGCTGGCCAAAAAAGAACTTTTTAAAGTCCCCATCTGGGGGCCTGCCATGCGCAGAGCGGGCTATATTTCAGTTGACCGGTCACGAGGCAGGCAGGCCTTAAAAAGCATCGGTGAGGCTGCACAGAAAATTTCTGCAGGAACTTCAGTTATCATCTTCCCTGAGGGCACAAGAACAAGAGACGGCAAAATGCAGAATTTTAAATCAGGTGCAATGGTGCTGGCAATTAAATCCGGTGTGGATATTGTTCCGGTGGCCATTAAAGGGACATATGAAATTTTGCCCAAGGGTAAGCTTTTGATTAACCCTGGAAATGTTTTGATCCGCATAGGTAATCCCATTGCAACAAAAAACTACAAATCAAAAGACAAGCACGCCCTGGCTAAAATTCTGCAGGAAAAAGTGACTGAACTTTTAGGTGCCATGACTTCCCGTGCAGTAAAGTGATGGCAGTTGACTATTCTGACTGTATACGCTAAAGCTAACCAGTTTAATAAAGGCGCAAGCCCCTGCAAATCATACAGAATAGCATATGGAACATTCATTGTTGAGTAATGTAGACCTGAATCCGTGACGAAAAATTGTTAAAAACTAGTTGAGCCCTGTGTTTTCAATTGATACTTTAGAAACAGCATCAAATTTCATACTGAACCTTGCAGCATTGAAAAAAATCGCCCTTCGAGGCCGACGGCTACAACCCATTTCCGGCGTCATCACCCGTCCGGCATTAAAAACCATAGCCGAACAGACTCTTCCTTGAACCTGGGATATATCCGCCAGCTCACGGATTCAGGGTAACAATAAAGCTAAGTTCCTGATAACGGAAAATAATGAATAGAAGGCCCCCAAAAATGAAATTACTGTTTGCAAAGCAACTCTGGAAAACAAAACCTCTTAATCCTTTTCTGCCAAATAACAAATGTGTTTCCGTAGTTGCCTGTACTTTTATTCTTCTCTGGGCCGGCATACTGGTTTTCGCTACGACCCTTCCATCCATGGCAGCAGAAGAATCAAACACCCTGCTCCTGCCTCTGAAAATAAATACCCCGGACGACAAGGAAAGTTTGACCGAAACGATTGACGGGGCAATGGCAAAAGCTCTTGAGGCCAGCCTTGCCCGTAAAAGAGCATTCGAAATAATGGATAGAGCCAAAGCTGAATCCATTTTTGACTATGATACTGCCTGGCCCCCTACCTTTGAGACGATGACGGAGTTTCACTCAAAGATTCCTCATGATTACAGCTATGTTGCAGCAGGGTCTCTAACTAAACTTGGGGATAGCATCAGTATTGATATAAAAGTTTTTGATCTGCTCGACCCTTCCTCGCCGACATTCTATTACCTTGAAGGCCAGGAGTTAAAAAATATCAATCAATCAATGGAAAAAATTACCTACAATATTCTCTCCTATACCGGTCGTTCTTTTCTGATCGTCAGCATTGCTCCTGAAGGAAACAAAAGAATTGACAGCGGGGCTATTTTAAGGAGTATTTCCAGTCGTTCAGGAGATTTTTATGACCCGGAACAACTGCGCAACGATTTAAAAAATGTTTTTAAAATGGGTTATTTTGACGATGTCCGAATCAATGTGGAAGATACCGAAAAGGGCAAAAAGATAATCTTTGAAGTAAAAGAAAAGCCGGTTATCACGCAGGTTGCTCTCAGCGGCCAGGATGAGCTCAAGGAGGATGACATCAGAGAAGTTATATCGGTAATGCCCAACACCATCCTCAATCCCAGCAAAATCCGCGAGGCGGTTGAAAATATCCAATCCCTTTACAAATCCAAGGGATTCTACAATACCGAGGTAACCACCGAGCTGACCTACCCCAAGCCCGAAAAGGTAAACGTTCACTTTGTCATCGAAGAGGGCAAAAAAGTCTATATTAAAGAAATACGATTTGCAGGTAACGAATCTTTCAAGGACAGCAAACTTGAAAAGGTCATGGGAACCAAGGAAAAAGGATTATTGTCATGGATTAACGACTCAGGAGTGCTGAAACGTGAACTCCTTGAACAGGATGCTGCCAGAATTACCGGATTTTATCATCACCATGGCTATATTGAGGCAATGGTAGGGAAGCCGGAAGTCACCCAGGAAGGCAAATGGCTCTATATCACCATTGAAATATCTGAAGGCAATCGCTACAGGGTGGGTAACATCGATTTTTCCGGTGACCTCATTGGAGGAAAAGAAGAATTGCTCTCTCTGCTTGAAATCTCGAGAGAGGAATACTTGAGCCGCAATATTCTCCGTCAGGATATCCTCAACATAAATGATTTCTATGCAGAAAATGGTTACGCATTTGCTGAAGCCACCCCAACTGTCAACACTGACAAAGAAAATAAGCTGGTTGATATAAATATTCATATAAACAAGGGGGATCTGGTCTATATCAACAGAATAACGATCAAGGGTAATATCAGGACCAGGGACAAAGTGATCCGCCGGGAGCTTTTAATCTGGGAGCAAGGAATATTTGATTCCAAGGCCTTACGGACAAGCCACCAACGACTGCAGAGGCTTGATTTTTTCGAAGATGTCAGCATTACGCCTGAGCCCACCGCTGATAAAACGAAAATGGACTTGATCGTCGATGTCAAAGAGAAACCCACAGGGGCATTCAGCGTGGGTGCCGGCTACAGTTCAATTGACAGTCTGATGTTCATGGCTGAAATCAGCCAGAACAATTTTCTGGGCCGTGGGCAGCGCTTGTCATTGCAGGGAAATATCAGCGGTAGATCCGCCAGGTACAACCTCGGTTTTACAGAGCCCCATTTTTATGACACCCAACTCCTGTTGGGACTTGACCTTTACAACTGGGAACGCGAATATGATACCTACACCAGGGATTCAACAGGATTCGGCCTTCGTTTCGGCTATCCGATCTGGGAGCTCTGGCATATGTCAACCTCCTATGGCTATGATGACTCTACTTTGTCGGATATATCCGCTGATGCAGCTCCGTCCATTATTGAATCCCAGAATATTAGCGTTAGTAGCTTTGTAACCTTAGGTTTTGCTCGAGATACCCGTAACAGTTCATTTGTTACCACCAAGGGTTCGCTGAACACCCTCATTGGTGAATATGCCGGCGGCATTCTTGGAGGTGACAGCCAGTATACCAAGGTGGAGGGCTCTACCGGCTGGTACTTCCCGGGCTTTTTCTTCGATGAAACCGCCTTCCACTTTAAAATTGCTGCAGGGCAGGCCTGGGAGAATGAGGACGACAAGCTTCCTGATTATGAAAAATTCTATCTCGGGGGCATCAGTAACCTTCGCGGTTTTCCATCCAGGTCAATCGGGGTAAAAACACAGGATCCTGATACAGGTATAATATATATAACCGGCGGTCAGATCATGTGGTACACGAACGTGGAGTATCTTTTCCCAATTGTTAAACAGGGAGGCTTGCGTGGGGTTGTCTTCTACGACGCCGGTAATGTGTATGATAACAGGTGGGATGCTAATGACATCAAGCAGGATGTTGGTGCAGGTATTCGCTGGTTGTCACCCATGGGACCGATGCGCCTTGAATGGGCATACGTCATAAACCCTTTGCCTGGTGAAGACTCCAGTAACTGGGAATTCAGCATGGGCGGAGGCTTTTAATTTAATCCCCGATTTTAATCGCCGGGCATGTATTGATTCATATGTAAAGCCACAGGCTTTATTCTCTTTTGCTGCTGCAAATACGGCATGACATTCATTTAACACCAGATGGATTATCTCCTAGGTTTATTGGCAACTGGCCATCAACGAATTAATCTTGCCGGCTTGCAGGGCAGCAGCCAAGCCTTTATTGCCGCCCAACTCGCAACAAAAACCCAAAGGCCTTTACTTTTCATAACCCCGTCAGAACGTCTGGCCGAACTTGCTGTGCAGGATATCAGCCTGTTTACCAGCTTGCCGGTCATCCATTATCCCGGATTTGATATTCCTCCCTACACCCCGCTTTCTCCAGATCAGACTACTGTAGCAGAACGGCTTAACACTCTGTACCGCCTCCTTACAGATGACAACTCCTTTGTCCTTGTGGCGTCGTGTGAATCACTGCTCCGGAGGGTCATCCCTAAAAGCACCCTCGGATCTTTAGCAGAATTAATCATCAATGGAGAAGATGTTGAACAGGACCGTTTAATTCGCCGTCTGGCTGATTTGGGCTATGAACATATTTCTCTGGTTCATGCAATAGGAGATTTTTCAGTTCGGGGCGGAATTGTTGATATCTTCCCGCCAGGTTATGAGGCTCCTGTGAGGCTTGACTTTTTCGGTGACACTATTGAATCGCTCAGAACTTTTGACCCAATCTCACAGCGATCAATTCAAGAGATAGATGAAGCAGTAATTCTGCCTGCAAGTAATATTCTGTTTCCTCGGGTTGAATCTGAAAACTTTGCCAGAATTCAGTACCATTTTCAAAATGAAGCAAAAAGACTCAACTGGCCTTTTGATGCAGTTGATGCCCTGCTGGATAAAATCAGCAGTGGCCGGAGATTCCCAGGCATTGAATTCTTCCTGCCTCTTTTTTACAACGATACGCAAAGCATTCCATGTCCTTTGCAATATCTCGCTGCAAACACAGTTATTTTCTTATCAGATGCGGTTGAAATTAATCGATCCATGCAACTGGCCTGGGAACGGATCGAGGCGAATTATAATGAGTCGGTCTCCTCCCATACCCCTGCACTGCCACCGGATACAGTTTTTATTCCACCTGCTGAGTTTTCTGAAGAAATTGGCGCTTTTACCCAGGTACAGGTTCATGATTTTCTTGAAAAGAACGCGAACACTGCAAAAAACATCCATTTTTCCTCCCAAAACCACCTGCTGCTTAAACAGAAAGTTGACCTGCAAAGAAAACAACAGGGAATTCTTCTGCCTTTGGCCAATATGCTCAAAGAATGGCTCGCAAGGGATGAACAGGTTGCCATGGCCTGTCGCTCCCCGCGCCATGCCCTCCATCTTAAAGAGTTACTAAACCATTATCATATTCCAATTCAAACCCAGAGCATTCCCCTGGAACCCGCCTCTCTTAAACAGACCGAAGACTCTTCAGCAGTACTGTTACTGGACCAGCCTTTATCAGCCGGTTTTGATCTGCGCCTGGATTCTGACCTGCAAATACATATCCTGTCCGAAAGTGAGCTCTTTGGGGAACGTCGCCTCGGACCCAGAAAAAAAAGAAGACCCGTACAGGAAGAACTCCTCCGCTTTGATGAACTCAACCAGGGCGACATTGTTGTACACAGGGAACACGGCTTGGGCGCCTATCAGGGGTTGGTCACCTTAACACTGAAGGATATTACCAATGATTTCCTTGAGATTCACTACCAGGGAGAAGACAAACTTTATGTGCCGGTGGACCGCTTAAATTCGATCAGCAAATACAAAGGGATCTCCGACAAAAAGCCGAAGCTGGACAAACTCGGCTCCAAAACATGGCTACAGACGAAAAAGAAAATCAAAGAATCAGTCTGGCAGGTCGCCCAGGATCTTTTAAAGCTCTACGCCAAAAGAGAGCTGCAGAAGGGATGTGCACTCTCGCAGCCGGGTGAACTCTTCCATGAACTGGAAGAGTCATTTTCGTATGAAGAAACATCAGGCCAGCAGAAAGCTATAAACCAGGTACTTGATGACCTTACATCTGATCAGATAATGGACAGGCTTATCTGCGGCGATGTGGGGTATGGCAAGACAGAGGTTGCGGTACGCGCCGCTTTCAAGGCCATTGAGGACGGCTTTCAGGTTGCCATGCTGGTGCCGACCACTGTTTTGGCTGAACAGCATGCAAAGACTTTCCAGGAACGGTTTGCGGGTTTCCCGGTGCACGTTGAAAGCATTAACCGGTTCCGGTCACAGGCAGAGCAGAAAAAAATCCTCAATAACCTGAAGACCGGCAAAATAGATATGCTTATCGGCACCCACCGGCTTCTTTCCAAAGATGTTCAGTTCAAAAAACTTGGTCTTCTCATCGTCGATGAAGAACACCGGTTCGGCGTCAGCCACAAGGAAAAGATCAAGCGGTTCAAGGCTGAAGTCAACATTCTCACCCTCAGTGCCACTCCGATCCCCAGAACATTACAGCTATCTCTTCTAGGCATCAGAGATCTCTCTGTGATAAATACGCCCCCTGAACAGAGGCGCCCTGTCAAAACCTTTGTTGCCCGATTTGACGAACTGGTCATTAAGGAGGCAATAACCCGTGAGTTGCAGCGGGGCGGCCAGACCTTCCTGGTGCATAACAGGGTACGGTCTATCGAGGAAATGGCGCGCAAGATTGAAAAACTGGCACCCCAGGCAAGAATAGCGGTGGCCCACGGGCAAATGGCGGCCAGGCAACTTGAGGAAATCATGGTCCGTTTTGTCAACCGGGAAATAGATGTCCTGGTCTGCACAACAATTATCGAGTCCGGTCTGGATATTTCGAGTGCCAACACCATCGTCATCACCCGGGCTGACAGGCTGGGCCTGGCTGAAATCCATCAACTGCGCGGCCGGGTAGGCAGGAGCAGCGAGCAGTCCTATGCGTATCTGCTGGTCCCAAGCCTTGACGGACTTGCAAAAGAGGCGAAAGAGCGCTTACGCGCCCTCCTGGACCACTCCGAATTAGGTGGAGGTTTCAAGCTTGCCATGAGTGATCTGCAGATACGCGGGGGCGGCAATATTCTCGGTGTATCCCAAAGCGGTCATATTGCAGCCGTTGGCT
>Ga0209165_10000831_pt1 | contig 10494 bp, 9 predicted proteins | sample tdAd001_FD_187122 | JGI IMG/M metagenome (GOLD analysis project Ga0209165, IMG submission 187122) | Marine sediment microbial communities from the Atlantic coast under amendment with organic carbon and nitrate - tdAd00.1 (SPAdes)... | ecosystem: Environmental > Aquatic > Marine > Coastal >... | reverse complement strand
CAGTCGAGGGAGATTTAAATGACATCAAATGACGAGCTAGACAATCAGGCTACAGCCCATTCAATAGAACATTTAATAGTCTGGCCCATCGTTATGCTCTTCATTCTGGCCTATGTTGAAGCTGTCTGCTATCTCGGTTTTCGCGATGTCTCTGCATAACGTGCATTCCTTGCAGGTGATGCCGGAGAAGGCCCAGATTGCTATAACCGGCCTTTTCGGCAACTTCGCCAGCAGCGTGATCCACCTCCTGGCTTAGCTACGGACGGGAAAATCGACTACCGCCGCCACTGCCGCCTTTAAGAAGCTACTCTATCCATTGATCGCATTTTTTGGTGGGGTCTTTCTGGGTGCGCTGGGATTCTCATCGTTGGGTTTTATGGCGCTTGCCTGTCCGATAGTCACTCTTGTCGTCATGGCGATGTTCAACCTGACCAGCAAACCGCTACGCACGAAGAGTTAGCAGATGCTGACAAATCTCATGTCGTAGGCAATCTTCGGCCAGTAATGGAAACTGGACATCAGGCTGTTACTCGTTAATCGTTTGAACCTGGTTAATTAGGAAGATTGCGGTGTTGCACGTAATATGTGTGATAGATTCTCAGTACTTAAAGTCCTAGTCCGCTTCATTATGAAGTTACAGCTGGAGATTTTAAATTATGAACTATTTCAAATATGCTCTACTAATTGTCCTGGCACTGCTCTTCTCCCTGAGCTCAAGTGCCGACAACAGGCAACTTTTCAATGGTAAGGATTTGTCTGGGTGGTCGCACGTAGGGTTTGGTAGCTTTTTGGTTGAAAACGGACTTCTACGCACCGTAGGTGGAATTGGAGTTCTCTGGTTCGATGGAGAAAAGATAGGTAACGCGGTTATTCGCATTGTCTATAAAGTCAAATCACATGAAGATAATAGTGGTGTTTTCGTTCGAATCCCTGACCCGCCCGAAGATCCCTGGATGCCCGTACACAAGGGTTTGGAAATTCAGATCAACGGGGCTGGAAAGACCGAGTACCACAGTACCGGTTCCATCTATACATTTACCAAAGCTACGTCACAACCCACCAGGGTGGGAGAGTGGAATACGATGGAGATTACCCTCGACGGTGTAAGCACAGTGGTACACATTAATGGTATATTTGTAACCGAATATACAGAGGGTGATGTTGTGCCGCCCAAGGATAACGACGGAGATCCCGACCGTGGATCGCGTCCGGATGCTGGATTTATTGGCCTACAAAATCATCCACAGGGTAAAACAGTTTATTTCAAAGAAATCTCGGTCCATCCCATCAAGAATTAGATACGAAGCTAAAGGTACGAAGCTAGAGCTAAAGGGGTCGGTGACAAATGCGAATGATAATCAGTTGTCACTGACCCTTTTATGCGCTGGGAATCAAGTTTTGCGCAGCCCGAAATACCAGGGCCCCGGTGGAGTTGGCTGCGCGAGATTCTACTTCGCTCGGCGCCACAGTAGCGGGAACCAGTCTTCGCGCATCTTGTCTCCGTGATGCATACCGTGATCGACGTAAGGCGGTGAAATGCCTCCCGGGCGTTCACAATAGGTGACGTCATCGCCCAACCAGCGTGTCGAAAACGCACGCCGCAGGGTTTTGATGGTGGCGTCGCCGGTGCCATGCAGGGTACGAAAATCAAACACGATAGTGTCTCCCGGTTCAAGTGACCAGGCCGCGATATCGTACTGATCCCGGTTTGCATCGATGTCAGGCACCGGTTCGAGTATCGAGTCAGGCTGGTCATCGTTGAAATTGCTGCCGTCATCAAACATGCGCGGATAGTAAAGCTTGTTCCAGCGGTGCGATCCCCTGATAAATTGTACCGCGACGTCGGCGTCGGCCTGGTCGAGTGAGACATAGACGCTTGCAGTCTGGTAACCGTCGACGCAGTAATAGGGCAGATCCTGGTGCCACGGGGTGGCGCGCTGTGTGCCCGGCGTTTTGATGAAGGCGTGTTCGTGGAAAAACTGGGCATGATCGCTGTCCATGAACTGACCTGCGATCGACGCGGTGCATGAATGTGAGACAAAATCGAGGTACTCGGGAATCAGCTGCCAGTTGCAATAGCTGTCGAAAAATCTGCCTGCTTCGCCCTCGGGATTGCTTTCACAGGGAAAAGCAAATTGTTGGGGGTTGTCCAGGTTGCGTTGTAAACCACTGCGCAGTGTGTCTACCCAGTCCGGGAACACGCCACGCAATAACACCACACCATCGCGTCTGAAAGTTTCAACATCGGCCGCGTTGGCAGCGTAACCTGGCAGCTGGCTGACATCGATCTCGATGTTGGACTTTTGCCAGTCTACAGTGAACTGGTTTAACTGCTGGTTCTGTTGCATGGTCGACCCCTCCTCGACGAAGTGTAGGCCGATGTGATAGCGCTGTAAAATCATGCTCGCGACAGTAAAACTATTGCTTTGCATTCCGTCGACCTTGAATTAATCTCTGGCAGCACATTTTTGTAATGAAATGATCGACCAATGCCCGACGCGACTGCCATCAAGATTGAAGCACCCAATATCAGCTACCTGAATGGTGTGGTGCTGGTATTGATGGCCGGCGTGTTCTGGTCGACCATGGGGCTGGGCATTCGCAGTATCGAGGCCGCCAATGTCTGGCAGATCCTGTTCTATCGTTCCTGGGCACTGGGGGCTTTCCTCTTTATCCTGATCACTTTCCGCTCGGACCACCAACCGATTGCCACGATTAAAAAGGCCGGAGTAGCCGGCGCGATCGGGGGCATGGGACTGGTGCTGGCATTTGCGGGTGGTATTTACGCCATTCAGACCACGACTGTAGCGAATGCCATGTTTCTGTTCGCCGCAGCGCCGTTCCTGGCAGCCGTGCTCGGCTGGGTAATCCTGCGTGAATCGGTACGCAAGGCGACCTGGGTGGCCATGGTCTTTGCGATGGCCGGTATCGCCATCATGGTTCTCAATGGTATTTCGGCCGGGCGCATGGGCGGTAACATAAGTGCGATTGTTTCCGCCACCGGTTTTGCGATTTTCACCATCGCGCTGCGCTGGGGCAAGCTTGAAGATATGCTGCCTGCGGTTTTTCTCGCCGGCGTGTTTGCGATTGTTGTTTCCGCGATCGTTTGCCAGTTCGGTGGATACGGGTTTGATGTGCCCGCGAATGACATAGCGATCGCCCTGTCGATGGGTGTGTTTCAGGTCGGGCTCGGACTCGCTATTTATACCATTGGTTCAAAAGTAGTGCCTGCTGCCGAACTCACCTTATTATCGATGACCGAGGTGCTACTCGGCCCCATCTGGGTATGGTTGTTCATCGGTGAAACCGCGAGTTTATTCACCCTCGTTGGTGGCGCTGTCTTAATGCTTGCGATTGCGGGCAACGCGGTCAGCGGCCTGCGCCGTAAACCGGTTCCGGTGATTTGATGAAGGCGAATTTTCTGTTTGATGGCTTGCTGGCCGGAAGGGCTGCAGATACCGGCCCGTTAATGCGGGTTGCCGATGGCAGAACCTGGTCTTATGCCGAGGTCGTTGGACTCAGCGGCAGGCTAGCCAATCTGTTACAGACCCTCGGCGTGCAGGCAGGCGATCGGGTTGCCGTGCAGGTGGACAAGTCGGTCGAAGCAATTGCGCTGTACCTGGCGACGATCAGGGCCGGAGCGGTGTTTCTACCGCTCAATAGTGCCTATACCCACGCCGAAGTCGGTTATTTCCTGGAAGACGCCGAGCCCCGGGTATTTGTCTGCAGCAGCAAGCGTGAAAACGAATTCGGGGACATCGAGGCACAGTGTCTTACGCTCGATGGCGATGGCGGCGGTAGCCTGATGCAGGCCGCGCAATCGAAGCCAGTGGAATTCGACAGTGTCGCGTGCGGGCCGCGGGACCTTGCGGCGATCTTGTATACCTCCGGCACCACCGGCTTGTCGAAAGGGGCCATGCTCAGCCACGATAACCTGCTTTCCAATTCAACAACGCTGGTCGACTACTGGCAGTTCACGGCTGACGATGTGCTGCTGCACGCGCTGCCGATTTTTCATACCCATGGCCTGTTCGTGGCCACTAACGTCGCCATGATTGCAGGCGCATCGATGATTTTCCTGGCTCGCTTCAACCTCGATCAGATGATAGAGCATTTGGCTGACGCCACAGCGTTGATGGGTGTGCCGACTTTTTACACCCGCTTGCTTGCCGATGATCGTTTTGACCGCGACCTGGTTGCGCATATGCGCCTTTTTGTCTCCGGCAGCGCGCCGATGCTGGCCGAAACCCATGTCGAATTCGAGCAACGCACCGGTCACCGCATTCTCGAACGTTACGGCATGACCGAAACCAACATGAATACCTCCAATCCCTATGTGGGGGAGCGTCGCGCGGGCAGTGTCGGCTTCCCGTTACCTGGCATCGAAATCAGGATCACTGACCCGGAAACTGGCGTTGCCTTGTCGGCCGGGGATACCGGCATGATCGAGATTCGTGGACCCAACGTTTTCCTCGGATACTGGCGCAAGCCCGAAAAAACGGCGCTTGAATTGCGCAGCGATGGTTTTTTCATTAGTGGCGACCTGGGAAAGTTCGATGATGACGGTTATCTGCATATCCTGGGTCGTGAAAAAGACCTGATAATTTCCGGTGGCTATAACATTTACCCCAAGCAGATCGAAACCGAAATCGATGCCCTCGAAGGAGTACTCGAGTCCGCGGTATTCGGTATTGCGCACACTGATCTGGGCGAGGCCGTCGCCGCCGCGGTGGTGCCGCTGGAAGGTGTCGAGCTCGATGGCGAGCAATTGATCAAGGCGCTCGAGCCGGTGCTGGCCCGTTTCAAGCTACCGCGCAAGGTATTCATTATTGATGAATTGCCGAGGAATGCGATGGGCAAGGTGCAGAAAAATAGTTTGCGTGACAGTTATGCTTGAACTGATTAAAAAAAGCGCCTGCGAAATAGTAGCGCTGTTAACAGCGGGTGAAATCAGCAGCGATGACACGCTCGCTGCGCTCGAAGCGCGTATCGAACAGGTAGATACTGAAATTAACGCGCTGCCGACACTTTGCTTCGAACGTGCTTACGCTGCAGCGAGCCAGGTTGATCACAGTAACACTGTACTGGCAGGCATCCCGGTCGCGATCAAGGATTTAACCGATGTGGCGGGCGTCAGAACGACTTATGGTTCGACGCTGCATGAAAATCATGTGCCCGCGCAGTCCGATATTATGGTCGAGCGAATTGAAACCAACGGTGGCATTGTTTACGCCAAGTCGAATACACCTGAGTTTGGCACTGGCGGCAATACCTTCAACGATGTTTTCGGGGCGACGCGTAACCCGTACGATTTATCGCGTAGCGCCGGCGGTTCGTCCGGCGGAGCAGCCGCAGCACTGGCCAGCGGCACTGCCTGGCTCGCGCAGGGTTCCGACCTCGGCGGGTCGCTGCGTACCCCGGCGAGTTTTTGCGGGGTCACCAGTCTGCGGCCCTCACCGGGCCTGATAACTTCTAACCCGGGTATGTCGCCGTTCGATGTGTACTCCCAGAAAGGTCCAATGGCGCGCGGCATAGCCGACCTGGCCTTGTTTGCCGATGCGATGGCGGGTCCAGGCTCGATGGCGGGACTATCCAAACCCCACGCTATCGATGAATTTCGCAAGGCGGCGGCACAGCCGGTCAGGCCGCTGAAAATTGCCTTTAGCGAAGACCTCGGGGTGACTAAAACGACGCCGGCAGTGGTCGAATTGTGTACCGGGGCAGTGACCAGGCTGGAACTGGAAAATATTGCGGTGGATGTTTCTCATCCTGATCTGAGTATGGCGGATATTGCCTTTAGCGTGCCTCGAGCGCTCGATTACGCACAGTCGTACGGTGCAGATCTGGCTGACACGCGCGAAAATCTAAAGCCGGAAGTGGTCTGGAATGTGGAGCTGGGACTGGCCTTGAGTGGCGATGAAATCCGCCAGTCGCAGGTTGCTCAGGGCCAGGTGTTCGTCAACGCGTCGGCTTTCATGCAGGGCTATGACTTGCTGGTTTGCCCGGCCACTATCCTGCCGGCTTACCCGATCGAAGAACGTTACCCGGGATATTCCGAGGGGCTGGAATACTCCGAGTATTATCGCTGGCTTGCAATCTGTTGTGCGATCACGACGACAACCTTGCCGGTAATTACCTTGCCCTGCGGCAAGACTGACGCCGGACTGCCGGTCGGACTGCAGTTAATCGGCAAGCCGCACGGTGAACTTGAATTGTTTGCCTTCGCAAGCTACATCGAACAAATCTTCGCCTGGGATTCGACCCAGCTTATCTAACCTCAACGTCGTTGTGTCGGTTACTCCGTCATCCCGACACTCTCATTTCCATCACCCCCTCGCTATATACACTGTCATCCCCGCAAGGGGCTCTCGGGTGAGATGTCTCGTTTAAATCGCAGGACCGAGTTCCAGTTTACTGCCATCGCTGAAGCGTGAGAGTCGAAAGCGGGTCAAATCATACTCGACGCTATTATTCTGGATCAGGTTGGCCATAATCTTGCCGGACGCGGGACCAATGCCAAAGCCGTGACCGCTAAACCCGGTTGAAATCCACAGCCCGTCGATCGGGTCAGCGCGATCGAGCACGGGCACCACGTCTGGCAGCGCGTCTATCATACCTGACCAGGTTTCAACTAATTCAATATCCTTGAAAGCTGGTACGCGGTCACCTAGCCGCGCCTTGATGCGCGCCACTGTTTTCGCGCTCGGAATCGGATTCAGGGTACGGTGCCGGGTAAAGTCTCCATTAACCTTCAGCTCCGGTAACCGAATCTTGAGCTTGCCCAGAGAAGTGCTGATCAATGGCAGAAAATCTTTCACAAAAGCAAGATGGCTTACCGACGGAGCGATTTCCAGGTAATCCGATGATGCCACGGTATAGCCGCCATCGAGACGGCGACGAAACGATATACTGCTGCCTGAGGCATTACCGTTAAAGATCAGCGGTGCAGCCGCCGTGCGAGCAACGCTCGCCTTGACGGTAAGTTGCGGCAGGCGTATGCCGCAGCGCTTGAGCAAAAAGGTGGTCCAGGCGCCGCCAGCGCAGAGCACGCTGGGCGCCCTGATTTCGCCATATTCGGTCAGCACCCCGCTGACCTTGCTGTTTTCAGTCAACACCTGCAGGACCGCGCAGTTTTCGATAATCTTAACGCCAGCCTGGTGCAGGGCCCGGGCCATCGCCGGTACGGCCAGCGATGGTTCGGCGCGCCCGTCGTCGGGGGTATAAAGTGCGTTTTGCCAGCGTTGCGGGCAATCGGCCATCAGTTCTTCAAGTTGCCTGCGATTCAAGTAGCTGGTGGCCAGGCCATAGGTCGGCGCGAACGACATAAAGCGCTCGTGGCGCGTAAGCTCCGCTTCGTTTTCGCAGAGGTAAAGACTACCTTCGCGTTGGTAACCGATACTGCTGCCGAGCTGGTCGGAGATTCCCTGCCAGAGCCGCATGCTCTCCATGACGATTGGCAGCTCGGCCTGGTCGCGACCCTGCTGGCGTATCCAGCCCCAGTTGCGACTCGACTGCTCGCCGGCGACGATACCTTTTTCGCACACCACCACGCGCAGTCCGGCCTGGTGCAAAAACCAGGCCGCCGAGATGCCGGCGATACCGGCGCCAACGATGATGACATCGGGCGATTCGGGTAGATTCAGAGTTTCGGGGTTCATCGGGAAGCGCAATCAGATCAGTGACACAATTTCGGCGCAATGATACGATGATTCGATCAATTCTGCGTGTAATTTCTCAACCGGTCCAGGAATACCAGCCTCGTGGAAGTCATACCCCAATCCAGTAGCATCGGTGCCGAAGTTCGTGGCCTCGATTTATCCGGCAAGCTCAGCGATGCGCTAATCGAGCAGGTAAATCAGGCCTTCCTTGATTACCAGGTGATCTTTTTTCGCGATCAGCATCTGTCAACGCAGCAGTATAATGATTTCGCGCAGCGCTTCGGCCCACTCAAGGATTACCTGTTCGCGGATGGTGTCGATGGCTTTCCGTACATTACCGAAATCGTTAAAACCGAAAACGAGACTGAAGGTTTCGGCAGTTTCTGGCATTCGGATTCGGCGTACATCGAGTTGCCACCGAAGATAACCATGCTACACGCAAGGCAGATACCTGAGCAGGGCGGGGACACACTGTTTGCCGATATGTATGCGGTCTACGATGCGCTTTCGCCGGGTATGAAGGCGGCACTGGAACCATTGCAGGCCATCAATTCTGCCAGCGTGGTGCCTCGCGATGAAAATATTTACGCGGCGGTGAAGAGTAAAAACAGCGACCAGAGTGAACAGTTTACGATTCACCCGGTCATCCGCACACATGATGAAACCGGCAAGAAAGCCGTCTACGTGAATGGTATTCACACGCTTGGTTTCGAAGACTTTACCCAGGAAGAAAGCCTGCCGTTGTTGAAATACCTTTACCAGCAGGTAACGCGCCCGGAATACAGTTTTCGCCTGTGCTGGCAACAGCATACGCTGGCGATGTGGGACAATCGCTGCACCCAGCACTATGCACTGAACGATTACCATGGTCATCGTCGAGTGATGCATCGGATCATCGTCGAAGGTGAACGCCCGGAATAGAGCAGTTGGCAATGAAACTGGTACGGCAGGCTTACGCGACCGCGAGCTGTCGATTGTGGAAGGCTGAAACCGCTATCGGGTCAAGCACAGGCGATGTTGATGTAAATGCTGGTAGTGCGGCAGGAATTCCCGGTAAAGATCCTGCAATCTTGCCGGCAAATCATCGGCTTCTACCGTTTTACGGGGCTGTGCCTTGAGTCCGTTCGAGTTCTTCAGTGTTTCGTGCCAGATGCTGTCGTCACCGTCGTACCACAGTACCTCGCTGCGACTGCCGGGCTCCCAGCTGAGTGCCCCGACGATGAAAGGTACGCCGATAGCGGCGCAGTATTGTTCGACCATCGAGGCAGGGTCTTCCAGCAAATCGTCACTATCGATAACCACCGGGGTTTTGCCGAGTTTGTCGTACAGCAAGTCGAATAGTCGGCGCTGTTCGTCGACGCCAATTTCATTACGGGTAAAGCCCTGCTCGTTGCCTGATTTGGTCCAGCTGCGATGTAACGAAGTCAGTACCTTGGCGGGGTCGCGGATCAGGAAGCTGTGTTCGAAATTATCCAGAAAGTCACCACTCCAGAGGTGATCGGTAAACTGCGCCATATCCTTGGAAAACACGGGTCGTTGTTGCGCCGCAGCTTGCATCTTTGCCAGTACACTGCCAAAACTGAGCCCGGGCTTGTGTGGGCTGGCGTTGGTAAGCCTTGGCGCACGTGCATCGTCGCCCAGGTACCAGGCTTCACCAAACGGTTCGTGAAAGCAGGCCATGTCGCCACGCATGCGCATCATCCACTCGAAGGCGGTTGAGGTAGAGCGGGGTGTTGCCCAGAGGACGTAAATAGGGTGCATTCAGGCCTCGGCTTCGATGGCGTCAAGCGACGCATTGGCGATGCAGACGTCGGCGGCAGGGATCTCAGGCATGACGCTTTTGTATTTTGAGCTGGCGGTGGGTTACCCCGAGCGCAAGCAGAAAATAAACCAGCGCCAGGCTGATCGGTAATCCATGCGCGCCGAAACCGAGCATCACCCAACCGCCTGAGACGGATCCAATGAGTGCACCGAAGCCCCATACGATGGCAAATGATGCGGCACCGTTGACCAGCTCGATACCGCTGAAACGACTACCGAGCGAGGCCAGCGAGACCGTGTACACCCCGTAACCGGTGGTTCCCATCAGTACTAGTAACGGCCATTTAAATACCGAATCGATGAAAGCGGGCAGCATCATCAGGGTAATCGCGGTGGTTAACGCACAACCGGCTAATACCAGGCGATGCGGGAACTTGTCGCTGAGCCAGCCGATCGGAAATTGCAGCAGTACGTTGCCGAGGATTAACGCGGTCAGAATGTTGGCCGAGGTGGTGAGATCGAGACCATTCTGAATGCCATATACCGGAAACAACGATAGTGAGGCCGCGTCGAACACCGCAAAAGTTCCGACCGCGGCAAGCAGCATCGGCGCTTTGGGGGCAAAACTGAAAACACCCGAGGCCTGGGTTTCCTCGGGTTCGTCGTGGGGGTTTTCGCGAATAAAAATAAACGGGATAACACCTATTGCGACCACGGCTGCGCCGATCACGAACGGTGTCCAGCCCTCGATACCGATGAAACTGATTAGTAGCGGCCCGGCGCCGAAACTACCCGATAACACGCTGGCGTAAATCGCGACAATCTTGCCGCGATTGTGGTCACCTGCTGAGCCGACGATCCAGGATTCGCTCAATACGAACAGGGTTGAAATCGTCATGCCCTGAACCAGGCGAATCACAAACCAGGCGGCAAGCGTGTCGAAGATCTTGTAGGAGAGTATTACCATTGCCGTCACTATCGCCGCGGTGATCGCAACATTACGTGCACCAAAGCGTTTGGCTGCAACCGGAATCACCGGTGAAAACAACAGGATACCGATCGGCATCATCGCCGA
>Ga0209165_10000830_pt1 | contig 10496 bp, 11 predicted proteins | sample tdAd001_FD_187122 | JGI IMG/M metagenome (GOLD analysis project Ga0209165, IMG submission 187122) | Marine sediment microbial communities from the Atlantic coast under amendment with organic carbon and nitrate - tdAd00.1 (SPAdes)... | ecosystem: Environmental > Aquatic > Marine > Coastal >... | reverse complement strand
GGGCTACGAAACTATTCACACACAACTTCATTCGCGTCTTTTGTGGGGGCCGTGTAGCGGCAGGCGGATAAAACCTCTGTGTTCTCTGTGACTCTGTGGCAATCATTTGTAGTTTACCCACTTGATTTAGCATATGCAGCTGATTATTCTTCTTGCGATGGTGACATAGTCACAGACCTTAGAATCCAATTGATGAAATAATTAATAACAGTAAGAAATGGGTATCACTGTATGTGCCTGGCCATCGCACCAAACCACAAATTGAATAACAGCATTCTCAGCCGTTTGTGGCGCATTGTATCGTCCACACCATTACGCCTGTTCTCGTTTTGTGCATTCATCCATTCAATAGTACTTGGCGGCCTGTTCTTGAATAACACGGCTGCTGGTGTCCACATTAATTTGCATGCTTATATGTTTGGATTCACCTATGGCATCCTGGCACTACTGGCATACGGCTACCTGTTGACATGGCTTCCGAAAAAATACTCCCTTTCTCCCCTTCATTATGGACGTTACAACGTCATATACCTGCTTATGATGATTGGCCTGGGAACCCTTGAAGCCGGAATATTATTTAACAATAACTGGATTATGGCTGGAATGTTATTACTTATACCAGCCTGGCTGTTAGCGCTTCAGTGCCTAAGGGACATACACATCTGGATAAATTCCGATGCGCAACAGATAAGCAGAGTACTGATGTTGTTACTGTGGTTTAATTTTATAAGTTTGAGCTTGTCCATCCTGGGGCAGCTTTATAGATCCGGTGAGTTAACAGCACTGGCAACTTCATCTTCGATTTTTCTGATCTGGCCTTTGCTAGTTGTTGCTGCACTTGTTCTTTTATTAAATGCTCCAGCTAAAGGAAGAGTTATATCCCCATGACTGGTGATTAAAGGGGTCGCCCTAGACCCCTCGTTTTTATTTACCAGTAAGCCAGCAGGCGACTGCCTTCGACCTTGTGTTCAAACTTTCTCAGCGGTCTTTTTCCCTTGGCAATGCACTGACCGGTTTCAATATCAAACGCCCATTCGTGCTTGGGGCAGGTGAGTGTTGTACCTTGCAGTGAAAGATGCGGGATATCTGTAACCTGGTGAGGGCAGCGACTGTCATAAACACTGATGTCATCGCCTTTGCGCCAGGTAAACAAATGGCGCCCGTCGATTTCGAAGTATGCCGCTTGCTCCTGGGGGATTTCGGATTCGGCAACCACATCGTGCCAGGTGGGTTCTGCATCAAGGTTATCAGGGTGGAATTCAGGGATGTCCATATCGAGAAGAATTTCCGTAGCCCACACGATCTTGGCCAGCCCGAGCACCGGGAAGGCCATCATCAGTGCATCGATTATTTCATTCGGGCTGGCGCCGTTGCGCAGCGCTCTTGTCAGGTACTGGCGAAAACCACCTTCGGTTTGTACGGCAACTTTTGTGATTACTGAAATCAGGTCACGTGTGCGTGTATCAAGGTGGGTATCTGACTTCTTCAGAAAGGTGAAGTAGGCGGCCATTGCTTCCGGTCGAGCCTTGACCAGGTAATTCAATGCATCACTCATTGGTGTTTCTCCATCACGTGGACGTTGTGTTAGTAATAACGGTAAGTTAGCCGATTTCCCGGTAAATTCATACCGACATATTTATGGTGACGCACCGGCAATTAGCTGGTTAACTGACGATCATTAGATACTCAGACCGATGGTTAAAACAGTTTTGTCACACTATAAATTAATTTTTCTCATCATCCTTGTTGTCATTGGCGTTGCACTGCAACAAACCGGGACGATAGATCCTGAACAGTTAATAGCAATTGCAAGACAATATGCCGACCGCTGGTGGCTGGGCGTTCTGCTGGTGCTGATACAAACAGTGTTGTTTACATTTGCCATGGCAGGCTCTTCAATGGTGTGGATAACAGCAGCACTTTTTGCTCCGCTTACATCGACAGCTATCGTTACTGCAGGGACAACGCTGGGCGCTATTTCAGCTTACTTTTTCTCAGATAAACTGTCTGAGGAATGGACGCATAAAATTAAATTCTCCCGAATTTATCAATTACTGCAAAAGGAAGGCAACTTTTTTACCTTGTTTGCCTTGCGGGTTATGCCGGGTTTCCCGCACTCAGTAATTAACTACAGCTCAGGCATTTTAAAAATAAAATTTATTAACTTTCTACCCGCTGCGATTGCAGGCACTGTTATTAAAACCTATGTATATTCAATACTCATTTACAACGCGACAACACCGGGTACTTTAACCAGCACCATTGATATTTCAACCGTTTGGCCTTTATTTGCACTATCAATATTAATACTCTTTGCGATAGCTGTTAAACACTACCTGGATAATCAATAATGCTGCATATCTCAAATAATGTGTTTATTCCTGATGAAGAGATAGAACTCAGCGCAATTCGTTCACAGGGAGCAGGCGGACAGAACGTCAACAAGGTATCTACTGCAATACATTTGCGATTTGATATCAATGCATCATCATTACCTGACTGGTATAAAAGCAGGCTACTGAACTTGAGAGACCAACGCATCAATAAGGACGGCATTATTGTTATCAAGGCCCAGCGCACAAGAAGCCAGGACATGAACAGGGAAGAAGCACTTTGCAGATTGAAGGAGTTGATTCAAAGTGCTGCAGCAGTGCGTAAAAAGCGTATACAAACCAGGCCTACGCGTCGCTCACATGCAAAGAGACTTGATGGGAAAAGTAAACGAGGCAGGGATAAAACATTACGCAAGAAAATATCCAACCCGGTCAATACTGAATAATGAATGGTGATATTTTGACCAGTTATCCAGTATATGAATAATTTATATGCATTATCAACAGGTTATATCGTTTTTCTAATGTTTTTTATTATTTATGAGCATGCTTGTTTTAACGACGAATGGTATACCTTGCAATATCCGCAAATGCTATAATTCATTCCAGGTAAGTTATTGATTCTCCCCACGGCTTACCTTCGTAAATGAGCCAAAATTCCGATTGTTACATCTATCGCTGTACTTTTTTTAATTTTAAGTGGTCAGGTGTTGAATATGTTAAAGAAGAATTTTGTTATCACATGTCTTGGCCTAGCGTGCATCTTGAGTCTCACCGCGTGCAGTAGTGGTGGTGATGCCGAAACCACTGTTGCGGGTGGTGGACGCGGCGGTGTCGAATACGGCTTTATAAGCTTAAGCATTACGGATGCACCAATAGACAATGCCACAGAGGTCTGGGTGCAGTTCGATGGTGTTGAATTCATGCCCTCACCTGATCCATCTAGTCAAGACCAGAGTCCCATCCTGATCATGTTCGATACTCCCATGAGTATCAACCTGCTTGAGTTGCAAGGCACTAAAAGCAGGACTCTGCTAACAGATGAAATTCTCCCAACCGGTGTTTATGACTGGGTAAGACTGAATGTGACCGCTTCCAAAGACGGTGTCATGGATTCATACATTGTACTGGATGATGGCACTGTACATGAACTGGATATGCCAAGTGGCAGTGAAGTAGGGCTCACATTTGTCGGCGGTCTGGAAATTATTGCAAATATGCCTTCTGCCAAGACGATCGATTTTGATCTGAGAAAATCCATTGTGATGGACAGCATGGGTGATTTTCAGATACTGCCAGCTATTAATCTCGTTAGTAATGATCTCTCCGGCTCTATTGAAGGCACTGTAAAATTAAAAGAGCTGATATCATCCAGCTGTTCAGATTTTAATCCTTTGACAGGGAATGCAGTTTATCTCTATGAAGGTTTTAATATACAACCTGATGATATTGGCGGGACAGGCCCACAACCCGTAACCAGCGCTCTAGTTAAACTGAACAAATCGACTGGAAAATTCGAATACAGCTTCGGTTTTGTGCCATTTGGCAAATACACTGCAGCTTTTACCTGTGAAACTGATCTGGAAGATCTGTCAGCAGACGATGCACTCAATTTTTCCACTACGAAAAATATAAATATCATCAGCACTCAACCAGTGATTCTGCAGTCGAACACTTTCCGCTAATACCTGGATACTGATTATGTGTATAACTCTAGATATGATCTGACAGATAACAAACTGGGTTCAGATTTGAACTGATACACCCAAAACAAATTCAAAAACAATTCACCACAGAGTCACAGAGGACACAAAGAAAAGCATTTCGTATTGTTAACTACGCCACAGGCGCAGTTAACAAAGTAAAACTCTGTGTCCTCTGTGACTCTGTGGTGAAATACTTTTTAGTTTTGACTGTCAGGCTATATAGAAGTTAATATTTAAAACCGTTAGATTGGGTTAATCTACTACAGATTATGGTTACCTGTATGCGGACATATCAAAGTCTTCCAGCCATTTAACAAGATCTTCATATACCAGGGACCTCGAGAAGTGATGCCCCTGCACATGGTCACATCCCAGTTTCTCAAGCAAATTCAGCGCATGAAGTTCTTCAACACCTTCAGCAACAACTGTCATACCCAGGTCGTGCGCCATAGCAATAGTTGCATTAACAATCGGATAATTATTTGATTTATCATGCAAACCTATAACGAAAGATTTATCGATTTTAAGTTCGTTAATTGGAAACTTCTGTAAATACGACAAAGACGAATACCCGGTTCCAAAATCATCAACAGATACCTGTATTCCAGCTCGTGCGAACTCTTCCAGAACGCGTGCAGATCTAAGCGGGTTAGTCATAATGGCATTTTCAGTCACTTCAATAGCGAGTTTCGACACCGGGAAGTCAGTTTCCATCATGATTTCCATCAACTCATCGAGAAGCGTTGTATCCAGCAGATTAAGCGGAGAAATATTTATTGATACCTGAAACTCTGAATAATTTTCTATGATACTTTTAAGCTGAACTGCATTTTGCGCAAACACCATTAATGTTAATTTCCCTACCAGGTTCTCCCTTTCAGCGAGTGGAATGAATTTTTCCGGAGAGATAATACCGAAACGCGGATGTTTCCATTGTGATAACAATTCACAACCACAGGGTTGATTGGTTACTAAATCAATTTTTGGCTGGAATACTGCCTCAAACTGTCCTGAATTAATTCCATCTCTCATCTCAATGGACAATTGCATATCTTCAAAACGGTGTTTATCCATGTCTTCATGGTATGAAGCGACTTTCAGACCTTTGTATTTTGCTTCATACATGGCAACGTCAGCATGTTGAATCAGTAGTTCAGGCGACATACCGTCTGCCGGGAAGACAGCGATACCGATACTGGTCCCGACCTGTAGTGTATGACCGTTCACCTGGAAGGGCGGCTCTATTGCATTGGCCAGTTTCAATGCAATGTTTTCTGCCACAACACGCTCTGTACCTTCTATAATTGCACAGAACTCATCTCCACCGATTCTTGAAATTGTGTCTGATTCACGTATGCCTGAATTTAGTCTCGCAGCAACAATCCTCAACACTTCATCGCCTACACCATGCCCCAGTGTGTCATTAATATCTTTAAAACGGTCAAGATCCAGCAGCAACACCGCAAATGAAGTATTTTCTCTTGCTGCGCGCGTCACAGCCTGGTCCAGGCGATCATCGTTCAACGTTCTGTTTGGCAGTCCCGTCAGCTCATCATGCATCGCCTTGAAATGCATGCGCTCAGCCAGCTCTACTAATGACTGCCGCATCTTTTCAAGATCATGAGATAAATAATCTACTTCTTTTATATGCGTGGCTACATTTACCTCGTAGTCGGTTTCACCTTTTGCCACATCCCTTGCCCAGTCGCTAAGTGTCCTCAATGGCTGTGTAATAACTTTTGTGAAAAATCCCATTAACATCAGAATGCCGACAGAATATATACCCAGTATGGCAATACTCCTCTGGTTAACAGTAGCCAGCTTTTCCGCAACTACCGTTTCATCAAAGCCAAGTTTGAGCGTACTGTGTTGAAAACCGTCAAAAGAGGTATTTAACGGAATAGACATAAAATACACTTCATCATCATGATGGCCTATATAGTCGTCCTCGATGAAGTCCTTTGTGGTAATTGATGTAATTTCTTGAGATCTGATTAGATTCCCTTGCTGGTCAACAATTTCAATAAAAAGGATTTCCCCACTGAGAAGTGCGTAGTCCATAAAAGATGACAGATTCTCTGTGTTTTCAGTCAGTTCAGCCACTGAAATCAAGTCACTCAGCAGTCCTGATATTTCCCTGGCATTGCCTATAAACTGTTCCTCGGCACTGCTACTGAACGTATTGCTGATATTAATGTACAGGATAGGTAACAATATGATGTGCATTAATAGAGCACCGGCCATTACGTGACTGGTTAAGCCAAATCTTTTTTTACCAATTACGACTACCATAGGACTTTTACAACCTCTATATCATGCATCTTTTCTACAGCAGCAACCTCGACGAAGCTTATATCTCCTACATTAAGTGTTAAATGCGCATTTAGCTCATCAAGCATTCCATATTCTTTGATTTCTTTAGTCCCATTCCTGAATATACGCTTGACGATCTTTCTCTTATAAGCGCCTTCAGTCATATGCATTACATTTTTAAGAAACTTTTCATAGACTTCTCTGTTATGCAGATTAATCACAGGCTTGTTGACCAATTCGCTGTCTGTGGACTTTAGCCCAAGGAATACACGTCTGATATCACGATCACTTATGGATTCGATGCCCGATCCCTTTGCTGCAATTAACACAACCTTGTCCTCTGCATAGGAAGGTTTAATGAATGCTGTCATCAGCACTGCGACAACGAGTATAAACACTAAGTGTTTACAAGGTCGAGTGAAGTGTCCCGCGATACGTATACTCATATCGATACCTAGAACACAAAATCCACTGCGAATGAAATGGACTTGGAATCACCCTTTATAGGAACGACCACACCTTCGTCAACCACATTGTCGTACTGTACTTTTACAGCGATGTTGTCAACAACGTCCCAGCGCAAACCCACACTTGTTGTATGATGCTTCTCGTCATTACCAAGAGCATTGATCTCCTGTTTGAAACCCGATCTCGTAATATGTGGCGTAATTTCGCCTATCTGATAACCGAGGGACAGCAGGAATGCGTTGTATTCAACACCATTGTCCGGCTGTTTGTAATTGTTGAACTCGGAAAGGATTAATAGACTGTCAAAAGTCAGGTTGACCGACATGCCCAGAAACTGCTGTTCAACGTCATTAATAACAGTAACTCCGCTGATTTTTCTGTCGATCAGTCCCTGCATGTGGGTCAACCTGACTTCGAACCAGTGATATGATGCCGTACCGACAATGCCAATCATGTTCTTCCAGGTTTCATCAACACTGGCGCCAAACAGCAAGCTCAGTAACTCGTTGTCCTCCGATTCTTCAGAGCCATAATACACATTTAGACTCGTGTCCCACTGGCCCAATGCGGTCTCGTATAACAGGCTGGCACCGTTGTAGTTAGTTATCTGCCAGGTATATACGTCTGGAGGCGGCCTGATCCAGTAATAGGCATAACCTACGTCGAAGTAATCCGAATAATAATACAGAGGCAGGCGTTTTCGACCTGCCTGAACAGATAGTTCCGGGGTGAAATAATAGTTCAGGTATAGCCAGTCGATTTCAGGGTCATAATCAGTGGCGCCATGAACAGCTAGCTGGGCGATGAGTGATAAATTTTCCGTAAAATAGGATGATAATTGCAGACCGAGCGTGGTGTCGGGGTCCATTGACAGGTCAGTATTATAGATACCGGTTTTTGGAAAATCGGCAAGAAATTCCTGCCCTTCGACAACTGTACCTACGGCAACCGAGCCAAAGCCATTGAGTTTAATTTCTGCAGATGCGGGCTTGCATATAAACAGTGCGGTGAACATAAACACCATCACCAGTATGTTTTGCATGCCATTTCCCTTTACTTCAACCATCCATTAATTATAGGATTTTTGTTCGATTTTTCAGGTGGTTAGTGCATATTTATGCAGAAAATCAAAAGAAACTGGGGATATCGGCATCTCAACAGATTGAGCAGGATGCCTGTTTAATTTCTTATATCGCTATCACAGGCCCTGAACTGGTCCTGCCTATGATGTTTCTTATCTCAGGCCGGTACCTGTGCGCAAGGGGATACCACGTGACAGACCGGGTTTGCGTACCGGGCGCGACGGGTATTTATGAGGATATTTGCCATAATGAGCTACTGGAGGGTGCGGCCGCCACAGCGGGTTCCAGCCTACATATACTGTTCTTTCATAGACTTGTGGTCGGGCTGACCTTTTCAAAGCCAGTTTTTCCAGACGCTTTCTTTCTTCCTGCTCCCGATCTGCTTCTCGTTTTTCCCGCGCTTGAGTCAGTGCCAGTGCCGTTTCACTGATTTTTTCATGTCTTTCCCGGGTTGCTCCAGCATATTCTTCAGAAGGGCCCGGTTTGATAGCAACTTCTTCAATAGCAACCGTATCTTCAGGCCAGCTTGTCGAATAAGTGACTTTGCCTGCGCTGTCCACGGATTTGTAGACGGCTTCGGGCGTATACCCAGATCCGTATTCAGTGGAGTATGACGCCATATACCCTGAGGCATAAAGCGGCGGCACTACTGAAATCAGCGCTAATCTCAACATGGATGCTGTCAGTGAAAAACGAACAGTCATGCGTACACCTGTCAGGTGGTTTGGTCACATTTCATTGATATTCAGTATATGGTCGCGCCAATGGTTGTTTAATTCAAGTGCTTATCAGTAATCATCATCAGCAATGATTTTATGTGTCAGGATATTTTAATATTTGGCTCTTCCCTGATTCGAGTGGGTAAACATTCAGAAGTTAGCCACAGAGGTCACAGAGAACACAGAGGTATTTAGTTTTGGAGCGGCTAAAGCCGCTCCTACGTTCACTGTAGTACAGATCAAAAAAACAAAACAAGCATTTGCCTCTGTGCCTCTATGGCATAGTTTTTATCGTATCAGCCCACTAAGTTTGGTGAAGACCCTAATATTTGTCATAATTAGCTGATTGATATATCAGGAAAAAATGATGCATAGAGTGACAGTCGTAGGAGCCGGATTTGCCGGTTTAACCGCAGTCAGGCAATTGCGCAAAATCAGTAATAACGTGGAAATCACCCTGATATCTCCACGTAATGAACTGCATTATTTACCAGGCATCATCTGGATTCCATGTGGCCTCCGCAAACGCGATGACCTTGTGGTGCCACTGGGAAATTATTTCAAACGGATGAATGTTATTTTCCACCAGGGCAATGTCACTGGCTTGAGTGATGACGGCCGCACTGTGCAAACCAATAACGGTGATGTAACCAATGACGGACTGATCATCGCCTCAGGTGGCCGTTTTATCAAAAAGCTGCCGGGTATAGAGCATGCAATAACACCTTGTGAAGGTATTGATGCTGCTGAAAAAATTCGTGACCGCCTGAATGAAATGGAAAACGGAACAATTGCAGTTGGCTTTGCCGGAAACCCGAATGAACCCAGTGCGATGCGCGGCGGCCCAATGTTTGAATTTCTGTTTGGCACAGACACATTATTACGCAAACAGGGGAGACGCGATAAATTCAAACTGGTGTTCTTTAGCCCCGCGCCAGAACCGGGTAATCGCCTTGGTCCAAAAGCAGTAAAAAGCTTGCTCAACGAAATGAAGAAGCGCAATATCGAAACACACCTTGGTCATAAAATGAGAGGCTTTGAACCAAATAAGGTAAAGACTGAAGGGGGTGAGTTTGAAGCAAATCTGATTATGTTTATGCCCGGCATGACCGGCAACACCTGGTTCGACAATAGCACATTGCCTCGCTCTGAAGGTGGACTGATCAGGGCAAACCGGCACTGCAAGGTGGAAAGCATGGAACGTGTTTATGTTGCAGGTGATTCAGGCAGCTTTCCAGGCCCTGACTGGATGCCGAAGCAAGCTCACATGGCAGACCTGCAGGCGCAAGCGACTGCTAAAAATCTGATGGGTGAATTAAATGGAACATCCACTGATGCAACATTTAAAGTTGAGTTAATTTGCATAGTTGATTCGAATAATAAAGGGATGCTTGTTTCACGTACTGAAAAGAAAAACCTGATGCTGCCCGGGAGTATCGTATTTCACTGGATGAAACGTGGATTTGAGTGGTGGTATCTTCGTCAATACCGCTAATGTGAGGTGACCAATCATGAATGACCCCAAAGTAAATCCTGCTAATGATAACAAAAGGCATGATGAAGTAATCAGCCAGGCAAAATCAAACATGAGCAAGAGCATGCACGACGGCGTTGAAGTCTGGTGCGATTGCTGTTCATGTGAAGCAGAGCCATACTGGGTTGAAGCAATGAAAGATTTTGATGAAAAACCTTAGCCGCCAAACACGCAAATAAAAACTTGGGTCTTCACCAGACTTAGTGGGTTGATACGATAAATGTTTGCGACAGAGGCTCATAGGCAAATGCTTGTTTAGCTGTTTTGATCTGGACTGCAGTGAACGTAGGAGCGGCTTTAGCCGCGAACAATCCGTCAGATCGCGATGAATTCGCGGCTGA
>Ga0209165_10000827_pt1 | contig 10512 bp, 10 predicted proteins | sample tdAd001_FD_187122 | JGI IMG/M metagenome (GOLD analysis project Ga0209165, IMG submission 187122) | Marine sediment microbial communities from the Atlantic coast under amendment with organic carbon and nitrate - tdAd00.1 (SPAdes)... | ecosystem: Environmental > Aquatic > Marine > Coastal >... | reverse complement strand
GAAAAGAGGCACTTCTTCTTACTGAAACCGAAAAATTGAGGATCAGCGTATGGCCGAAGAACGTCGCCCGCATGAGATTTGTCAGCGTCTGCTAACGGGAAAACAGTCTATTGAATAAATCTAATCTTCGGATTTTGTTTGTCGAAATTGCTGTGTGCGGAGAATAGCTTGATTCTTGCTATAAGATAATTGATCTTCCAGCTTTGCGATTTCGTTCCGGATTTTAATGGTGTGCTGTGAACGCCCACTAATCGATTCGATATTATTTACTTCATTGCTTAATTGGGAGATCGTGCTCAATAGGTGATCTTCGTTAATATAGGTATTTAGATTTTTCAGTAATCTGCTGTTATTGATTAGATTCCCTCGGGTCATGGCGAGTTCCTTATGGTTTTAAGCAAAAAAAAATTTTGTAGCCAGCTATTATGATCGGACACATCCCCGTGCCCAATAGAAGGCAATAATGTCTGGTCTTAGTCTTGCGCACGATTCTATTAATCGTTTCCAATGAGAATATAATGTTTCGTGAAATTCGCAGGTTGACGCAGATCAACTGCAGCGAGGGTTAGAGTCGTTAGCCGACTAAATCCCTGAAAAATTGAGTGGGCCGGAGATTGCCTCCTGGCCCAGAAAATTGAGCCTTTCCTTACGAGAAAGCTGCCACTAAAATCAGTTACACCCTCAACCGGGTTCGATCTAATGCAGGCTCTTGTACCCGTTGTTGACCGCGTTTTACGTAGCCACTTTGGCCGACTACCTACTCTTGTCAGGTTTCACCACTCGGTATCTTGTATTGAGTGGCTTAATTCAATTCAGAGCCCAATTATTTACCATTGATCTATTCCTTAAGTTGGATAAGTAGCCTGCCGTCCCTCACCTCGATCTTCTTCACACCCTCGTTAAGGGCCTGCCAAAAACCACCGGCCTCGCCGAATTCCTGCACGAGATCGACATTTTTTATATTGCCAATCCAGGCATTGGGTAGCGGCACACCCCAGACGCTGATGCCCCTGAGTACTGCGCTCGGCTTACTGTCGACTAAGCGTAGCTCCATCCCGCCAGTGACCTTAATCGTCTTGCCTCCCAGGACTGGGAAATCCGGATCAACATCCACCAGCAGTTTGGCACTGACCAGGTTGTCTGAGAGATCGATGGCCAGTTTGTTGGCGAACTCGGAGTTTTTGGCCAACAAGGCATTGAGTTCCCGTTCGCTGAATTCAACTTCACGGCTGGCGCCGACTTCACTATAGGCTTCGGGTTCAATGGCCTCGTTTTCACTAGCCCGCGAGCTTCCGCCGAGTAACCTTATTTTTTGATCCAGGGTTTGCTGTTGTTCCTGATTCAGCACTACCGGCTTGAACTCAGTCGGGAAAAGCCATGTGGTCACGGCCCAATAACCGACAGCTAGCGTCACTGCCATAGTGATCACAATAATGCCAAAGGTTCGCCAGCCATTGTGTTGCTGCCGATCAGGAGGGGGAACAGGCGAAGTGTCTGAAGAAAGTTGCTCAGTAGTCATATGTCCGGACTGTCCCAAAAAACTTAATTCTAAACTCCCTCTCCGTTTTTGGCCCTATCTTTTATAACTACAGACCAGGGATTAACGATTCGTTGATGACTTCGTCCATTGAATTCAATTGCTGAATCCCAAACCTCGGTTCGCCAGCAAAAAGACTCTTCACCGCTTTTTTATACAAGATGGCGTGTGTGCGGCACCTTTGAGAGGATAGTAACAGTTTGATTACTTACAAAATTCGCAAAATTGGGATCTGAGCCCTTTATTCGGCTTGACCTGATGCGTCAGAGCGGTGGGATCCAGTATTAAGGAGCTAGTCTTGTGTTAGTTTATGAACTGGATTCCGCGGTCCGACGTATCGGTTTTCGCCGGAATGACAGGAACTGGCCGATTCCTGCAGCTTGACCTCGTCTAATAAACGTCCGGTATCAGGTTAGCAGACGCCAGGATTGGCAAGGATGCTCGATTATCTACCTGGATACCCTTCGGCTCCAATCGCTCGATCAGCCGGTTCCACATCGATTCCGTTTCGCCGGAGAAGATTGCGTCAGTGTCGGCTGGCACGACATGCCAGCTGCCACGCGCGAGCTCAAAATCGAGCTGACCAGCCGCCCACCCGGAATGCCCGATGTAAAAATGCACCTCACTTCCGGGTTTCTTCACAGCAAGTACCTCGTCGAATACGCGTCGATCCGCACTGATATAGACATTGTTGGCAACATGTGCCATTCCATCTGTCGCCGATTCGCTGCGCACCAACATCAGTATCATTGGCAGTCCGACCGGCCCTCCGTAGTACAGCGTATGTGCGGCTTCCTGCTTGTCTTCGATGTCGGGAACCGCTTCGGACAGGTTGATCTCGCTTGACCGGTTCACGATCAAACCCAGTGTGCCGTCCTCACCATGCTCTATCAGGTAAACAACTGATTGTCCGAAATGTGAGTCGTCGAGCGCCCGCCTGGCTACCAGAAACATTCCGGGGCCTGGTTTTCCGGTACTCGTACCGCTTAAGGCGGGGCCAATGGATATTGGCTCAAGCGACTTACCGGCAACGGATTCGCCCGTCAAAAAGACTCCCAGGGCGACACAGATTGCCATTAGAAAACGAATTCTCCGCATCTCCTTTTAACCAATATCCAGGTGATTGATAAAGTCGCTGAACAGAATCGAACTGCTTGCGTCCGCAGGCATGGCCAGCACCTGGTCGCAGACCTGGCGAGCGCTGGCATCTTCGAGACCACCGTATTGCAGCAGCCCCATCGCCTTGGTGCGCATTTCGTCGTCGTCCAGGGCAAGTTCCGGGTCTCCCTTGCAGTCCTTGCGCGAGATCTTGAAGCTGGCGCCAGACTCGGTCAGCGCGGTAACTTCGGCTCCCCAGGAGACCGGGTAATTCGATGCGTATGGATCGACGACAGATACGCTGGTTTCAGCCCGCAGATACTCACTGCGCTGTCTTGCGTCTGCATCGAAGGAATCGAGTCCGACAACGCCGTCGAGAATTGCGATTGCAGCAGTATGGTAGAGTGAAAATTTTGCCTGGTACTCGCTTTCCGGCGCTGGGTAATCGCATACGTCGAGCGCGGCCTGGTAGGTTTTGATGTCAATATTCTTGACCTGCTGTCCATCGAGCAGTTGATGAATCTCGAGCGCACAGTCGATGATGGGGTGAGTATGACGGCAAGAGGGCCAGGGTTTGATTGAGGTCAGGCGTAACTGCCAATCCGCGTCAGGCTGATCGAGAATTTGGTCTGTTTGCGGATCACTACACATTGCCGCGAAGAATCCTTTTTTGCCCTCGAGAATTTCAGGTGAACCGGTAAAACCCTGCGCGGCGAGTTCCGCGGCGAGCATGCCCGACTCGCAGGCGCGCCCGGCATGCAGGTGCTTACTCATCGCGCCCGTTTCCATGAATTGCCAGAAGCCACTCGACTGGGTACCGGCGTTACCCAGCGCATGCAATGTCTGTTCGGCGGATAGCCCGAGCAGGGTCGCGGCGGCCATCGCCGAGCCAAACGGGCCACAGGTCGCGGTGTTATGCCATACACGGTAATGCGCGGGACCGACCGCGGCACCGATACGGCACATGGCCTCGAAGCCATGCAGAATAGCCTGCAGCATCTGCTTCGAGTCGGCGCCAATTTTCTCACCCAGCGACAATACCGCCGGTACCACCACACAACCGGGATGGGTGACGGATGCGCGGTGCAGATCATCGGTTTCGGTGATGTGGGTGAGAGCAGCCATCAACAGCGCCTTGCGCTTGCTGTCCATATCTCCTTGTCGCCCCCAGTCGCGCAGGATTTCACCAACCCCGGTCTTGCTGCCGGCGTAGGCGCAGGCGATTGCATCGAGGGAGAATAGCGCCGCGTGTCGCAAATCCTGCTCTGCTACCGGCTTGTTACGGATCAGGGCGATTAATTCTTGTGTCAGGCTCATCGAAGTTCCAGAATAGTTGTCATTGCCACGGATCAATTCCGCATAGATTTAACCTAAAAAACAGGCAGGAGTACAGCATGTCTCGAAAACAGGTGATTGGAGAACCGTTGGTCATCGACGGACGCGTGCTGTCGTTATCGCGAGCGGTGCGTGCCGGGGACTTCGTTTTTGTAACCGGGCAGGTGCCTATGCGCGACGGCAAACCGTTGACCGATGGCAGTATCGAAGATCAGACTCGGGCCTGCCTCGAGGGGTTGCAGCAAATCCTGGCCGAAGCCGGCTGCGATCTCGGCGATGTGGTCAAATCGATGGTATGGTTGAAAAATCGGGCAGACTTCGCGGGCTTTAATGCGGTCTACTCGGAGTATTTCGCAACCGAGCCGCCGACCCGTTCCGCGCTGGTCAGCGAATTCCTGATCGATATCCTGGTTGAAATCGAGTGCGTCGCCTACAAGCCACAGTAGCTAGCGCGGTGCGCCGTGACACTGTTTGAATTTTTTGCCTGAATTGCAGGGGCAGGGTTCGTTTCGGCCGACGTTTCTGCCTTTGTAGTTGGGTATTGCGCTCGGGTGTGCCGCCGCTTTAGGCGCAACCGGTGGTGGTCGCTTGTCTTCCGGACGCACCGTTGAGTTCGGCACCCAGTCGATGATCAGGTGAATGCGATCTTCATCGCTATGGTTATCGACTGCGTGCAGGGTGGCATTGTTTATTTCCCACATCTCACCTTCGCCAAGCACCTTCTCTTCACCGCCGATAGTGAACACGACCTGGTCGTTGGTGATGATCGGGATATGGATGCGATGACATTTGAGCAGGCTGAACAGGCCGTCGGTATGCGAATCGATACGGCCGTGCGCGGCGAGGCGGGCAAACAGGGCCCGCACGATATAGCCGTCGTTACCGAAATAGTCGGCGATATAATCAAATACCGGTTTTAATTCGCGTCTGAATTCGCTGTACGAATCGTGGTAAGTGGGATTGTAGTGGCGGAAGTCATCGTCATGGATCAGCAGCAGCGCCTGGGTTTGCTTGTGCACTTCGTAGGTTTTTTCACGGCCGGAATGATGCCAGACCCGCTCGGGGAGTTTGGCCAGCTTGCGCTTGATGAATTCGAGATCGACATCAGGCTTGAGCAGCAGGAAGTTCGACGCCTTGCCCGACAGCTTGTGAAACAAGTCATCGCGGTAACTGATTTGAATGCTGGGAAACTCGATGCGTTTTTCATCCGACTCCACCTGTTCGAATTCATATCCGAACCGTTCAATCAATGCCGCTTCTTTTTGTGCGATCAATTCGCGTAGCTCGTCGTCGATGTATCGCGAATAGTGACTGTGTCTGGACGCGTTGATACGCGGGATGCTATCGAACTTCGCCTGCATCGCATCGACCTGCTCGACTCCGAGTTCAGTCATGATGGAAACGAATTCCTGCTGCAGGTTTTCAAAGCGTCCGATATGCAGGTTTTGGTTATCGAGATCTCCGTGCATGCGCTGGAATTGCCAGGAATAATAACCGAGTTCGGGTGAATTCATGTTGCGGATTGTATCCTTGGTCAGGCCCACCCCGGCATTGCCCTCCAGGGTGTCCGGTAACATGTCGATCAGTGCATTGCGATAGTTCTGGCTTTCGGGTAAATCCGAACACAGATTGATCAGGTTTTTGATCGTACGCTTGCAGCCGGCCTGGAAGCCATCGGAAATAATGAAAAACAGCGGATTGCCGACTTCCGGTCGGGTGTTGAACGCATACCAGGACAGGTACCAGTCCCAGGGGTTACGCACCATGCCGACCACGGGCAGATCGGCGTATTTGGCGGGCAGCATATGGTAAGGGTAGTGATAACCCACGGGTTTCATACCTGGGATGCAATCAGCGATGATTTGCCCCAGCGATTGGCCGCCGGTTTTGTGCATGTGAACGAACACAAACTTATCGGTAGTGATCATAGATTTTGAAGATTGATTCGTGGTTCAGGAATGCTAGACATTCTACTTTAATCTATGCCGGTAACAAACTGCTTAGGGCTGCATACCAGCCCGCTTGAATCGATTGTCGAGCCAGCGGAACAGGTAACCGCGTGGTTTGTCCTGACCGCTAATCAGGTAATCCAGCGTATAAGCATTGTTCATACTGGCCGATAGCATACGTTCGCCGTGCTCGGTACCGCAAAACAGGATTTCGTCTCCCGCTACCAGTAATTCATTTTCGTCCGGCAGCATGATGCGGCTTTCGCCGCGTGCGATGGAAAAAGGCATACACGGCAGCGAATCGTCCAGGTTATGTGGATCGCGGATCAGTTCGCGCAATGACAGGGCGTTGTCGCCTCGCAGGTACTCGATTACCGCGCTGGCTTCCTGCGCACAGATTTTTGCCTGCCACAGATGAGGCCGGTTGTCACCGATCAAACGCTGCAGGTCTTGCACGGCCTGTGCGCAGATATCCTCGCCCTGTTCGCGCAGGTAATTGATAAAAATTTGCACTTGTGGCGAAATCAGGTGCTTGAGCACCCGCCTTGCCGTGGTCAGGCTTGACTGCAACACCAGGTTTGCATTTATCGCATCGAAGGCGATCTGGTTTTCATGAGTATTTTGCCTGGCGATGGTAAAGGCATCCGGTTTCAAGGCTTGCACCGACATCAGGATGCCGAGATTGTCGTGATCGCTGTCAGTGCCGGCCACGACCCCCGCCGCCTGCTCCAGACCGGCAGTTGCGAGGGTTTCGCGATTGGCATGGCTGTTGATCACCCTGACTGCCCCTTCGATTTGCTCGGCCCGGGGATCGATGATGACTGGTTTTATCCCGTTAAGGACAAAATGTTTGTACAGCCATTTGCCCATGCGGCCGTAGCCACAAATTATCCATTCCCCGGTGGGTACCTGTATCGGTTTTCCCAGCCGTACTTTCGGATTACGCACCAGGCACGAGTTCAGGTTGTGCAAACGCGGTGCGGTGATCGCCATGCTGAGCAATTGTGCGAAAATTTCAAACGGATTGATGATGGTAACATTGCCCAGCGATTGCAGATGCTCGATGTGGCTTTTTGAACTGGAACGACACAGGATATGAATGTCAGGATTTAGCAATCGCGTCATCACTGCGATGCGTGCATTTATTTCTTCATTGACGGTAAGGATAACCACAGCTTTACAGTTCGGCATGCGGACTCCGGCGTCGTCAAGGTGTTTGGGATTCGTCGGATCGGCGCACAGTCCCGGCATGCTTACTCGATAATCGCGCAGCCTGAGCGCCTTGATTCGCTCGGGGTCGGTATCGATGATGACGCCACGCAACCAGTGGTCATTCAGTCCGCGCGCCAGCAGGCTACCGGTATCGCCGAAACCACAGATGATAAAGAACGGATACCTGATACGCCGCACCTGCCTGGCGAAACGATGTTCATTCAAGGCGAGCAGGAAATGTGGATTTTGCACCAGCCGGAAGATTGAGCCGATGGCATACAACCAGGCGACAACGCCCATGTAAACGCAGAGGATCGCCCATAAGCGCTGTTGATCGGTAAATTCGTGCGGTATTTCACCAAACCCGGTGGTGGTTGCGGTATAGGTAAAAAAGTAAAACGCATGAAACAGGTTCATATACTCGACATTGCCATCGGCATCCTTGCCTGGAATCAGGGCCATGCCGGTAATGCCGATTGCGTAAACGATGATCAGTGCGAAAACCGGCCCGCGCATATAGCGCAGGACCACCATTGAAACCCGGTCAAGTTCTGAAGTGGTCGCCATACAAGCCTTCTACCTGCGGGATATCAGTGTATCGCCCACCAGGATGACCACGCTGACTATGCTCGCTACCAGCGCGCCACCTGCCAGTGAGACAATGTTTGCCATCGACTCCGGGCCCGGCCCGAGCGCGGTCTGATCGGCATCGATGACCCAGACCACGCGCGCGGTAATCAACAGCACATCGACCGCCAGGCTGCTCGCCAGTAACAGTGCCCCGACCTGCGAGCGGTCCCCCAGTTTAAGCCCGGTGGCGATCAGGTTGACCAGGATAGCGATCGTCAATAGCCAGATATTGTGGTGGCTCGCATCGTCGATTCCCCCCATCACGAAGGCGAAGGTAAAGGACAGCGCCAGAATAATTACAAACCCAAACAGCACTCGTTCCAGGTTCATCGCATACCTCGGTTTAATATTTTTGTTGTGCCTAGAATACGCCGATGAAGTTGATTCGTCACCCGGCACTAAATAATGTCGATTTATTTCCCGGTAGCAGTATTATTCTATTTTTCTCGCGTTCCGGGTCCTGGTTGAATATGGCTGACGATTTTACAGCGCTTGTCGATGCGGATGCCCAGCGCGGAATCCAGGCCTATCGGGTTGAACAGGTCCGGCAAAGACTGATCGATGCCGATTGTGCCGCGATCGTACTATTCGATCCGGTGAATATTCGATACGCCACGGGTACGCGCAATATGCAGGTCTGGACCATGCATAATATTTGCCGCTATGCGGTGATTTTTGCGAGTGGCGAATCGGTATTGTTCGAACTGAACAGTTCGGCGCACCTGGCGCAGGATTACGTCGATGATATTCGTCCCGCGCTGACCACCGATTTCATGGCCGTCGGCAATCGTGCCGGGGAAATGGGTCGGCGCTGGGCCGAGTCAATGATTTCGCTGTTACGGGAAAAAGGTATAGCCGAACAAAAACTGGCCATCGATCGCGCCGATTTGACGCTGGTGCTGGAAAGTCAGCGACAATCGCTGCAACTGATCGAAGGTCAGTCGATCATGGAGCGGGCGCGCACAATCAAGTCGCTTGATGAAATCGAATGCCTGCGACGCTCGCTGCAGACCTGTGAGCAAAGTGTCGCGTCCATGCGCGAGCGGCTAAGACCCGGCATGCGTGAAGCCGATGCGCTGGCGATGTTGATCGACGGCAGTATTCAGCGCGGTGGCGAATACCCGGAAACCCGCTTGCTCACCACCGGACCGAGAACTAATCCATGGTTTCAGGAAACCTCCGACCGGATTATCGAAGATGGTGACCTGCTTGCCTTCGATACCGACCTGATCGGACCGCAGGGTTATTACAATGATATTTCGCGCAGCTGGGTGGTTGGAGACAAGCCGCCCAGCAGCGCTCAGCGGCGACTGTATGAGCTCGCTTACCAACAAATGCAGCACAACACCGGGTTGCTCAAACCCGGGGCAGGCTTCCTCGAGTATTCGGACAAGGCCTACCAGTTACCGCCGGAATGTATTCCCAACCGCTACGCCGATGTAGCGCACGGTTGCGGTCTTGGCGTCGAGTACCCGTTTATCTGGTACCGGGAAGACGAGGAATGGGGCGCCTACGATGGGGTGTTTGAAGAAAACATGGTGGTTTGTATCGAATGCTATGTTGGTGAACATGGTGGTCATGAAGGGGTGAAACTGGAGCAACCGGTCTGGCTTAGCGCCGATGGTCCGGTGGTGCTGTCAGATTATCCTTTCGAACTGGATTATTTATGAGGCATGCAATGAAGATAGGTTTTATCGGTCTGGGCAACGTCGGCGCAAAACTCGCCGGCAGTTTACTGCGCAACGGGTTTGATCTCATGGTGCGAGATGTGGAAAGAGATGCGGCGCAAGACCTGTTCGATCAGGGTGCTGAGTGGGGACAATCAGGGCAGGACATGGCGCAACATTGCGATGTCATCATTACCTGCCTGCCATCACCCACGGTATCGGCCGAGGTCATGGAAGAAGAACAGGGGGTGCTGGCCGGCATGGAGCCCGGCAAAATCTGGCTTGAAATGAGCTCGACCGATGCCGATGAGATCCGCCGGCTGGGGGCATTGGTCGAAGCCAGGGGTGCGATACCACTCGATTGCCCGGTGTCGGGTGGTTGCCATCGTGCGGCGACCGGTAACATCGCCATCTTTGCCGGTGGTAAACGAACAGCCTTTGAAAAGGTGTTACCGTTATTGACGACGGTGGGGCGCAATGTCCTGCATACCGGAGCGCTCGGTAGCGCGTCGATTATGAAGGTCGCCACCAACTACCTCGCCGGGGTGCAACTGATCTCGACCGGAGAGGCTTTCATGGTAGCGAAGAAAGCGGGTATTGATCTCGGCGTCGCCTACGAGGCAATTCGAATTTCATCGGGCAATTCATTCGTGCATGAAACCGAGGGTCAGTTGATTCTGAATGGCAGTTACAATATCAACTTCACGATGGATCACGAGGTCAAGGACCTGACCCTGTTCGACGATCTCGGCAAGAAGTATGATGTGCCGCTGGAAATGTCGCCACTCGCAGTGCAGATCATGCGCGATGGGCTGGCTAAATACGGACCGAGGGTGTGGTCGTCGATGGTGGTCAAGCGTCTCGAAGACGCCTGTGGTGAAGATCTGCGCGCGCCCGGGTTTCCGGAATACCTGACCGATGAAGAGCCGGAAGCAGCGGGTGCTGAAGTCAGACCAAGACAAGCCTGACAGGAGATTTAGATATGAGCTCAAAATATAAAACCATCACCGTCTCACCGTTAAGTCCTGCTCTTGGCGGTGAAATTTCAGGTGTCGACATCGCTGCCGGGATCAGTGACGAGCAG